>Ga0307378_10010014_pt1 | contig 12369 bp, 8 predicted proteins | sample UN1MG_FD_202238 | JGI IMG/M metagenome (GOLD analysis project Ga0307378, IMG submission 202238) | Soil microbial communities from Risofladan, Vaasa, Finland - UN-1 | ecosystem: Environmental > Terrestrial > Soil > Coastal area > Acid sulfate soil | place: Finland: Risofladan, Vaasa | collected...
TCTCCTGCCGGGCGACCGTGGTGACAACCTCCTCCAACGCCGGCGCGACCGACACCCGGCGAAGCTGCTCGATGTCCATTCCCAGCAGGTCGTCACGGGCTTTGGATTTCCCGTCCTTGTTTTTGTCTTCCTTGTCTTTGTCGTCTTTGTCTTTGGAGGCCTCCGCCTCGGCGGGTTCCGCGTCGGCGGGCCGCTCGTCCTGATAGCCGGTATGGTATACGGATGACGACGCCGATTGTGCCGATGCAAACGTTTGTCCTAAGAAGAGGGCGTGGAAAAGCAGGCACGAGGCCGCTACGATCCGCGCCACCCCTACAGTCGAGTTCCTGCCCATGGCCTGCCCACCAACTCTTCTTGTGTTCGCCGCGAACGAAGCGACGGTGCACGATAAGATAGGTGACACTCGGCAACGTCGCCGAGGCACCATACCAGCAGTGCACTCACCTTGATGGGTATCGGCCGCCGGACCAAGACAGGTCTAGGCTTTGTCGGAAAACGCACTGCCGGGTCGGCGGTTATCGCAATGTGGGTAGCGACATCTCGGCGGCGGCGCGTTCCCGGGCGGTGCGGCGGAGTTCGGCGTCGAGACGGGCGTCTCGACCGCATCCTTCTATCAGTGGCGGAAGAGACTGGCCGATCCGCAACCGCCGAGACCAGACGCCGACGCACGTCCGGCTGCCGCAACCGTACGGATATTCGCCGGCCCCCGGCCGATCTCGAATTTCCCCATTTCAAGGGTCCCCTTGGACAGCCCTCTTCGTAACGACTCGCGCGCGACCCATTTCCCGAAGTCGTGAATCCGCATGGCGTTACGAAAGTTCGCGTCCGCTACGGTGCCCTTGAGGCAGCCAACCGCTTTCGAACTTTCGGCGAGGCGGGTTAACCGGGGCGCGAATCCCCGGGCGGGCGCCGTTCGCTGAGGTGGTGTCCGTCGTCTCATCTACGACCGCCGCCACGGGACGGTGGCATCTTGATTCCGCAGATGGCATAATAGCTCTTGTCGATCCAAGGCGCTTCGGCACTTAAGCGTGATAATCCTCGTAGATACTCTGGAGGTATGCGATGACAAAAAGGAAACGGATGCTCTTTCTCCTGGCTCTGGTCCACTTTTTGCCTTCGATGGCCAAGGCACAAATCGAGTTGCCCCGAGTGTTCGGCGATGGCATGGTCGTGCAGCGCGATAAGCCTGTCAACGTTTGGGGATGGGGTGACAAAGGAGAATCAATAACCGTTCAGTTCAACGAACAAACGGAGACAACCACGGTGGGCGACGACGGTCAATGGTCGCTGACCCTCGCGCCGATGCAGGTCAACGCGAAACCGCAAGAACTGAAGGTTACGGGCAAGAAGGATACCGTCGCGCTGAAGAACGTCGTCATAGGCGACGTCTGGCTTTGCAGCGGGCAGAGCAACATGGAGGCGGCCGCCGGAGGGATCGTCAACTCGGATCTCGACATTCCGCGGGCCAATTATCCGGCGATCCGTTGCTTGACGATCCCGCTGAGTTCCAGCCCCACGCCGCTCGACAATTTCCCCGTCGAAGAGCGCAATCCGTACTATGTCGAACTCAAGGGCGTGTGGCGAGTCTGCGATCCGGAGAACACGCGGGACTTTCCGGCGGTCGGATACCATTTTGCGCGCATCGTGCATGAAGCCACCGGCGTGCCGATCGGCCTGATCGACAATTCCTGGGGAGGCAGCGTGGTGGAGACCTGGGTATCCCGTGGCACGCTCGAAACGATTCCCGAGGCGACGCCACTCATCAAGCATTTTGACGCCGAGGCGGCTGCCTATGACTATGAAGCCACGCTCGCCGGGAAAATGGCCCGATGGAAAGAAGACGTGGAAAAGGCGGAAGCCGCCGGACGGGAGGCTCCCCCGAAGCCGGACGTGCCGAAGACGTACACCTATCGGCAAAGCTTTCCGGGCGGTTGCTTCAACGCGCTGATCGCGCCGATTCAGCGGTTCGCAATCAAGGGCGTCCTCTTCTACCAGGGTATCAACAACTGCGTAGGCGGCCAGGGTCGCCCCAATCTCTACATGAAAACCTTTCCCGCCCTGATCCCCGACTGGCGAAAAGCTTTCGATGATCCCGACCTTCCGTTCTGCATCGTCCAGATGACGAGTTTCGGTTGGCCCGACGATGAAAACGAGTCCGAAGTGACGATGCTGCACAAAGCGGCCGGCGTGCGCGAGGCACAGACGAACGCTCATCTTCAACACGGCAGCACAGGCCTGGTGTGTACCTACGACCTGGGGCACATCCAAATGCACTCTCCCTACAAGCGGCCGATCGGCGAACGTGCGGCCCGCTGGGCTCTGGCCGACGTCTACGGAGTCGAGGGGATCGAGTACAATATTCCGCTGCTCGAATCGTGGGAGAAGGACGGCAATCGGATCCTGCTGACGTTCACCAAGGGCAGCTATCCAAGTTCGAGATACGGCCTGCGCGTGGCGCCCGGAGGATTCGTCATCGCCGGCGCAGATCGCCATTTCTATCCGGCCGGGGTGGAGGCGGTCGACGGCGGCAAGTTCGCCGCATCGAGCGCGCTGGTCGATGACCCGGTCGCCGTGCGCTATGCGTGGGGAGTTCATCCGGTGGGGGACTTCGGCAACCGTGCCGGGCCGGCGGCTCCATTCCGTACCGACGACTGGCCCTGTTGGATCGATGGCGAATATCGGCTGGCAGAGACGCCGGAAGATCCCAGCGCCGCGCAAGTGCCAACACCCGATGACGCCAAGCGACAGGCATGGGAACGCAAAGCGGCCCAAGCCCGAAAAGTCCTGGAAGAATACGAAACCTGGAAAGAGGCACAGAAACCATGACACGCTTGAACATGATTCTCAGCGGATTCCCTTTGGTTGCATTGTCGCTGCTCCTGCCGGCGCTGGCGTTTGCGGATGACGCTGCACAGGCCGCCGAGCAGTCGGCCAATTCCCCGCCGGTGGCGGAAGTCGTGGTCGCGATCGACACTTCCGCGCCTTCGAAGCCGTACAGCCCGATGCTCTTCGGAGGCTTTATCGAGCATTTCCACCGGCAAATCTACGGCGGCCTGTTCGAGCCCGGCTCGCCCCTGGCGGATGAGAACGGCTTCCGCAAGGACGTGATCGAGGCGATGAAGGAGCTGAAACTCCCGGTGGTGCGTTGGCCCGGCGGATGCTTCGTCAGCGGCTACCACTGGAAAGACGGCGTGGGCAAGACGCGCAAGCCCGTAGCCGATCCGGTCTGGGGCGTGACCGATCCGAACACGTTCGGCACCGACGAGTTCGTCGAGTGGTGCCGGCTGGTCGGCTGTGAGCCGTACATCTGCACCAACGCCGGCAACGGCACGCCCGAGGAGATGAAGCAGTGGGTGGAATACTGCAACGCCACCGAGGGTGAATTCGCGGAGCTGCGCAAGGCGAACGGGCACGAGGAGCCGCTGAACGTCAAGTTCTGGAGCATCGGCAACGAGAACTACGGTTGGTGGGAAATCGGCCGGAAGACGCCGGAGCAGTGGGGACCGCTCGTCCACCGGTGCGCTGAGATGATGCGCAGCGTCGATCCGGACATCGAGCTGGCGGCCGCGGCCTGGCTGGACAAACGCGAATGGAACCTGCCGCTGCTCGAAGCCGCCGGTCAGGACCTGGACTACATGGCGGTGCATCAGTACTGGCTCCGGACAGAGAAAAAGACCCCCTATCAGAACTGCATCGGATTCAGCAGCGGACCGGAGAAGACGATCACTTCCGTGATCAACATCATGGAGGAGGCCGGCTGCCGGGGCAAGATCAAGATCGCCTACGACGAGTGGAACCTCCGCGGCTGGATGCACCCGGGCTTCCCGCGCAAGAATGTGGTCGAAGCCGACGATGAGAAGGCTGCCGAGTTCATCGCGAAGCGCGACATCAACGACATCGCCGAGCAGTACACGATGGGCGATGCGTTGTTCACCGCCTCATTCCTGAACGCCTGCCTGCGGCACTGCGAGGACGTGGGCATGGCCAATATTGCCCCGATCGTGAACACGCGCGGTCCGCTGTACGTCCATCCCCAGGGCATCGTGCGGCGAACCACCTTCCACACCTTGGCGATGTACGCCAACGAACTCGAAGATCGAGTCGTCCCGCTCAACCTGGAGGCGGGCACACCCGGTCACCGGACCGACCAACTCGATGCGGTCGCCACAACCGACGCATCGGGCAAGCGGTGGGCCATCGCGCTGGTGAACCGCCAGCCTTCAGAGACCGTCGCCTGCACGGTCAAGCTGGGTGATCGATCACTGGACGGCACGTTCGACGCGACGATCCTTGCCGGCGATTCGCCCGAAGCTTTCAACGACGTGGAGCGCCCCAATCGGGTCGTGCCCGAGAAGACGCAACTGAAATTCAACCAAGGCGTGGTCAACCTGCCGCCGCACTCGCTGACGATCATCCGGATACGCTGAGATCTGCCTGCGCACGCCGCATGCCCGGGTGGAAACCTGTCCGTAGCGAGGAAACAACAACACGCAATGAGCACAACAACCCAACACACAATGAACAGGACTTCCCTGGGCATGCTACCAACGAATCTCGCTGCCGCCGAAAACGGACCGCGGCCATTTCGTCGTCTTGCTCTATCCCTACCGACACGGAGATCCGCTGCCGATGACGGCCCGGGCCGGGACCAGCTTGAGAATCGCCTGGCCCGACCAGTCGGACGACTATGCCTTCTCGGAAGGCAACGACGGTCGCACTCGCGTCCGGCTCGAACGCAAGGGCAACGAGGAGACAAGTAAGCGATAGATGACTCTGAACACGACACGCTCACTCAACAGGAGATCGGACATGAGACAAGTTGCAAAACTCGGACGCGCTTGGTCAAGTAGCATGCTGGTCTGTGCTGCACTCTTGACGTTCGGTAGCCCGAAGCTGTTTGCCGGGGAAACGGAGGCGGCCCGGGAGAAAGCACGGAGACCCAACATCCTGATCATCTTCACCGACGACCAGGGATACGCGGACCTGGGCTGCTATGGGAACGAGAAAAACAGGACGCCGCGCATGGATCGGTTGGCCGAGGAAGGCACGCGATTCACCAGTTTCTACGCCCAGGCCGTCTGCGGTCCCTCGCGCTCGGCCCTGCTGACCGGCCGGTATCCCGTTCGCAGTGGCGGCTGGGGGATGCCGGCCGACGAGATCACCTTTGCGGAGCTGATCAAGGAAGCCGGTTACCAGACCGTCTGCATCGGGAAATGGGATGTTTCCAATCGCAAACCCATTATCGAGCGCATGCCCAATGCGCAAGGGTTCGACTATTACTTCGGAACGCTGGGCGCCAACGACGGCGGCAGCGTCGCGTTTCACGAGAACAACGACCAGGCCGGCGGCACGCGCGACATGGGCAGCCTCACCCGGCTCTATACGGACAAAGCCGTCGATTTCCTGAAAAACAAGCGGGATCCCGCGAAACCCTTCGTCCTGTATCTCGCCCACACCATGATGCACACCATCATTGACGCTTCGCCCCGTTTCCGAGGCAAGTCCGCGGGCAGCCTGTACGGCGACGTGGTGGAGGAGTTCGACTACGAAACCGGACGCCTCCTGGATACGCTCGACGAACTCGGCTTGCGCGAGAACACCCTGGTCATCTACACCACCGATAACGGCCCGTGGAACCAGCCGGCGTACTACGAGCACAAGAAGGGGCATCCGGAGGGTTCCATCTTCTGGGGCGACGCCGGCCCCTTGCGCAACGGCAAGGGCTCGTGCTACGAGGGCGGATACCGCGTGCCCTGCATCGTCCGCTGGCCGGGCCGGGTGCCCGCCGGCAAAGTCTCCGACGCCCTCTTCGCGACCATCGATTTCATGCCCACGTTCGCCAACCTGACGGGCTTCCAGGTGCCGGATGATCGCGTGATCGACGGGATCGACCAGACCGATCTCCTTCTCGGCAAGACCGACAAGGGGCGAGAGACCTTTCTCTATACGAATAACGCAATCCGCTCAGGCGGGTGGAAATACCTGAAGGCCGAACACAGCGTTCCCGGCTTTGCCGTGGACACGAACCGGGAAAAGGTCGAGGAGCTTTACGATCTGGCAAGCGATATCGGGGAAACGACCAATCTGGCCCACAAATACCCCGAGAAGGTTGAACAACTCAAAGGCTTGATGAGTGAGATCATCACAGAAAACAAGTAGTGAGGGACACACCGATAACGGTCTCCGGCCCGTTGGTCCTTCCCGGTGACAACCGACTGCCAAGGCTGAGTTCCTGGCTCGAGGCCCGCAAGAAGGTTTACGCAGAAGAACGACAGTAGTGAGTGACTGAGAACGTGACCCAGCATGAAAGAAGGCAAACTCAATGACGCGTCTGCTAATGACAACAGCGGTGTTTCTCGCGTTGGCCCTCGGAAGAGACGATCTCTGCGGGGCGGAACATGCGATTCTCAAGGCAAGCGGGGTCAAGGGCGGTTTTGTGGTGCATCTCGGCTGTGGCGACGGGGAGGTGACGGCTGCGCTGAAACCGAACGATGCATATATTGTTCATGGCCTGGACACGGATCCGTCCAATGTTGAGATCGCACGGGAACGCTTCCTGGCGGAGAAGTCCATTGGAAGCGTGTCAGCCGCAGTTTTCGACGGCGAGCATCTCCCCTACGTCGACAACATGGTCAATCTGCTGGTGGTGAGTTCGCCATTCCGTGTTTCGAACGTCGAACTCATGCGGGTGCTCGCGCCCGGCGGTGTTCTGTTAGAGCCGACGGACACAGGCTGGAACAAGGAAGTCAAACCGGTTCCTCCCGAGTTGGACGAGTGGACTCATTATCTGCATGCTGCAGACAACAACGCGGTGAGCAGGGACTCTGCCATCACTGCGCCCATCCGGCATCTGCAATGGAAAGGCAGTCCGAGGTACTCGAGACACCACGATAAGTCTTCCAGCATCCCCGCCGTCGTGACTGCGGGCGGGAGGCTGTTCTATATCGTGGACGAAGGCCCGCGCGCTTCGATTCTGTGGGATGCGGACTGGCAGTTGGTGGCCAGGGACGCTTTTAATGGTGTGGTCCTCTGGCGCAGGCAAATCGGTCAATGGACGGACCAATTGTGGCCGTTGAAAAGCGGTCCGTCCAAGACGCCACGGCGATTGGTGGCGGTCGGGGACGCTGTCTACGTAACCCTCGGTCTTCTCAGTCCGGTCAGTAAGCTGGATGCCACGACAGGCGAGTTGTTGAAGGTCTACGCGGAAACAGACCGGACCGAGGAGATCATTCTCGAAGACGGCGTCTTGTACCTGGTGGTTCACCCGACAATCGATCCCGAGCAACGTGGAGGCCGATGGGAGAAAGCGCCCAAAACGGTGATGGCAGTCCGGGAGTCGGACGGGGCCATCCTCTGGCGGCACGAACTTCCCTGGATCGCGCCGGTCACGCTGACGGCCGGAGAGGAGAACGTTTACCTCTGCGACGGTCCGACCATCCTGGCGTTCGACCGCGCCTCCGGCAAGCAATCGTGGAAATCCGAGGAGCTTCCGGGGCGAGAAACCATGCCGACCTACTTCGCGCCCACGGTCGTTGCTGCGAAGAATTGCGTTCTGTACGTGGGCGGCGAGAACTGGCACGAGCACGCCGGCAGCAAGGGAATGATGACATGCCTGGATGCGCAGACCGGACGGATCAAGTGGCAGCAACCGCACCTGCCGTCCGGTTACCAGTCACCGCAGGATGTCTTCGTGATCGGTGACGTTGTCTGGTGCGGCAGCCTCAATTCCAAGCCCGGCGAATTCGACAGCAAATATACGGATGTTTCCCCCAGCACAGGCGAGTTCATTTCGTACGATCTGGAAACGGGTCGGCCGGGAAGGACGATTCCACGGGGTGCTGACTGCTACTGGTTTCATCATCGTTGTCATCGGGCAAAGGCCACGGAGAACTTCTTCCTGACTTCGCGAACCGGTATCGAGATGATTGACACGCAGTCCGGGCAATGGCACCTTCACCACTGGGCACGAGGTGCCTGCGTTTACGGGATCATGCCGGCCAATGGCCTGATCTATGCCCCTTCCCATCCCTGCGCCTGCTATCCGGAAGCCAAGCTCGCCGGGTTCAATGCGCTGGCCGGGCCGCGCACGTTCGGGGTGGACAGGGCGACGGTCGACGAGCGATTGCTGAAAGGACCGGCTTTCGGAACAGTCGGCGGCTACGAGGCGGCGCCTGCGTCTTCCACGGATTGGCCCACGTTCCGGGGCAACGCGGCTCGTAGCGGGTCAACCGACACCGTAGTGGATGTCGACAATCTCGACGTGAAATGGCAAACCGAGATCGGCGGAAAGCTCAGCCAGCCGGTCGTGGCGGGCGGAAAGGTCTATGTGGCCGCCGTGGAGGCGCATACGGTTTATGCCCTCGGTCAGAACGCGGGAGAAATTCAATGGAAGTATATCAGCGAAGGGCGTGTCGACTCCCCGCCTACCTTCCACAAGGGCACGGTGATTTTCGGTAGTGCGGATGGATATGTCTACTGCCTGCGTGCGTCCGACGGCGCACTGGTCTGGCGTTTTCTCGCTGCTCCGTGCGATCAGCGGCTCATGGCATGGGAACAGTTGGAATCCGTCTGGCCGGTACACGGCAGTGTGCTGATTCGAGACGACGTCGCCTATGTGATTGCGGGCCGGTCCATGTTCCTCGACGGCGGACTCACGCTCTACCGGCTCGACCCGGAGACCGGCGAGGTTCTGTCGCAGGTGCAGATGGATGAAAAAGACCCTAACACGGGTGACGATCTGCACGCGTTTGTTCGGGTGTTGGATATGCCGGTCGCGTCCTCCGACATTCTCAGCAGCGAGGGCGATTATCTCTTCATGCGGTCTCAGCCGTTTGACCTCATGGGCAGACGCTCGCGGGTCCAACCCGTTCCTGTCAATGAGCAGCGCGGCGACGATGCGCATCTGTTCGTTCCCAACGGCTTTCTGGACGACAACTACTGGCATCGGGCCTTCTGGATTTACGGGCGCAGCGTCCTGGGCGGGCCCGGCTATGGAGGCACCGGTCATCAGGCGCCGTGCGGGAAGATCATGGTGCTCGATAAGGACAACGTCTACGTGTTCGGTCGCAGGCAGGAGTACTGGCGATGGACGGTGCCCATGGAATACCGGTTGTTCTGCGTGGACCGAACTCTCCCGCCGCCGGAGAAGGATTCGACGGAAGGGAACAATCGGCGCGGTCCCACAGCGCAGTTTGCCACGCGTTGGAGCGTGGAGATTCCAATCCTGGCCAGAGCCATGGTCAAGGCGCATGACACCATTTTCGTGTGCGGACCGGCAGATGTGGTGAATGAACCCGATGTCGCGTCACGTGCGTCGGAAGACTTGGAACGGCTCAGGAACCAGGCAGAACTCTTCACCGGCAGCGACGGAAGCGTGCTCTGGGCCGTGTCCGCCGAAGATGGCGCAACGATCCGCGAAACCAGACTGAACATGCTGCCGGTCTTCGACGGCATGATTGCTGCCGGCGAGCATCTGTTCATGTCCACCGTGGACGGTGTGGTGGCTTGTCTGGTACCTTGTCCAGGCGCTCGATACCGATCCGGCGGAAGTTGAGAAGACGGGGAACGCTATCTTCAGAAATGGAGACTGCGGAAGGGTCTCCGTCACGGTGTTCAACGGCAAGCTGCTGTGGAAACGTGCTATTCCCGAATGGCACACCGAAACGGCGAGCCTGGCCATCACGTCGTTGTCGATCGCCTGCTTGTTGAACAACGGTGTCTTTCCGGCAAGCGTGTATGAATCTTTCTGACGCGTGTGGTATCGTTGGCTGTCGACGCAGAACTCTGTGGGCTGCCGCCGTGAAATTGGCCGGCAAGTACGGGCTTCACCGGACGGCCAAGGCTTTGCGGCTCGATTACTACTCGCTCAAGAAGCGGGTCGAAAGAGATGCTGTCACTGCCAACACCCCGGAGCAGACTGCCGGCATTGAGCCGGAGCTTCTGGCAGGGCGAGTCATGATCCAGATCACGCCGCAGATGCGTGTGGTGGTGGCTGTCGAGCCGGCCGATTTCCGCAGGGGACGTCGCATCGAATCGACCTTGGGCATTCGATGCATTCTTGCTATGCTCTGCCGGCCTCGACCCAGTGGGACATCGTGTATGCCCAGGCCAAACACCTCCAGCCAATCCACGCCGAACTGATTCGGCAGAAGGCAGCGCGGCAGGTCAAGCAGCATTCGCGGTCAGACCGGATCGTTATCGAAAAGGGTGCGTTGCCTGTAGCTGGTTCGATTCATGTCGGCGACGGGGAATCCAGAAGCCCGAGCCGTTCGCGTCGGTAGACACCTGAGGTGACGCGCTGGACCCATGCGGGGTTATCCAAGTACCACTCGACGGTTCGCCGCAGCCCGGACTCGAAGTCGTGTTCCGGCTGCCAACCCAGTTCCTGGTGGATCTTCGTCGCGTCGATCGCATAGCGTAGATCGTGACCGGGACGGTCCTTGACGAACGTGATCAGCGATGAACTGGGGGCGTGCGGCAAAGCGGGACGTAGCTCGTCGACCGCTTCGCAGATGGCCTGCACGACTTCCAGGTTCGTGCGTTCGCAGTTCCCACCGATGTTGTACACCTCGCCGCAGCGGCCGGATTGCAGCACGCGGCGGATCGCCCGGCAGTGGTCTTCCACAAACAGCCAATCCCGCACGTTGCTCCCGTCGCCGTAGACCGGCAGCGACTTGCCTTCCAGGGCGTTGAGAATCACCAGCGGAATGAGTTTCTCGGGAAACTGGAAGGGCCCGTAGTTGTTCGAGCAGTTCGTGATCAGCACGGGCAGCCCGTAGGTGTGGTGAAAGGCGCGGACAAAATGGTCCGAAGCGGCCTTGGACGCCGAATAGGGCGAGTTGGGAGCGTAGGGCGTCGTTTCGGTGAACTTGCCCGTCGGTCCCAGCGAACCGTAAACCTCGTCGGTCGAAACGTGGAGGAATCGAAACGATTCTTGCGGGTTCCTGTCGGCCGATCGCCAATACTCCAGCGCCGCGACGAGTAGTTCCACGGTCCCGACGACATTCGTTTGCACGAATGCACCGGGGGCGTCAATCGATCGATCCACGTGCGACTCGGCCGCAAAGTGGACGACCCACGTCGGCCGATACTCTTCGAGGAGCTTGTTGACCAACTCGCGGTCGCCGATGTCGCCGTGGACGAAGACGTACGACGGATTGTTAGCGACTGATTCCAGCGAGTCGAGATTGCCCGCGTACGTCAACTTGTCGAGGTTGACGACGCGGACTTCTTCCTCAGCCAGAATCTGGCGGACGAAGCACCCGCCGATAAAACCCGCGCCGCCGGTGACCAGGATGGTTTGCACTGAACGGATGCCCTTAGTCGTGACGTGTCAAGTTCTGAGTTTCTGAAGCCATTCGAGCAACTCGATCTCGGACCACTCCAGGCTTCCCAGCACCAGGAACGCCACAGCCGGCGTACTCAGCGTCACGAGGACCAACAACGGGATGATCAACCACAACAACCGGCGGCGAGCCTCGCGGTGCCGCCACCACAGATTCGCAACGGCCAAAACCGTCAGCAGCAAGAGTAACGTGTAGGGACGGAACAGCCATTCTGCCAGACGATACATCAGCAACAACTCCGAACAGAGAAGAGGCACCGGTACTTTCCCGGGAGTATCGTTGCTCCCAGGGTGCAGCCTTCCATTTCGGACTGAACCAATACATCGGGTGGCACGCCCTGAGGAACGAAGGGCGTGTTTTCCCGATGCATCACGCCCTTCGTTCCTCAGGGCGTGCCACCCGCCGAGACATCCCGGACTTAATGCCTGAAAATGGGGACCGGCGGACTACTTCTACAACTCGATCTTCACGGTGACCTTCTCGTCGGGACCGAAGGCCTTCATCCCCTTGAGGACCTTCATCTTCTCGGTGCCCGGTTCGCCGACCTTCACGGTGTACGTGTCCTTGGCGAAGACCTTCGGGCGGAAGGACGATCCCTTGATGCGAAGCGTGTAGACGATCTCGCCGGTCGATTCTTCGATGACCTGCACGACCGGGTCGGCCATGCCGCTGACTTCGAGCGTCGGCAGGTAGGCCACGGCCTGGCGGCCGTAGTTGTCTTCCTGCTCGATGGTCTTGGGCCAGCCGGGGTATTGCTCGGTTTTCGGGTCGGCGATATCGACGTTCCGCGGCCAACACTCGACGGTGATTTCCCGGGCGTTCTTGTCGAACTTGACCACGCCGAAGCCGGCCGCCCGGGTGGTGAGCTTGCTGCCGCCGTTGGGTTCTTCGGACGGATTGGCCGCCGCCCAGCAGGTCACCCGGTTGCCCATCCCGTCGAAATACTCGCCGGTATACTCGGGCATGCCCTCTTGGCGGTTCTTGCCCGGCTCCAGCGGCGACCACCAGCGGAGATACAGGTTGG
>Ga0307378_10010016_pt1 | contig 12369 bp, 19 predicted proteins | sample UN1MG_FD_202238 | JGI IMG/M metagenome (GOLD analysis project Ga0307378, IMG submission 202238) | Soil microbial communities from Risofladan, Vaasa, Finland - UN-1 | ecosystem: Environmental > Terrestrial > Soil > Coastal area > Acid sulfate soil | place: Finland: Risofladan, Vaasa | collected...
CCTTGTTTAGTTAAATCTTCCAAAGTAATTATGTCTCGTTTTTCTCGAATTACCTTTTGAATATATGTTTCAACTTCTGGTGCTACTTTTTCAAAAGCAAAACCAAGTTTATCTTGGTTATTATTCTTCATTCTCATAAAATCTGGAACTTTAGTTTCGCTAATTCCCATCATTTTCTTTTGTCTTTTACTTAAAATATTCCAAGTTTCATTAAAACCCATTTTTAATACTCTCCTTCTTCGATTACTTCATATAGTGAATCAATCACTTCTTGCTCATCTGCACAATAATAGATTCTATCATACCTACTCATATCGACATCTTTATCGTTCAAGATTTTATAATGAATTATCTGCATAACAAAATCTGAATTAATGTAGGCTGTGAATCCTTCGCTTTGGATCCTACCGTGCTGAGCATATTCAAAAAATTCATAATAGAATTTCAATTGCCCTTCTCTTAATTCAATACTTGCTTTATCATCACCTTCGAATTCAAAAGCAAGTGCTTCTTGTAAACTTAACAAATTATTTTGTTGTTTACGATAACTATTTCTTTGTTTAAATAATCTAATCATTTTTTTTCTCACCCAAATAAACTGAACGCCTTTTTCTTTTGGTTTTCAGCAGATTCTTTAATATAATCGTGTTCTAAACTATCTTGATATTTTTCCCAGGTGTCAGGTTCTTTATATTCTTCATCAACAACTAAACTTTCAGTTTTAGGAAAATCTTGTTGCTCTAATTGTAAACTTTCTTCTGGTTTTCTTCTCAATAACCCCGTTAGCTGTGTACCAAAAATCATTTTTGTTTTATTTTGTAAACTTAATGATTTAATAGGGGTTATTAGATAATTCCCAATACGAACATTCACATTGATTTTTGACTTATTACTTGTTGCAATAATTCTATCATTAAGAATCAATTCAACGTGCCATTTTTCTGAATCATTATTTTCATAAGAAAATCTAGCAATTTGTTTTGTATCAAAAGCAATTGTTTGCTCGAATTCCCATATACTCTTATTAGAAACATCTTTTATTGTTTCACTTAGTAAACTAAAACTATGTTGTACCCCTGATGTTTCAGGTTCAGTTTGGTAATCAGCTACAAAAGTATAATCTTGCCAAATGCCATTTGTTGTTCTAATTGAAAATTTGTATTTTTCGTCTGTTGTTAAATCGTATAAATGATAAGATTTTGCTTGAATTGTTTCAGCTTTTTGATAATTATTTCCTTTAATTATTATATCAAAACTTTCTGCATTGGATTCCCAAGAAATAAAAGCACTCGTTGGTGTCGTTTGGATCTGAACATTAGTTATACTATTTTGAGCTCTGTTTTCAAAAAATCGTTTTGTTAATTTATTCTTTTTCAATATTTGAAATGGCACTTTTCTCTCTGCCACTAATTTAACATTTATTGGTATTTTTTCACTCATTTTTTTATTATCACCTTTTCATAATTTTTAACGGAAAGAGAAGTACAACTCTAGGAGGAATGGAGGAAAAAGGATTAAGTGTAACTTCTCTCCCCGATAAGCTTAAGTCATAATATCTAATATTTTATTTTGCACAACAGCTTTAGGGCTTCTTCCATCCCCGAAATCCATACCCATTCGTTCGCCAGTTGTTAAAGATAATTTCTTCATTGGTTTATCTCTGCTTCTAAATTCGCTGAGTAATTGTTTTCCTTTTTCGATTAACTGTCCATTTAGAATATGAACATCATTTTGCTTTTTAACGCCCATTTTTCCCGCAATATTATTTCTAACATTACTTACTCGAGATTTTATTCTGTTAGTCATATTTTCTACTGTACTCATAATAATGAATCTCCTCTTTTCTGTTGATTTGTTCAAGCAGTTAGTTCTCTGCTGAGCTTTCCTCAAGCTCGAGTAAAAATCTTATATTGATTGATAATAAAGCAAAGGGATTAATTAATCCTTCGTACACGATATATCTTTTTTTTATCTGTTTACTAAGAAAAATTCACCAAACATTAATCCATTTTGTTCTTTCTTACATTCAAGACATTTTCTTCGATTGTTTGTTACTTTATGCTTAGTTACCTTTCCACATTCCCTACAAAAGAATTCCTTTTTCATTCTCTCACCTACCTCTAAATTTAACATCATTTGCTTTCGTACTTATAGAATGTAATCTAAGATATTCATCCGCAACGGAAATATTAGCCCAACCCATTTCAGCTTTTAATTCGGCAGATGTATAATCAGTACTTGCTAAAAGACTTGCATAAGTAGCTCTCAAAATGTGTGGACAAATATAATGCTCTAATTTATCTTTAAGATATTTTTCATAATGATTTTGAATTATTGCTCTCCAAGTTGATGGAGTTTTAATTATATTCATAACTGAATTTGTTTTTGTGAAAATATCTTTTAGAATTTCATTAAGTTCTTTTCGTATAGGAATCGGTCTGATTGCTTTATCTGTTTTAGGAAGCCAATAACCTTGTAAATCTTTTATCTTTAACCAATCAGATTCCCGTTTTTCAAATGATTTAATCTCTTTTTCTGTTGGATTCTTAAGATTAAGAAATTTCTTTTTTGCAAGTAAATAACGTTTTTTCTTTTTGTTAAATTGCCTTTTACAATAACTACAATTACATTCTTGTTTTTCAGGAATTTTTATTACTTTTCCGTTTTTAATCCAAGATTTTTTTAAATGAATTGCTTCACCAATTCTCATTCCACTAAAAAATAGTAAATGATAGCATATTTTTTCTTCAAAATTCATTGGGGAATTTAACATTAATTCAATTTCCCAATCATCTAATACGTGTTCTCTAGATTTTACCATAGTTCATAACCTCTCTTTTTTCTATATTTATTTCAAAATTTTCTCTGCGACTTCTACTAATAGTCGCAGTATGTAATCATACAGGAATAGAATACTATTCCCGCTTATACTCTCTCCACCACATAGAACATACTTTTTTTCTATGTTTATGATTTTACTCATTTTCATTCATTCTCCCTTTCGGATATTTATCCGAACATTCCTTACAGCAAAATTTTCTTTGTAATCGTACAAGTGAAACGAAAACATCACCACAATTTTTGCATTTTTTAATAACTCGTTCACCAGCCATTATTAAATCCAACCTTCAATTATCTTTGCTTTCCTTTTCATCAGTTCAGTGATAACTTCATCTGATAAAATTCGATTGAAGAATTCAATCATTCTCTGCGTTGATCCATCACCAGATAAGTGAATATCACGATTTCTCCAAGCGTCAATTACAGAATAAGGATAAAGATTTCCATCTTCATCATCTTTAAATTGTTGCATAATGATTCTTGCAAGTGTCCGAAAAGTAAGTGATAATTTGAAATCTTCTTTATCATTATTTTTAAGCACTTTAATACCTGTTTGTTCCAACTTTAAATGAACAACATTCAATGGCTTAAATTCTTCATTTAAAATGTAGAGTTTACAAGTATTTTCAAAAGGAAACTGATTATAGTATTTTTTACCAACTGAAATTTCTTCATTCGCTAATAAAATTAAATCAATCAATATCTTTGCTACTTGCTCCTGAATGAATTTCTTGAACTTGCCTGTTGAGATTGTTTTAGGAATAAAAGGTTCAGATGTTTCTATCTTTTGAATCGTTGTATCTAGTATTGATTGAAATTCTTGAGGTATGTTATGAGGTAAAATCCCGCCATTGTTCTTTCGTGAGAAATCAAGTGTTAATGGAATTGAGCCAATATAATCGACATCATTTTCTTGTGCTATTTGTTCAGCAATTTCTTTACCGAAAATATTGTAATGATTTTGACAATTAGGACATTGAAAATCTGAGAGGTTTGTTATGATTCCTAATACTCTCGATTTTGATTTGGTGAATTTAACAATTTTTTTGAGAGCATCCCGTTGAGATGGAACTGATATTATTAAATCACCTAAATGATTTTTCTTTTTAATCAGATTCTCAGTTATTGAAATATAAATTGCACCTAAACCAGCAGGGGCATCCACAATTAAATAATCAGTATCTTCATCAAATTGTGTGAAATTTAGAACATCATTAACGAATTGTGATAAGTCCTCGCCAACCACAGCATTTTCATTACCAGCTAGCATACTTGTAGCTATAACTTGTATAGCATTTTTATCATTGTGAATCCATAAAAACGGTAACATCTTTTTTGTTCGATTATCTATCTTAATAGAATTTTCTTTGAACTTTTGACCTGAAAATTCACTAAAAGAACTACTCGAAACATCAGCATCAAAAAATGCTACTTTATATCCTTTTTGGCTAAGTGCTTTTGCTAAAAGTAAACTAAAAGTGGATTTACCAGAACCACCTTTCAATGATGTAACACAAATAGTTCTCATTCTTCATACTCCTCATCTTCATCAACCATCATATCTTCAATATTGAGTTGTTGTTCTAGCAAAACTTTACTTGTTTCACTTGCTTTTCCCTTTGTTAAAGCTTCAAACTCTCTAGTTCTTTCATCTTGATTTGGGCTTGGTTGGATTCGTGAATCACTTGGCATTCTTCGATTACCTAACATTCCTGTTAGCTGTTGCAAAGGTTTGCTCTCTTTGACTAAATCTGTAGCTTTGTCTAAAATATCAGCAGTCAATTTCATATCATCGGAACTATATTTTGCCTGATTTTGCATTTGCAATTCAGCAACTTTAAGATTCATTTTTAATTCTAGATTTTCATTTATTAATTTTTGATATTCTTTTTCAAGTTCTTTTAATTCATCAACTGATTCTCTGTATAGTTCTTTGTATTCTTCCACTTCTGCTTTTGCATCATCTAATTGCTCTATTTCGAGTTGTCTTTGTTGTTCTTCCTTTTCTCTGATTGATTTTTCTCGTTCCATTGCCAAAAAATCTTGAATTGTCAAAACTTGAGGTTCTTCTTTTCCAATCATTCGTTGTTTGTATAATGGATAATCTCGTCTTTGAGGTGTATTTTCATCAACTTCAAAATCAGATAATTCATCTAAGTAAGCGTCAATGATTTGTTGTACTTGTTTGCCAGTTTTCTTCCCAGCATCCCATCTATCGAAATAGTAACGTAATTTTTCAGTTGATAGCGGTTCGGTAACTGATTCTGCCTTTTTGGTAATATCTTCAATGAATTTTTTATTGCATTTGTAATCAGCCAAAACTTCTCTCAAAATCTGAGTCGAAATTTTATATTTTCTCCGAGTTGGCGGTTCATAATCTTCTTCATATTCCTCGTCATATTCTTCCTCTGGATCTGAATCCAGCTCTCTCATAATTTCTCTTTTCTTTTCTAACAATGGTTTTTTCACTTTCTTTTCTTCTTCTCTTTTTTCAGCTAATTTCTCTTGCTCTGCGATTTGCAATGCCTGAGCTAACTGAGTTTCAAGGTCATCACCTAAATCTTGTTCTTCTTCATCAGGTTCAAAGTAATCTTCATCAGGATCATCAATATAATCATCTTGAAAATCAAAAGGAACAATCACAGCATCTTTAGGTATCTGATTTTTCCGATTGGGAATAGATGTAACTTTCCCTCCACAACCTAAACATTCAAACCAAATCTGATTTTTAGCTGTAGTTGGTCTAAATTTAGTAATTTCTTCACAGTGGGGACATATACTCATAATAAATTCTCCATTTTCTATTGTGGGAGTTTGATTTAAGCCCTCAAAAAGTTCCCAAAAGGGCATTAGAAATCTTATGTTACTTGAACGTTTTTTAAAGATATTAATAAACCTGTTGCAACACAGAATATCTTTTTTTTATGATTTCCTGATGATTCATCAAAAATCATTTGCAATCATTAATGATTTTCTGATGATTCATCTTCAATCATAATGATTTTCTGAAAATTTCTAACTATCTCTAGGATAATAAAATTATAATAAATCATCATCTTTTCATCAATGATTGATGATTCATAAGATGATTAATGATAATCATCTATTCTCTACCTCTCCCCTATATCTATTTCTTTAATAACTTGTTAAGCTCATCTTCAAAACATTCATCACAAAAATAGCCTAATTCTTGTTCACCATAATAATTTGATTTGATTTCAAAACGATGAAATATTCTCTTAATATGTTTTTTACAAAAATATTCCTCACATCCTTCACATAAAGTCAAATTTTCTGTTTCATCACATTCACTACATTCATTGTTTGTTTCTTCTTCATTATCATAATCTTTCATTTCTAATCACTAATCTCTTTTCATAGCAAAATTCTACTAACTATGGTTGGAATAGATTGCGTCTTTTTTAGTGTTTCTGAGTCATACAAATTATAACACTTAAATTATTTTTTATTTTCTCTATAACATTTTAGGCATTTCTTTTTCCAATGATTTTCAGCATTTAACCATCTTTCTTTTCCACATACTTCACAAGAAATTTTTATCTTTTCTAAAATCCACTCAAGTTCTTTCTCATCAAAATAATATTTTTCAGTATCCGATGATGGATCGGGTATTTCATTTTTAATAACCTCTGCATAACACTTCTGGCAGAGATTCTTACCATTCTTTTCTTTCAAAATAACTCTACCAAATCTAGCATCAAAATCCATTTCTTCAACTTGTTGACATTCAGCACATATTCTACCTTGTTTGATTCTTTCTTCTCTCTCAATCTCTCTTTTATTTGCGTCATTATCTACATCTGAATAGTAACCAACTTTCTTAATTAAAAATCCACATTTAAAGCAATTTAAATCCTTAATTGGTTCTGTAGGTATGGTGAAATAATATGCACCAATTCCCTTTCTATCAACTTCATATTCAGCTTTTCTTATTACTGTAACATAATTTTTGAAATTACACTTAGGACATTTAATATGTTCATAAATTGTCCGACAATCTATGCAATCACAAGGTCTACCAAAATCACAGTTAGGCACTCATATCAAATCCTTTTCTATATACGTTTTGTTATTCAATTATTTAAGCAGTACTACTATGTATCAGAAATAAAACTGATTTACTCTTCTCTCAATTTCTTATAGAATCAAGTATAGAACTTCTTATTCCTAGTTATTATATCAATACTTTTTTGCATATCGGGGGTAAACATATCACTTTTCATTAATAAGAATAGTATAAGTTGAAATCCAAATTCTAAATCTAAGATTCTAATATTAGCATCAAATAAAGCATTATTATATTGTGTAAATGGCTGTACTTTCTTTTTCAATGATTCTTCTTTTTGACCTTCTATAAGCTTATTCCTTTTTTGCATATACTCTTTATAGCTTGTGAGAAATTCTTCTCCACCTATCAATTGCATTAGTTCTTCTATTTCTTCTTCAGTATAATCCATTATTTATATCACCTAATTATTCGATTGAAAATTTACTTTCTTAAATCTTCCGAGTCTCAGTTGATCCTTTGCTTCTTAGCTCATTCGCCCCACTTCGCAATGAATGAGTTATAATCGTTTGCCCTATTTCAATCATAGCATAAATGAAACTTACTTTTTTATCATCTTGTAAGATTTTCTTTAGTCGCTTGCCTCTCATACTTTCACCTTTAAAATATGATTTAACTGATAGATATTATATCTTGAATATCTATGAAAAAGAATTGAAAGTGCTTCTTTCTCTATCATCTCATCAGTTACGAATGAATGAATATTTTGTTCTTTCAACTTTTCATATAACCGAGTAAATTTTTCTGTTAAAATCTCTCGTCTCTTTTCCTGTCCTTCGACTGAATAACCAGCCAATTTTTTTAATTGTTCTTTGATTTTTTCGTTAATTTTTATCACACTCTATTTTGATTGAATTTTTTTATGATCCAACCGCTCCTCCTAGAGTGTGGGATTTTTGGCAAGAAAGTAAGTGTTACTTTTTATCTACCTCAATAATAATCAGTTAAATGTTTACCACTAATCGCTGGTATAAATCTTATCAAATACTCATCTGTTGGTTGTAATTCAATTTTAACCCTCAATATATTGATTAAATTTTTTATTTTCTTATCAACAAAAGGAACACTTGTGTTTGGATAAGCTTTTATCACCCGTTCATTTTTTACTTGAATGATTTCATTTTCAATACCTAGATTATCTAGGTATTCAATAGCCTTGCTCATAATTTCTTCTGGTTTCATTTTTCTAATCATTTTTATTAACCTCTATTTATTCTATAATAACAAAAATTCAACAAGCTTAATCGTGCCAATTGAATTCTATTTGGAAATGAATCTCCAATCGCCTGCACTACTCTGCTAATCTTATTCAAGATTATTTTCAAAATTTTTTCTTTCATTTTTTTCTACCTTCTTTTAAGTTGAATTTTGCAAAATTTACAAAACTCGCAAAATTGAAAAATCGTAATCGTAATCGTAACTTTTCGTATATCCTTCTTTCGATTCTAAATAACCATTTATTTAAATAAATACTTATTAAAAATCGTAAGTTTTTAATTTCTGAGTTACGATTTACGATTACGATTAATCGTAAGTTTTTCTTAGGATTAGTTACGATTATGATTTTTCACTCTCCAAAATCTTTTTCAAATCTTCCACATCATAATCTATGTATTCAATACCAATTGTAGCTTTTTGAGAAAAATTATATCCAGTATGTTTAATGATTTTTTGAGCATTGGATAATTCATCTAATCCTTGTTCAAAACCTTCTAATCCATCACATTCTAACCGTAAATGCGATAATTTTACTATCATTTTTGTTGGTAAGTTTTTGATTCCATAAGATTCAGGATTCAAAATATAACGTTTATATACTGCAACAATTCCATTAAGTATCTCTATATTTCTATCTTTATGATATACTGCTGGTTGATATTTTGGTTCTCTTTTCTCCATTAAATCTAAAACTTTTTCAAATCCTTGCCATAAATACTCCAAGTAATCAAGTGCCCATAACATAGAGTTTTCAGTTATCTCTATCTCGTTATCTAAATTTAGTAGTTCTTCATCCGAGAGCTCAGCAATTTGATAAACACCACTAAGTCTTTTCAATAGATTGGGCAAATTCCCAAAATATGGTTCACGTAATCCAAGACTTTTATCATTGATTATCTTTTCAATTCTACGAGTGAATTGTGAATACAGTTTTCTTGCTTCTGGTTTAAATTGCACAACTGTTGGTAGAACTAAACTATTGAGAGTATCAAACCAATCAGTTATTATTACCCGTTCTTCTTCTTCTTTATCGGTAAAAGTTCCTCCGATTCGTTCATCTCGAAATTCAATGTTTTCTTCAACAATGAAACAAAATCTATTAAGTAAACCTTGCATTAACAATTTTTCTGTAAATGCTTTAGGTAAAATTGGTGTACTTGCTAAGAAAGATGTGCAATAAGGATTTGTAACTTTCTTTGTTCCTCTACTAATAGTTGAATCTGTAAATGTCTTACCATCATAAAACTTTGATAATAACCCATCAGTTGAAGCCATAAAATCTGCTTTCTTTAGTTGGTCAAAGAAAATTGTACATTCGTCTTGAATCCAAGTAAAAGGTGTTTCTATACTTCCATCTTTCTTTTCAACCCATTTTTCTTCTGCCAAGTTCTTGATAAGAGCTTGTGGAGTAAATGTGTAAGAAATCTCTAATTCTGGAAATACTTGCTCAATTATCTGTTGCATAAAAGCCATCGTAACTGATTTTCTACCAACTCTTGATTTACCAAGAATGATAAACCACAAGTTAAAGAAATCATTGAACTTTATGCCATTATTATTGTCTTTAGTATAATTTTTAGTTTTCACAAAGAATTGCGATTTAGCTAAACTCGCCATTGCAAAATTTCTTCGCATAAAAGTGCTGACTAAAAATAATGCTGTACTCTCAATAAATCTTCTTGGTGCATCCGTTAAACCAGGTAAATCTACTGTATTATTTCCACTTACAACTCTAATGTATCGTTGTATGATATTAGAATCATTTATTTCTGGATCTGCAAATCCATCGAATATCTCATTTATTTTTTCTTCATTCATATTTTATTCTTCTCGTGAAACTCAATAACGAGAAGAAGGGGTGCTAATCAGCAAACAAGATAAACCACTTAGCACCCCGTCATCATAATCCTCAATTTCAGAAGATGATGATGAAGATGATTTTTGTAAATTATTGAAATTTCTTTCAATAAGATAACTGTAAAATTCTTTTCTTGTTTTACTGTTGTTTTTATCCTGTTTTTTCATCTTTTTCTTCTCTTGTTGTTTTTTTGTTTTTGTATATTTTTGCTGTTAAGTTTCACCGAGATATACACATACATTGTACAAAGAGTTTAATAAATTTTTCGTTTAACTAAATAGATTAACGTTTATAAATGTAACAATATCGTTTATAAATGATAACTTTATCTAAAAAATGAATAGAATTAATATAAAAATTAGTAACGTTTATAAAAGTTAGATTCTTGTTACAAAAAATATATTAATCTCTTTTTTCTAGCTATTATATAGAACAAGGGGAAATAACCTTGTTAATATTGAAAGAACTACAAAAAATCTTCGGAAAATTTAGGTTTTTCTAAAGTCCTTGCGGGAATCCTGGTCGGTTCTCGCATTATGGTTACTCTCTTTCGAGAGATAACAAAAAAAGAGAGCATTGAAAAATCTACCTGCTCTCTCATTTTTTTTAACTTAAGTTAAGAGCTAACTTTAGCTATTAGCTCTTTGAGTGTTTTCATTTCTTCTTTTGTTAATTTATTAGTTATTTTTTCAATTGGTTCTTGTTGCTCGAGAATTTCTAATCGTTCTTCTTGTTCTTGTTCATAGATTTCTGCTTGTGTTATTCTTATCTCTTTCATTTCTTCAAATTCCATTTTTAACTCGATGAATCTTTCATCTCTTTTTCGTATTTCCTCTTTTAGATAACTTAATTCGTCATTCAGTTCTCTTTCTAATTGCATATATTTCAAGTCATCTTTTTCTAAATCAAATAATCGCATATCGACACATTTTTGCATTTCTTCTAGTATCTTAGTTTTCAAATTTTCGTAAAACGCTTTTCTATCGCCATAATGAAAATCACTCATCACAGAACTGTCACCGTTTGTACCATTTTCACGCCAATGCCCCATTAAAATTTCAACAATGGTTTTATCCATCTGGGCTTCCTCTCTACATTTTCGATAGAAAGTTTTCCTAAAATGACTTGGTGTAATATTATTTTCGAGTTCAGTCAATTCAACTAATTTTGTGAGAATTCTTCTGATAGTCCCAGGATAGATTCTTTTCTTAGAATAAAAGCTAGTAAAAATATACGTTTCATCAGTAATTGAATCGGTATAGTGATATTGCTTTCTCAAATGTGCTTGTATGAGCTCTAATGCTTTCTTTGAAATTACACCATAAAATTGAACTTTTGTTTTTGAACGGATGTGGTGAAAAATATAGAATTCTTCTGTAAGTTCTACTGGATCAAAGGGATTTATGATATGCTTAAAGGATTTAAATTGCAATCGACAGCAATCAATATTTGATAATCCTGAACTCCACAAGGTGTGTAGGATTGCTTTTTCAAAAACTGTAGCGTGAAAGAGCAAGGCTTTTAAATCATCTTTCGAAACAGATTCTTTAAAATTCTCAAGTTCAAAATCTTCTTCGCTAATGATTCCTCGTTTTGTTGTGGGTACATCTTGTCTCCTCCAAGAAAATTCTATATCAAGAAATTCTCTAAAGAAAATCTTAACATAATTAACTTCTACCCAAGCTACTTTATGTTGTACTTTCGTCACTCGCTTTTCGTAGTAGCTTTTCAACATACTTTTTATGATACCTTTACTTAGTAAGCCTTTATCATTTTCTTTCTTTAATTCACTAGGGGATTTGTTTTGAAATTTACAGAAATTAGTTAATGCTCTTACAACATTATCAGTTGTTCCCTTATTTGAATAGAAATTCTTCCAAGCTTGCATTAAGACATCATCATCATATTTTCTTTTTTTGCTTGTATTCTTAGCAGGTATATTTATTTTAGTTCCAAAAAATCGCAGGAATCGTCTTACGTGGCTCGCTGAGATTCTCGTAACTTTACTAATCTGCTGGAATTCAAACAAGAAAGGAATTTCTTTCTCTGCTGACTTTAATAATTCTTCAACAGTTTCAAATTTTCTATATTCAATATATCTAGTGATTGAGTAAGCATAACTTTTCTTTGTTGTTGTGTGTTCAATCTCACTTTCAAGAAACTGCACCACTTTTTCGTGCTGAGTGATTGGATTTTTCGTTTTAGGCATTTTTTTTCACCAAAAGTTTTTTTTATAGTTCTAATATAAAAAATGTACTTTATTAATATTTTGCTTTAAGCATTCAAGTATATTGATATTATATGAACCCATTATGGGTTTCTTTTTTCTTTTTTTATTATTACAATAAAACTCAAATATTTTTAT
>Ga0307378_10010017_pt1 | contig 12366 bp, 12 predicted proteins | sample UN1MG_FD_202238 | JGI IMG/M metagenome (GOLD analysis project Ga0307378, IMG submission 202238) | Soil microbial communities from Risofladan, Vaasa, Finland - UN-1 | ecosystem: Environmental > Terrestrial > Soil > Coastal area > Acid sulfate soil | place: Finland: Risofladan, Vaasa | collected...
CCTGACGGATTGCAATTCATCGCCTCCTGTAATAAGATGAACAGCACCATGCCCGAAAAGCCATTGCCGGAAGTCATGAAAAAGCCGCACATCTGGTGCTTCAGCATCTATTTCGCCGAAGGCTTCCCCTATTCCATCATCCGCTCCGTTTCCACGCTGTTCTTCCGCGACATGGGCGTCAGCCTGGAAGGCGTGGGGTTGACCACCTTTTTTGGACTGCCCTGGATCCTGAAATTCTTCTGGGGGCCGCTGGTCGATGAATTCGCCAGCAAGCGCCGCTGGCTGCTGGTTATGCAGGCGGCGCTGGCGGTGCTGATCGGCGCCGTCGCCTTCCTGGTTCCCCTGCCCGCGGCCCCGCGCCTGATCGCCGTCGTGCTTTTCATCGGGGCCTTCGTGGCCGCCACCCACGACATCGCCATCGACGGCTACTACCTGGCCGCCCTGGACAAGCAGGAGCAGGCCAAGTTCCTGGGCTACCGGGTGATGGCCTATCGCGTGGCCATGCTCACCGGCACCGGGGTGATCGTGACCATCGGCACCGCGATCGGCTGGCTGGCAGCGTTCCTCTGCGCCGGCCTGCTGCTGGGACTGCTGACCGCCTACCATTATTTTTTCCTGCCCGAATGCGAAACGCAGCGGCGCCCTTTCCGGCAGATGCTGCGGCTGATATGCAAGCCCCGGCTGTTTTCCTATGCCCTGGCGCTTGCCGCCGTGGTGACGGCGCTGGTTTTGTTTTTCAACTCGGCGCAATACCAGAGCTGGCAACAGACGGCACCGCTGCTGAAAGAACTGAATTTTCCCCGCAGCGTCGGCCTGGGCCTGCTGCTGGCCCTGGTGCTCATGGCCGTGTTCCGCAAAAAACTGGCCGCCGTCATGACCCGCGACCCCGATTCTTTTTACGGCAAGGCGTTTTTGACGTTCATGGACCAGGAAAAGATCGGCGTGATCTTGGCTTTCATCGTGCTGGTGCGCAGCGGCGAATTCATGGTCAGCTCCATGGTTTCACCATTCCTCGTCGACCTGGGCGTTAAACACCACTACGGCTGGATCTCGGGCGGCATCGGCCTGCCCGCCTCCATCGCCGGCGCCCTGCTGGGCGGCTGGCTGATCTCCCGTTTCACCTTAAGAAAAATGATCTGGCCCTTCCTGCTTGCGCAGAACCTGACCAACGTCGCCTACATGCTGCTGGCTGGAGGGCTGGCCCGCTACCTAGCGGCCAACACCGGCGCCGTGCACTTGACCTCCGTGGGCGCGGGCAACCTGCTGCTGGTGGCGGCCGTGCACGGTTTCGACCAGTTCGCCAGCGGCCTGGGCACGGCGGTGCTGATCACTTACCTGATGCGCATCTGCAAAAGCGAGTTCAAGGCCGCCCATTTCGCCATCGGCTCGGGACTGATGAGCCTGGGAGGGATCGTGGCCGGTATCAGCAGCGGCTTCATCGCCTCCTGGCTCGGCTACGGCGGCATGTTCGCCATCAGTTTCCTGATCGCCGTTCCGGGCATGCTGCTGCTCTTTTGGGTGCCGCGCCAATAGCCCCGGCCTTCACCCGCCAGAGGGAAGGTGTCACCGTATTTTTTTGGTTCAGGTCAAGCGTTGAAATTTTCCGCCAAAACACGATCCAAGGCCGCTACCAAAAAATCCGCGTTATCCGCATGGAAAGGCATGGGCGGCCTGATTTTCAGGACATTGTGCAAGGGCCCGTCGCTGCCTATGAGAATGCCGAGCTCGCGCATGCGGTTGACGATAAAAGCAGCTTCCTCGGCCGCCGGTTCCAGGGTCAGGCGGTCCTTGACCAGCTCGACACCCAGGAAAAGACCGCTGCCGCGCACATCACCAACAAGGGGATAGCGTTCCGCAAGCGCTTGCAGCCCGGCAAGCAATTGCTTGCCGATCGTCAAGGCGTGCTCCATCAAGCGTTCTTCCTGCACGATCCGCAGTACCGCCTCGCCCACGGCACAGGAAACCGGATTGCCGCCGAAGGTGCTGAAAAATTCCATGCCATTGTCAAAAGCGGCCGCGATCTCGGCCGTGGTGATCACGGCGCTCAGCGGATGACCATTGCCGATCGGCTTGCCGAGAACGACAATATCGGGCACCACATTCTGCCTTTCGAAAGCGTAAAAATGGCTGCCGATACGGCCGTAGCCCGTCTGCACCTCGTCGGCAATGCATATGCCTCCGGCCTGGCGGACTTGGTGGTACACGTTTTCCAGATAACCCGGCGGAAAGAATATCTGGCCGCCCACACTGGGACAACTTTCCGCAATGAATGCGGCCGGGGCCCGGCCGCGGCGCCGCAGCAAATCGATGGCCTCCTGAACATGGCCGGCGTACTTGAAGCCGGCCTGCGGATCGCCGGCCTTATAGTGCCCGCGATAGACATCGGCCAGGGGGACGGTGTGCACCCAGTCCGGCGCCCCGGTTCCTCCCGGTCCGTCATGCTTGTAGGGACTGAGTTCGATGAGTGACGTGGTATGCCCATGGTAGGCCGCCGCCAAAACGATCATGTCCCGCTGCCCCGTGTAAGCCCGCGCCAGGCGCAAAGCCAATTCATTGCCCTCGCTGGCGGAATTGACAAAAAAACAAACACGCAAAGGCGCCGGCAAAGTGGCGCTCAAACGCTCGGCATAGCGGTTGATGGCATCGTGAAGGTAACGCGTGTTGGTATTGAGGACCCCCATTTGGCGCCGGGCGGCCGCCACCACATCGGGATGACAATGGCCGACATGGGGGACATTGTTGTAGGCGTCCAGGTAGCGGCGTCCGTTTTCATCGAACAGGTATTGCATCCAACCACGGACCAACTTGAGCGGCTCCCGGTAACTGAGACTCAAGCTGGCGCCGATGGACCTCTGCCGGGCAGCCAGGGTCACGGCCTTGGTCGGTTCGGGATCCGGGAACAGCTTTTCCGGGACAGCCAAAATCAGGTTCGGATCGGGAGAAAACGCGCCCCACAATTCCCGATCGGCGGCGGCGGCCACACCGGGAAAATCGCATCCCATTTCCAGCAAATCCAGTATAATTTGAAAATGCAGGTGGGGCGTCCAACCGCCGTTGACATCGGCGCTGCCGATCCTGCCAATGATCTGCCCTTTTTTGACCGGCTGCCCCGCCTGCAACCCGCTCAGCGAATCAAGACTCAGATGGCCGTAGAGGGTGAAGAACGGGTCGCCGGCGCCGGTTTGATGCCGCAGGACGATCACCGGCCCGTAATCGAGCGGCGCCTGGTTGCGGGTGCAGGCGAACACTTCGCCGTCCAGCGGGGCGCAAACCGCCGATCCGGTGTCCATGAATACATCCATGCCCAGGTGCACGGTGCGGTTGTTTTCGGCAAAGGGATCGTTCCCGGCAAACAAGGGCGACGTATAAAGCAAGCGGGCCTCGTTGTAGCGGCCGATGCCGACCTTCACCCCGGCCTGCTCCATGGCGGCGCTGAGCCGCCTGCTGAGTTCGGGCTCATTGCTGTTCTCGAAATCCCCAGGCAAATGGGGGCTGGCGATGCCGAGATCAAAGATCAACAGTGGTTCATTGTTGAGATCATGGCCGCTGACCGAAGCCATGTTCTTGCTGTTTTCTCGCAGCCATTCCCCGATCGCCGCGGCCTTCGGCAAAGCGGGCAGACCGCAGGCCCGGCGGATTCCGGCTTCAGCCAAACGCCGCTGGATGCGAAACAACTGCGGCAGGGAGCGGCGGATCGCTCTCTGGCTGATGGACAGGTATTCATCATCCGGACGCTGGCTTTGCTGCTGAACGGCCAGGCAGGCGCTCAGGCACAGGCGCAGGCGCGCCAGGTCGAAAAGAACGGCCATTTCCGATTCTTCAAGGGGAAAGACGGCGTGATAAGCGGAGGCGATCCGGGCGGTGACGGCGAGCGGATCGGGTTTATCAAGGACAGCGTAAGCAATGGCCACGGCCAGATCGCCGACCGTATAACTGAAGACCATATCGCCGAAATCAATTATGCCGACCACCTGCTGATCTTTTGTGAAAAGGTCATCGCCGCCGCCGACCAGGACATTGTAGTTGTTGGCATCATTGAGAATCACGCTGCGGCGTAAAGCGGGCAACAAGGGGCCGACCTGGTGATTGAAATCGGCGCGGCCCACTTCGATCAGTTTTTTTAGCAGGGGATCTTCCATGAGCGGAAGAATTTTTTCAATACAAGCAGGAGCCTGGGTCAGGTCCCAGTAAAAATCCCGATGGGCGCCGGCAACATCAAAATCAGCCAGCGCCTTGTCGATCTCACCCATACAACGGCCCAGATCGCTCATCAGGCCGGGGCTGTGCCTTTTGACCTGAGCCAGCGGCCGGCCCGGCAAGTAGGAAACCAGCCGCAAAAAATGCTTGTCCCCGGCCGGGGTGGTGATTTCGTTGATGAACTCTCCGTTTGTTGCGGCCACGACCTGCGGACAAAAAGCCAGATGTTTTTTCAGATGGCACATGGCTTGATTCTGGGTTTCCAACTGGATCCGTTCTTCCCTGGCATTGGCAATTTTCAGGATATAGCGCTCCCCGGTCGCTGCGCTCATTAAAAAATTCTGATCCCGCTCGCTTGGAAGAGGCTGGGCCGTTGCCGGCAGCGCATACATTTTTTTTACGATGGCGGCCGCGTCATGCTCTGCGAACTTGGGCTTGGATTGCAGAAAAGACAAATCCCGGTTCTTCATATTTGTTTTTTCCTTTGGCGTATCAGTATATCAGCAAAGCAGCCGGCTGACAATTTCTCATGGCAGGAGCATCCCCGGGCCGGGATCTGAAAAATGCGCGCGCCCGACAGTTGATAAAAATATTTATTGTGGTAGTATGATAGATAGGTCCAAGGCCAGGTGAAACATGGAAAAAAGAAAAAACACACGCTACGACGTCCTGCAGGAGATGAAAGGCAAGCTGTACAACGTGGTCAGCTTCCTGGTCAACAACATCAGCATCGACGGCGTCAACCTGATCTGCAATTTTCAGCCGGTCATCGGCTCGACGTACAGGATATACCTGATCCCCAACAGCGACGGCAGCCAGCAGGATTTCGAGATCGAGATCAGCCGCGCCGAAGTCGCCGCTTTCGACCCGCAGAAGTACTCCGCCCTAGCGCCGGGCCTGCTCTTTTCCGTCGGGGCCAGGTTCAAAGCCCTCGACCAGAAACAGCGCGGATTCCTTACCGCTTTCATCAAGAAAAAATCGAACGGTTTGGAAGAAGGGTTCATCAGCAAGGACAAGATCCAGTCCGGTTCGTGAGGTTGGCGCGGTTTCATGAACCCCGCTCCGCTGACGGCGATCGTTCTGGCCGGGGGGCGAAGCCGGCGCATGAACCGGCAAAAAGCCCTGCTGAAGGTCAACGGCAGGCCGCTGATCGAAACGATTGTCGCCCAGATCCGTCCCTGTTTCGAGCACATATTGATCAGCGCCGCAAACAAGGGACCGCTCGCCTTTCTGAACCTGCCGGTCGTCGAGGACGAAGCCCCTGGCCAGGGGCCGCTGCCGGCCATACTGACCGCCCTGCGGGCCTCGCCCCATGCCGGCAATTTCATCCTGGCCTGCGACATTCCCGTCATTGATATTCCGTTCATGCAGATGATCCTGGCCCGGTCTGGGCGATTCGAGATCGTGGTTCCCCGTTACCGCGACGGAAAGACCGAGCCCCTTTTCGCCGCCTACGACCGCAGCGTCATCCCGGCCATTGAAAAGCAGCTGGCGGCCGGGGAGCAACGCATCTCGTCCCTGTTCCGGACCTGCCGCACCGGCTTCGTGCCCATGGACGGGCAAAATTGGTTCCGCAACCTGAACACCATGGAGGAGTACCATGCCTACCTTAAAAGCGAAAAAAAAACCGTCTCCTGAAACCCGCCGGAATGCGGGGCTGGTGCCTCTGCCCGAAGAGGCTCTGCTGACCATCGAGGTCGACGGCCGCACCCTGAGCCGCCTGAGCTGCTCGCCCTTCGACCGCCGGGAACTGGTCCTGGGCTGGCTTTTCTCCCAGGGCCTGCTGCAGACCCCGGGCGATGCCGCCGCTCTCCGCTTCCAGGCCGACCGGGCCCTGGTGCGTTTGCGGCCCTCGGCCGCGCCGCGCCTGGAGCAGTACCACCCGGTGCAGGTGGTCGCCTGCTCGGGCGGGGACGTGCAGCCGGGCCTGTTCAACAATCTGCCCAAGGTGTCCAGGTGTTACGATTTCACCTTGCCGCAGGCGATCCGCCTGATGGAGCAGCTGCCCGGGCGAACGCCCCTATTCAAAAAGCACGGCGGCATCCACTGCTCCATGCTGGTCGACATGCGGGAGCAGCGCATCCTGGTCAGCCGGGAAGACATCGGCCGCAGCAACAGCTTGGACAAGGTCATCGGCTGGGGGCTTGTCCACGGCGCTGATTTCGCCCGCACCGCCCTTTTCATCACCGGCCGCGTTTCGGCGGAAATGGCCCTGAAGGTGCTGCATGCCGGCATGCCGGCCCTGGTTTCCCAAACCACCCTGACCAGCAAGGCCCTGGAGATCGTGCGCCATAGCGGCCTGACCCTGATCAGCCATGTGCTCAAGCCGCGGCCGATCCTGCTCAATTTCTGATCAGAGGCCGCAGCTGGCGGCGGTTCCGTTCAGTTTTTAAAAACAGATGTTTTTTTCAACTCATCCCCTGCCCCTTCTCTTGCGAAGAGAAGGGGAATCATCTTTACCCCCCTCTCTTTTGGAAAGAGAGGGGCCGGGGGTGAGTTCGCCTTGGGTTCTTTCCATCATGTTTTTGCATAACTGAATAATTCCACGGCGGCGGTTTGAATTCTCGGGATTCTTCTGCTAAGATGCGAAAAATGAATGCGGAGGTATGACCATGGAAAAGCAAAGCCTGCAAAGCCTGATCGAAAAAGCGGTGAAAAACGAGGAAGAGGCCCGGGCCTTCTATCTCGGCCTGTTCGACCTGGTACGGGATCCCCAGGCCAAGGAGACGCTGAAATATCTGGCCGACGAAGAGCTTGCCCACAAGGAATTCCTGCTGGCCTACCTCAAGGGTGAGAAAAAATTTGTCGCCCTGGCCATGGACGCACCCATCGACTACCACATCGCCCAGTACGCCGACAAACCCGACCTGCAAAAGAACATGAACAGCAGCGAGGTCTACCTGGTAGCCGCCCACCGCGAATGGAATTCCTACAATTTTTACAAGGGGCTGGCCGAGGCGCAGCCCGCGGGTGAAGTCAGGGAGATGCTGCTGCAGATGGCCAACCAGGAGCTGAAGCATAAGGAAAAGGTCGAGTACCTCTATTCCAACACCGCTTTCCCGCAGACCTCCGGCGGCTGAGTGTCCCCCTTGACGAAGCCCGGAAAGACGTTCCGTCTGCCCCATACCCTGGTCCTGATCCTGATCCTGCTGCTGGGCGTTTATGTGCTCAGCCTGGTCATTCCCTCGGGCGAATTCCAGCGGGTGAAAAAAAGCTTCCAGGGGGTCGAACGCCAGGTCACCCTGCCCGGGACCTACCGGGCGATCGAAAAAAGGCACCTGGGCCCCGAATGGCTGGTCATCGCCCCGGTGCGCGGCTTCGCCGACGGGGTTCTGATCATCTCGCTGGTTTTCATTTTCGGGGGCGTCTTCGGCATCCTGCAGAAAACCGGGGCCATCGAGGCCGGCATCCAGCGCTTATCGGCTTTCTTCGCCGGCCGCCGCAAGCTGAAGCGGCTGGTCATCCCGGCGCTGATGATCGTGTTCTCGCTGGCGGGCAGCACCTACGGCATGTCGGAGGAAAGCATCCCCTTCGTGCTGATCTTTATCCCGCTGGCCATCTCTCTGGGCTATGATTCGATCGTCGGCGTCGCCATCCCCTTTCTCGGGGCCGCCGCCGGTTTTGCCGCCGCCTGTTTCAACCCTTTCACCGTGGGCATCGCCCAGGGTTTTTCCGACCTGCCGCTCTATTCCGGCCTGGGCTACCGCCTGGTGTTGTGGTTTCTGGGCACGGCCATCATCGTGGCCTTCGTGATGATCTATGCCGAGAAGGTGCGCAAGAAACCCGAATTGAGCCCGGTCCATGAATTGGACCGCAACCGCAGGTTGGATACGGCGGCCGCATCGTCGGCGCCGCCCTGGGGCCGGCCGCAGAAGAGGGTGTTGCTGATCCTGGCGGCGGGCATGGCTTGGATGGTCTACGGCATACTGGTCAAAAAATGGTACATGGAAGAGATCGCCGCCCTGTTCCTGGCCATGGGCATCCTTTCCGGATTCGCCGGCAAAATCAAACCCAGTCTCATGGCCGAAAGTTTCGTCGCCGGCGCCCGCGACATGATGAACGTCGCCTTCATCATCGCCTGCGGCCGGGCCGTGCTCATCGTGCTGCAGCAGGCCCTGGTGCTGGACACCATCCTTTATTATTCGGCGGCCCTGATCGCCTCGGTGCCGCGCCTGCTCACCGCCCAGATCATGTTCCTGACCCAGAGCGTCATCAATTTTTTCATCCATTCCGGCACCGCCCAGGCGGCCCTGACCATGCCGGTCATGGCCCCCTTGAGCGACCTGATCGGCATCTCGCGCCAGACCACGGTCCTCTCCTTCCAGCTGTGCGAATTCATCAATCCCATCCTGCCCACCTCGGCCGTGACCATGGGCGTCCTGGGCGTGGCGCGCATCCCTTACGAAAAATGGGCCAAATGGTTTTTACCGCTGATGCTGATCCTGATGGTCTTCAGCCTGCTGGCGCTGGTGCCGCCGGTGCTGATGCACTGGGGACCGTTTTAAAGAAATTGAAAAAGTAGTGTAGGGGCGGTTCGCGAACCGCCCGTACAAAAAGAAAATTCCAAATCACAAATTCCAAACAAATTCCAGGTTCCCAATCCCCAATAACTCAAACCAAGGAATTGACAGGTAGAAGGGTTTGAGGGAAGAAGGGGTAAGAAAACAACTGGCGATCGCCGTCAGAGACGTTGCCCTGTCTACTCGTCAACGAGCGCCCTGCTTTTCTTTTTGGCCAGCAGGTCTTTTATCCTGATCTTCCCCCTGATCAAATCCTCTTTGCCGGCCCGGGAGAATTTTTTCACGTACCATTCCAATTTGAAAGCATCGCTTTTGCCGCCAACACGGACTTTACGGGCCAAAACCAGCGGGCCGCGGCCGCGCAAATAACGCGCCCCCCTGCCCCGACCGCTTTGATGCTCGACCAGACGCCGGGCCACGTCGTTGGAGATCCCCGTGTAGAGGGTGCCATCGGCGCAGCGGACCAGGTAGAGGTACCAGGTTTTCACGGCGCTAGAACTTTATGACCTCGGACAGCAGGGAGACGCTGACCACGTATTCCAGGCTGACGTAGACCGAGCGGCGGTTGGCCTTGATACCCGAGTCGCTGGAATCGAGCACATAGCGCTCCTTGGGGGTGGAGGTCTCGCCGCTGTCGTGGACGTCAACGTCGCGCAGCAGCAGGCTGTCGGCCTGCACCGACTCCAGCCGGCCGATGTAGATCCAGGGCGAGCGGGTGTCGACGACGACCTGCTTGCCGACCAACGTTTGCAGTGTCTCTTTCATGGCCATTTCCTCCGCATAAAAAAGCGCGGTCTCCCTTAGCGAATCATCCATGGAAACGTGATATCAGTCCAGCACGGCCTTGTGCTTCAGAAGGAGTTTCAAGGTTCACAGGTGCGGGTGATCCTGGCCACCAGGTCGGAAGTGGGATCAGGGCAGCGAATGAACTCGGTGGTCACGCCTTGGGGATCGATCACTTTTTCGTAGGGTGTATTTTCATATTTCCAGGACAGGGTGACGCCCTTTTGCAGCAGAATGATCGCATCATGCATGCTGCCCTGCAGCCAGGGGCATATCTTGCCCAAGTCGGCCGGGTAGGAGAACTTGTCCCCTTTTTTATGACACCAGCTGTCCGGGCGCGCTTCGAAAATTTCAATTTCGATCTTATAGCGCCGCGGTTTTTCAGGAACCGCAGCGGCCGGAGTTGCTTGCTGCTGCCCGGAACCGGCCAACAACGGTGCGCCCACGGCCATCCCCACCAGGCCGCATCCCGCCTTCTCCACAAAGCTTCTTCTTTTCATGCTCACACCTCCTTAAAAATAATTTTTTTCCTGCCAGATCTCCACTCAATAAACGATCGCCGCCCGCAAATCATCAGGCGCAACGATCGGCAAATCCTTACTTACCCGCATCGCCGGTCGGCGGATGGGGGAAAAACTCATTTCTGACCACGGTATCGAATTGCAGGACCGAGATCAGATAGCCCCAGAACAGGAGTTCAAAAACCTTCTGTACGCGATCGAAGTTCATCAGCTTTTGCCAATCGAGATCGGGCAACCAATGAGAGACCCAGGAACTGATGGTGCCGATCTGCGTCGAGGCCAGCAGGCTGAAAACAGCACTCAAGACCGTCAGCCAGGCAATGACCAGCAACAGCACCCGCGCCCAATTCTTGCGCAGCAGCAGCTGGCCGAAGATGAGCCAGGCGATAACCAGGACCGCGGCCGCGACCAGCAGGCTGAATAACATGAGAGAGCCTGTCGGGAATCCGCGCCAGCCGAACCGCCCGAGCTGACCGCCGGGGAACGGCTTCAGGACAAGCGCGGCCACAATGGCCCCGGCGACAGATTTCAAAACAAAATAGACAACAAAGATACCGCGCAGGCGGTATAACTTGATTGACAGACTGCTCATTTTCTTTCCTCCTTGCCTGCAGTAAAGATTTCAGCCCCATCGGGCCGGTACTCCAGCAGGTCGCCGGGCTGGCATTGCAGTTCACGGCAAAGCGACTCCAGCGTCGAAAAACGGATGGCCCGGGCCTTATCCTGCTTGAGGATCGAGAGATTGGCCATGGTGACACCCACGCGCTCGGCCAGTTCGGTCAGCTTCATCTTGCGCTTGACCAGCATCAAATCCAGGTTGAGCATGATCGGCACGGTCGCCTCACACAGTCAGCTGCTGTTCTTCCTGCAGCAAGTGGCCGATACGGAAAGCTTCGGCCACCACCAGCAGCAGCAGCCCGCCCAGCAGCAAACCGAAATTCAGTGTTTCCCATAAAATGAAGAACCAGGGAAGACGGGTACCTGGGACAGTGATATCGGGGCGGAAAAGCCATAAAGGAAGAATCTCCCACAGCGGATTGAACAAGGCAGCGCCGGTCACGGCCAGACCGACCAGGCGCAGGCGGCGGGCACTGTCCGGCTCAAATATCTTGCCCGCACTCAAATCTTCACAGATGTTGATCAGTTGGATGACGGCGACGAAAAAGCAAAAAAACAAGACCAACTGGCCGGCAAAGATATATACGATAATGGCACGCGGCAGGTTGCGGTGCCGCAGTTCCCCATAGAGCCGGTGCAAGGAAAGACGGACACGGCCGTTCTGCGAACGCCACTCAGCGCGTGCCAGATCCTGAGTCGGCAATTGGTACAGGCTGGTGGAAGTAAACTTTCCCAGATTATCGGCATGCTTCATGGCGATGCCAAAACTGCCCAGGCGATATAGAAAAGCCAGGACACCCAGAGCCAAGGCAAGATAGAACAAGCCATTAAGTAATGCGGCCATGGACCGAGGACCGACTGCTTTCATATCATCCTCCCACCCATATAAAATAATATGAAAATTGCTGTTTGTCAATATTTATTTATCTTTTATCGATAATTATTTATTTTTAATCAATCGTTTTTATCTTGAACTGTTTCACGATTCTGAGCTCGGCGAACAAAAAAGACCTTTAGAATTTGAAACAGGGGTTCTGGCGGCTGAGGATCGCGAACTTGATCCTGCCGCCGCAAAAACGTTCGACCAGGTCCATCACGTCCCTTCCTGCCGACTCAAGATCCGCTGCCGTCAGCGGCGGCAGGGCGTCGAGGTTGAATTCGATGGCGGTCGTTTCGGGCAGGGTCAGGGTATGGTTGGCCTGGCGCCAGATCCAGCGCCGGGTTAGAACCGTGTTTCCTTCGACAAAAATGAATTCCCTAGGCATCGGGTGCTCGGCCTGGTCGGAACCAAAGGGGACGAATTCTTCAGCCCCGGAAGCCGGACGCAAAGCAATGTCCTGGGTCAGGACATCGGTGGCGTGGCCGCCAACGGGCAGCATGTGGCGCAGGGAGACGATGTTGCCGATATCGACCAGGGCGTTGATGGCAGGCAGTTCCTGGCCGCGCAGCACCCGGCGCAGCAGCGCTTCGATCGAGGGGCGGTTGTCGCCGGGCTTGTAGCCCAATTGACGGAAAGCCTCGCGCCAGGAAGCCAGGCGCGGTTCCGCGGTCAGGGTTTCCACATGCAGCCGTTCACGGGCGAGCGACTCCTCCCGGCGCAATAGCTCAACCAACTCTGGAGAGGATTCACCGTTTTTTACCTCGTAAGCCAGCACCACGCCGCGCCGGTATTCGGGAAAGCGCGCGAACACTTCTTCGGCGATCGAATACGACAACTCCTTCATCGA
>Ga0307378_10010019_pt1 | contig 12366 bp, 26 predicted proteins | sample UN1MG_FD_202238 | JGI IMG/M metagenome (GOLD analysis project Ga0307378, IMG submission 202238) | Soil microbial communities from Risofladan, Vaasa, Finland - UN-1 | ecosystem: Environmental > Terrestrial > Soil > Coastal area > Acid sulfate soil | place: Finland: Risofladan, Vaasa | collected...
CTGTCCTCCGACCAAGCTTTAAGTCCAGTCAGACATTTCATTTGTCAGACCCCTCGACTAGGTCACATATTTCCTGCTGAGATATCCCCACTTCCGCTGCCTTTGAAATAGCGTCCAGAAGGTGCGCCCTCGCCGACTCTATAGCCAACTGCTTCAGTTTCTCGGCTGTGGTCGTCCGCCTGCCTATCTCTGCTTCTAGTTCTGATGTAGACCAATCGCATAGACCTCTATCTTTAACTTTCGTCCTAAATGCTCGTTCCTCGTCTCTATCTTGTCTGTAGTAATCTGTCATGTTTTACCCTTTCTTAACGGTTTCACACACAATATAGCTTTACAGTCCCATCTAGACGGCTTGCCATTAAGCGCTCCAACGCTTTTCTCCGACCACTTACTTCTTCTAACCAGCGGCTAAATTTAGGTTCACTTTGACAATAATCAATTTCAACAATACGAAAACTCGTGGTCGGATCAATCCCACGTTTAAAGAACTCATAACGAATTTCTCTATTTATTTCTTCAATTTTGTCTTCAGTTCTCATAACAAAATGACCCCTTCATGTTTTATCCTTCTATTTCATATCCAAGTTGTTTAGTAAGTAATAATTTCAATTTCTCTTTATTAATCAAATAGGCTATGTAGGATATCCTCTATAGCACCATAAATTACATAAGCTGTTACGATGAAAGGAACCCACATGTCTGCACCTATTATAGCAGTAGATTCTTTTTGGCTCAATCCCAACAACTCAACAGAACTATGACCAACACACAAACCTATCCAAAGAGCCATTCCGAAAGCTACTGCAAAACATATAAAATTTTTCATTTCTCATTCCTTATAATACTCAGTCTAGGTTTGCTTACGGTTTCTGCTGGCGTGCCTTGCAGTGCGTTCCTGATTGCGCCTAGGAGCCTCCCTTCGAACGCTCGGTGCTCTTCTATTTCGGCGCACACAGCCGCATCTCCAACCTCTCGTTTTATTTTGTTTATGAGCATGTTAGCACTCACGGCAAGGGACAGGACTTTCTTGTGGACTTCCGTTGCTAACTGTTTTGGAGAGATACCAAACTCTTCAAGCTTCGCAGGTAACGTAACCAATGGACCATACTCCTTAGTTTGTTCACCTTTTATAACTTTCCATTTTGAAGTACCATCTTCAATTCTCCAATACACCTCCACTGTACGACCCTGTGCATCCATCAATGCCCAGTAGGCACGGTCATACATATTAGAAGTTTCTAGCAATTCACAAAGTCTCAAAAGATTCATTTCCTACTCCTATCATTCATATTTAAAAGAGTAGTTAATAACTCTTTATAATATTCTTATTATTTTTGTCAACACTTTCAAATTTACAAGTAAGAGCTTTTTCTACTAAAACAATACCTAATTCATTTTTTAGAATATTTTCAAATACTTCAAGATCATTATTAAAAAAATTAATAAGATTTATATCATGTTTATTTTCATATCCATCTATAATTTCACTTCTTTGGTCTAAATAACAATTAAAAATAGTATTATACAATCTTTCTTTCCTTCTGATCTCTTTACTTTGAACATATGTAGAATACATAAATATTCCACCTACTATCCCTAAAAATAAAAATAATACATCATGAATAATCGATTCCATACTAAACCTCTTTTATTTAACTAGTTCCCATAATTGAGAATCCTTCTATAATCTTCTTATCGGCATAAACCAAAAAAACTTTAATTAAAAAAATAGGGCCTCCATGGCCCTAAATTATACCCTACAATCCACGAAAGAGATTAGGTAAGGTCTTCTACTTGAACCGTCTTACGCTTGCCTTGGCGAGCCCTTGCAGACGCTTCCATAAGAGTTTGTTCAATCATCTTAGATAGATGATCAAGAACTTCTTTAGAAACTCGCATTTCTTGAGCTTTTACAAACGCTTTAACTTTTGATGCTACTACCAACATTTTTTACTCTCCTTGAATGTTTAATTTACGACTAATACCTTTAGTAACTAAGTTAATTAAAGTTCTTTTATCTTCTTTAGATACTCTAATTAACTCTCCTAACCTGTCTCCAATAATAGCACATAATGTGTACTGGTCAACTCCTTTTTCTATATTATCTACAATTAAATCTCCAAACTCATTACTAATCCTGATTATCTCTTTGATTTCTTTATCTTCTTTTTTATTTTTAATAGGTATAATATTATCCATTTTATACAGTCATCTTTAATTTAGTGTTAATAATAGGATTATATTCTCCAATAAGTGAGAAATCATCTGCTTTAAAACTATCAGAAGTAGGATTATATGTCAATATAGGATTAATTGAATTAGGATCTAATTTAAGTTTAGTTATTTCAATAGCTGTAGGAATATGGTCCTCATATATATGAGTATCCCCTGAGAGCCACGTAAAGGTACCTACAATCGTTCCTGTATGGTGAGCTAGGTATTGCATCAAAGCCCAGTACTGAATCCAATTATGAGGCACTCCGAGCATCACATCAGCACTTCTCTGGTACATTGTCAAATCTAATACTTTAGATGAGGATATAAAAGTCTGTATCATACTTCCATGACAATTAGTGATATTTGTTTCTTTATTAATCATATCATTAGTATTCCAACAACTAATAACATTACGTCTTGAATAAGGATCTTTAATAATATTATTAATAAGATACTCTATTTGGTCAGTAAAACCGTATTTACCTTTAAAAGCTCTTAATTGTTCTCCATAAAGATTTGGTATAGTACCATCCTCATTAGCCCAAGGTTTCCACCAATTATGAACTGAAGAATGTAAATCATTAATATTATTACTACCACTTAGAAACCATTCCATTTCTCTAAGAGCTAATTTCCAAGAAGTCTTTCTAACAGTAATAATAGGAGTACTATCAAATTGTAACATTTGAGTACCAAGTCTTTTAGTTATAGAATTACGAGAATTAATATAAGAACCATAACCTAATATTTTACCTAATAAATCTTGATATTGTTTATCAGTATTTGACATTATTTTATTCCTTTAATTCTTGTACTTCAATGTTAAGAGATAAATTACCTAATTCAGGATATGTTTTTATTAAAAGTAAGTTAACTTCTTGAACTTTTTTCCTAAGTTGTTCTCTATTTTTAAAACGTTTTTTTCCTTCGATATTTAATGCAAGAGTCCAATTAACACACCAACAACAATCATCTCCCCCATCACTATAAGTATAATAATGTAAAGAAGGACTAGAACCAGTAGTAGGGTAACCTTGTAATTCATGCTGTATAATATTAGATATACGCTCTAATACGTCTTTAAGTTTATTAAAGTCCATTTATAACTCCTTAAAATAGTTTATCTAATGTATTATGTAAATCTTCTATAGTATCTTTATTATCAATAGCTAAATCAAATTGATAAGTATCTAATTCTGTTTCTGTAATATCTTCTGATGGAGGGTATTTAAATCTATTGATTTTAACTGTTCTTACATCATCGTTATAGAATATATCTTTAATTCTTTCTATTTGATCTAAAAATCTAACATCAGATATTACAGTCAAGGAGTCATCGTACTTACTTGACTTTTTTATTGATTCTATTACCATATCTGTCCAAAAGTTAATATTAATAATACGTTTAATATTACATTCTAGTTTAATAATGTCTCTTGGTGTCAAGAAATCATTATTAACATAATAAGGAATAAAAGGCTTAATTGATTTTTCAATGGGTTTTCTTGTAATAGGAGTGTCTTTATAGATAGGTTCTCTAAAGTATTCATAAGGAATGTTATATAGTTGAGAGCAGTATTGGGCGGCATAGACAGCAAAAGCTTCTTGGTGGTAACCTCTGTTAGTTACTAACCATTCAGCTACCACGTCCTTTCCAGAACCCTTATAACCACTAAGAAGTATAATTCTATTTGACACCTTCTAACTCCTTAATTTGTTTTTCTAAATCTTTAACTCTTTTTTCAGCTTTATCTAATTCATCTTTAACTTCAGTATCTTCTGGATACTCTCTATGTTTTTTTCTCCAAAACAACATATCATCCAAAGCTTCTTTATGGAGGTCTTTAAGTTCTTGAAGAGTTAGTCTTTCTTCTAGTTTTTCCACTCTATTAGTAGAAGCAAAAGAAGTATCAAGATAATGCTGAATCCCATAAAATACTCCTCCTACAGATGCTAGTACGGTTATTAATCCTAATACACTTTTAAAATCATTAACAAGTTTAATTATTTTATCCATTTGTTAAATCCTTAAATCAATAATTTCACAATATTCCATAGGAATACAATAAAAATATTCCCCTTTAAATACAAATTTATTTCTAACTTCTTTTAAGAAATCATCGTCTAAACAAAGAACTGGTATTTTAATAGCATGAGTACATTCTACATTTAGAATATAATAAGTAATATTAAGATCTTTCCATTTACCTTTACGTTGTGGTAATTGAACAGTGTCATATTGAAACGTAGAACCACTAAAACGTTGTTTAATTTCACATTCAGCAAAAGCAGTACCAAGAATATTAACTAGATCAGGATCATAACGTTTCTCATTTTCTCTCCAACCTGATCCTAAATAAGCTAATAGAGCTGTTTTAGCTTTTTTATCATTCTCAAGCCACAATTGTCGATCGAATCTTTTCTTTTCCATTTTAATCCTTTTTATAGAGAACTTCAGCTAATTTAGAATACTTAACTACTTTTTCTACACACTCTCTTATTTCTTTAGTTTGAAAAGTTTCTTCTTTTAAGTAACTTATAAGATAGGGGAAACGAAACCCTTTTTCATATTCTTCAAAGATAACTACTTTACCTATAGGTGCTAAATATGGTGGCCCACAACCACAATCCTCCTCTCCTGCTCCACAACAATCTGATATTATTACTTTATCCCCTTTTTTTAGTTTCAATCCCACCACCCTTTCATATAAAGTTTTAAATGCTTAAATAATCTATTCCAACGATCTTCTATTCTTTTATATTCTAAATCATATAATTCTGACATTTCTTTATAAGCTTGTTGATACTCTTCTTCAGTATGTTCTTTCTTTAGAGTCCATAACCTACTATAACTAATACCTTGATCGACTTTAATAGAAAATTCTTCAGGAAAGTAATCCACCTCCCCCCATTTAGCATCCCATTCTTTTTGTTCTTTTTCAATATGTTCTTTATCTTTTAATAGATATAAAGCGTAATCTATTTGTTTTACTTGTCTATTAACTGATGTAGTAATATTATTCTTTTTAAGAGTATCTCTCATTAGAGTAAGTTTGAATTCTAATATTTTCAGTAAATAAGCATAATCCCAATTCTTATCATTCCAAATAATAGGAAACCAAATGATTAAGTTTTTAATTTTAGAGTATAAGTTTTTAAAATAATTCATTTAATAACCCTTATTTTAATACCAAGTGATGTTAGATATACTTCTGAATTATCTTGAAGTCTATCATTTTTATATACTACTTCTTTAATACCTGCTGCTGAGAGTAACACACTACAATTCTGACACGGTTTATGCGTACAGTATATGGTAGCTCCTTTTACAGACTTAACAGCGTTGAGAAGGCAATTAGCCTCACTGTGAACAACTATAGCTGCTTTGTTCTCTTTTGTCCATATAGAATCGTTTTCTATCATTCCTGGAGCCATACCATTATAACCTGTAGCTATTATATGTTTATTTTTGTCAACAATAACACTACCTACTTGGGTATTAGGATCTTTAGATCTTTTAGATACTGCTTCAGCTATACCCATGAAATATTCTGACCAATTAGGAATTTGTCTCATTATTATTCAATCCTCCATATATAAAGCTATTGTTAGAGGAGTAGCTTTCATTATTACAAAAGTACCATTAACAGGAACTGTATCCTCCTTAGATATCCAGGCTGCAGATTGTATATTTTTCTCCTTAAAACAAGCTATGTTAGTAAGAACACCTCTTAAATGGTGGTTATACATAAATTTTTCTATTGTACCTACATAATAACGATCAACATATCTAAAGATTACTTTATCACCTATTTTATATTTCATAAATATAATACCTTAGTTAAAGGGTTAGTAATATTAATTAACTCATTAGGGTAGAAATAACCAGTACAATCTTCGCCTACAGTTTTAGCAAGTATCGGATAAGTAGTCTGATTTATTAATAATATTATTAAAACATGTCCCTCAAATTCAGAAGAACTTCCATAAATCTCTTTATTGATTATAACTAAATCTCCTGGTTTAAAATTCATACAAAGCCTTTATAAGTTCATTCTCTACTAAAACCAATTCTTTTTCTTCAAAACGTCCCCAAAGATCTTTGTCAGTAACACACTCTATTAAGTAAGGGTAAGACTTAAATAAAGGGTTCCTTATTTCTCTTATCTTAAAAAATTTATTAAAATATATAGACTTGACTTCTTTAAAAGCATCTTTATTTACTGTTACTAAATCTCCTATTTTTAACAAAACCCTACTCCATTAACAATAAAAGTTTCTTTAGTTTCACATGATATTTCTTTTAAATCTTCACTATCACAAATATAATAGTAAAAATCAGGACAATATCTACAAGGAACATATGAATGCTCAATACATTTAATAGTACCGTACATTCTTATCCAATATGTCTCATCATAAGGTAATTTTGTATCAGTTTCAAATGATATTGAGTAGTTCTTTAAAGGTTCTGTTAATTGGTAGGTATATTGATTATTACCATTACTAGTAAATGAAGATATTACTAACCAGGATTTTATTAATACTATTTTCATTATATACCTATAAAAAAAGGAGTGATCATTACCACTCCTTTAAAGTACTCAAATTTTAATTATTTGTCAACTTTACAATTCACAAGCTCCGCCAGCGCATGCTAGTTCAGAAGTAAGTTCTGTATTATCAGTATATTCTAAAATATCATCTATAACAATATTTGCATCTTTGATAATTTTTAGATTAGTTTCATACTCTTCTTTTGTAATTTCTTCAAAAGGAGCTTGTATGTAGGTACCGCCATCGTGAGGTAGAATAGATAACCCATTATAATCTTTCTTATTGTCCCACATCCATTTACCGATTACTTCCCATTCATCAGCTTTTACACTAACTGTAGCAGAAACGTTATGAGTATTATTACCGTTTTGATGTCCTGGTTTAATCCATTCTAAATTCCATTTTTGTACTCTCTCTAAAAACTCAAGAGAAGTTTCTTCTCTTGTTTTTGAATTATTAGGAGCTTTAACAGGAATACTTACTACAGTAGTATTAGGAATCATTTTATCAGGTTCACATATTTTAGGAACCTTTGAATTTAGGAAAATAGCAATATTTTCATTATTAGAGAATCTCATTCTTCTAAAGTAATATTCAGAATGCCAAGCATGAATGCCAGAAGAAGTACCTAAAACTAACGAAGCTGTTCCTTCCGGTTTTACGCAAGTAGTTCTTGCTGCTGGATTTATACCGATCAATGCTGCTACACGTTTATTTTCTTCTAAGATATACTGTGAACCAAGAGTAAGATCAATGCTATTAGACAATGAAGCAATTCCTGTACAACTAATACCAACAAGAGCGTCTTTTTCTGTTGTTTTTTTCCACTGACTTCTCAAATAATGAAAATCAGTGTAAGAGGCTTGTAACGTACCAATAAAAGCAGCAGCTTTTGCTCGATCATTGAAGTCCTCTTGAGAAACTACACTTCCTGCGTTAATAGTAGTTAAGTTACAGAATTGATAAGGACGTAAGGCTATTTCGCAGCAATTTGACACTAATACACCGCTTGTCCAAAAAGTATGCTTTTCATCTTCTACTGTAATATCATAAACGTCTTCTTGTCCAATTTCTTCAATTTTAATAATTTTAGAGTGATTATATTTTTCTTGTTTATCTTTTACCGTTCTATTCATTTTATAATCTTGGATAAAACCGATCATCTCTTTGAACATTATACAATGATTATTAATACATAGATTATAGCTTTCTCTAGAAGTATAAATACCATTATAATGTTCTATAGAGACTTCTTTATTAATATTAATAGAAGATTTGATACCTACAGAGGATAACATTTCTTGTACTTGTTGTACTAAAGTAAAAGAAGTTGTTTTAAATTGAACTCTCTCCGCTACAATGCCTCCATTAGCACTAAACAAACCTTTAAGAAAACCTAATTTTTTATTTACAGAACCTTCTAAAAATCTTTTAGGAATAGTTCTATTATAAGTTAAAGGTAATTCTTCATGAGTTATTGATGTATGTACGTCCCAAGCTTTAGGACTAATACCTTTTTTATTTTCTTTAATTAAATGACTTATTTCAGAATTATGATAATCTTGATCATTATCTCCTATATACAAAACAACTTTATTATTAGAAGCTTTATGAACAGTACCATCTCCTAATACCAATCCATCCATAACGTCTGTAGGGTATAGCTTAAAAGTTGTAGGAATAGGTCCTAGACAGGTGTCAATACCTTCAGTTTTTCCTACCTGTACTTTTTGACCTAAGTAATAAACTTCATGATTATCTGTACCTAAGAAGTAACCATTATGTGTAGAATATTTAAATACTTTTTTATTTCCTGTTTTCCATTTCCTCTTTACTTTAGTCCATTTTTCTCCTGACCATACAACATCTCCTTCTGAGATATCTCTAAGAGAAGTAATACCTTGAGGAGTCAATAGTTTTGTGTCAAGGCTCATGCAGGGGTTTGATAACCAATCAGAGTCATTAGTAAAATAGAACCCAGGTTCCCCACTCCCACTCTGTTCAATTTTTTTCCATAGTCCCATAAAATCTTTCTGAGTTACTCTATGACGCAGAATAACAGCAGAGTTATTAGCCCTTCCTCTTTGAGGATTAAGTTCCCACCAAGCTCCATATTTACAAGAAATCATAGAATCATCGTCGAAAGAAAAGAACGAAATTAGGGCTGCTCTTCTAATACCGCCTGCTAATACTGCATCAGCAATATGACACACGATATCATGTATCTGTAGAGTATTAAGTTGTTCGTGATCATTCACTTCATTTAGAATCCCTTTAATCCTAATTAAACAAGTTTCTAAAGGTTGTGGACCAGGAGCTTTACCGCCTGAAGTAACTAATTGTGCTCCTTTTGGTCTAATATCCCCAAAATCAAAAATAGGAAGACTTGTACCTCTCATATAAGATTTTATAAGAGCATTTATAGCATCTGCCCAACCTTCAATAGAATCTCCTACAACAAAACGTCTTTTTTTAGTAGGTTTAATAATACAAGGAAGTTTTTCTACATGTTGATATTGAACAGAAAAACCAACACCTGTTCCTCCTAACAATAAAAACATAATCTCACTAAATACTTTATAGTGATCTACAGGACAATAAGCACAATTAAAGATTCGTGAAGGTGCTAATTGAATAGGTTTTCCAGCAAATTGTAAAGAACGCATACTAGGAAGTACTTTTTTAGTTTTTACAAAAGTGTTATAAACATATTTTATTTCTTTTTTTAGGTCAGGAAATTTTTCTATGTGCATCTTCATATTACGTTCACATAACTCTTCCCAATTCTCACGTCTATTTTTTTCAGGAATAAATTTAGCATACTTTGAAAAAATTGTAATATCACTTAACAACTTTGCCGACTCATCCATAATATTGGAACCCTTTATAAAGAAAAAAACCCTATTCGTTTAGTGAATAGGGTGAGGTTATTGTTAGTATGACTATAATTAGTCCTCTATGAAATCTTTAAATTGATCTAAGTAGTTATCTTTGATTAATTTTAATTTAGTACGTATTCTCTGTTTTTCATCCTCACAACCTTTATGATACCCTTGTTCATAAGAAGCTGAATAAGTTCTATTAAGAGGAATTAAATTAACTTCTTTTTCTATAGTATCAAGAAGTTCTTCAATCATTACGTAAGAATCTTGAACCCATTCAGTTTGACGTTCTTTTGATAATTTAATCCATCTAGCAGGTTTTCCATATTTTCTAATAGAAAAATTGTTAAATAAAGTAGCCGTTATTTGAATTAAACTTTTCATTCTAAGAACATCCAATATAAAAAAGCCATAATACCCACAAATATTAATATAATCATATAAAATCCTTAAAAAGGAGCATCATCAGTAAATGTAGGAGCTTTAAAGTTTAGTTTATCTTTAGGAACACTTTTAGTTTCTGCAGTTTCTTTAGAATTTTGTTCTGCAAAATAAACATTAAAATCAGGTTGATTATCACCTTCTTTTTTAAATTTATTCTTAAAAATCAAAATACGTGAAGTACCAAGACTTCCTGAAAGATATTTACCGTTATTGCTATCATTTTCCCAAAGACCTGTAATTCTAACCATTTTATTATCTGACATTATACTTTCTCCTTTTTAATAATTTTTCTACCCCAAGTGTAAGTAACCCAAGTTTCAGAATCAGGAAAATACTCCTTCCAAGTATCTTGCCATGGACCTACCAGAACCATAGTCATAGTTCCAGGTTTAGCATGACCAACAGCATGACAATAATTCTTAGGAAGGTATCGAGGAATAAGAGGGACATTAACAAAATTATCCATGGTAATATCTTTAAATTTAACTTTTTCCCAATACCAACCTTTAAGAAGAAACGCTACAGCACTAAAAGCATGAGTATGAAATCTAACTTGATCAATTGTATTCCATTTATAAAAAATCAAACTACAAAAATACTTATTTTCAAAAACTATATATTGAGTTACAGAACCTTTACCTAAAGCAACCTCAGATTTTTTTAAGAATATAGTTTTTTTTAGTTTTTGTAAAAAATTCATTATTTATTCCAATAGTCTTCAATTTGATTATTATTCATACTCTTTACTTCTTTTTTAATCTCTTTTCTTTTAACTTCTAGTTCAGAAAGAGTATTTTCTAGTTCTTTAATTTCTTTAGAGGTTCTAGCCTTATCATCTCTGATAGTCTTAATCTCTGTTTCCATAATATCAGCTTCTCGTTCAGTGTCAAGTAGTCTTATTTTAGTTTTAAGAGAATCTATCTCTTTATTTCTTCTTGACAAAAAGAACCATAGGAAGCCAATTATGGTACCTACTACACCTGTTATATAAGCCCATGCATTTTTCAAAATGCAAATCCTTTCTCAGTAGTAGGGGAAAACCATCTCAAACCTACCACTTTATAAGAAGGCACCCAATGACAAATACCTTCTTTATCAATAATCCTAATTTTATTTTTAGTGATAAATAATTTAACAGGATTATTAATCCTAGTATTTACTACAACATCTCCAACAGCAATCGAATACTCTCTCCACTGTTCATCACTAATATCGTATTCTTTAAAATCTTCTTTTGACATATTTTTTACCTTTATATATTTTCTTCTCTTTTTACTTTAACACCTTTTTCATTAATAGTGATTTTTTCATAAAAGACTCTACCACTTTTAATGATTTCTTTAATAATCTTTTGTTTCTTTGATTCTTTAGCATTTTGAGATTTAATTTCTACAAAAATAATCTCTCCTGCATCTAAATTCCAAACTACAAAATCTAAAGGATTACCCATAAAAGAACAGTCAGTCGGATTGTAAGGAAATTGAGTTAAAAAAGGAGCTAATGTTTCAGCAGTCATTCCTAAACGTACTTGATTACTTTTAGATTGACTAACAACTTTCTTACTCTTTTCTTCCTGAAGCTCTAATTCATTCTTCATTGATTGAATTAAAGTGTATCTTTCTAACAATTCTGAAGAGAGTTCCTTCTTCTCACTTTCTAAGCTTCCTATTTTTTGGTTGAGGTTGTCAACATCTTTTTTGAATTCCTCTATTAAATAATTATTAGATTCATCTTTTTTGGTTAATAAAAAACCAATTACTACCAATAAAACAATTATAATACAAAATAGAGAAATACTTGTTATAATTTCCATCATTTACTCACCTGTCCTATCGTCCATCCTGCCAAAGCAGTTAGACCTACGCCACCTAATACTAAACCAAAATCTCTCCACGTATTACTACGTTCTAATTCTATAAGTTTAGTAGAACTCTCAATAGCCTTTGTACGCCACAAATCTGCAATCTCACGCTCTTTAGCAGCTTCCAGGTCAGATAGTATTACCTGCTCTCTAAGACGCTCCTGAAGCTGAATGTGAAGCTCTGAGGCTTCAAGTAAACTTTTGTAATCCTCTATTTGCTCTCTTACTTCTAATTCTTTCTCTTTAGAGAATAAAAAACCTTCACAAGTAGTAAGTTCACCTTTTTGTAAATATTTTACAGGCGATTCACAACCATATGAAGGTTCAGAAAGAAGAAAAGAGAGTACTATTACTAATACTCTTTTCATTACTTTAACCCTTTTTAACAGGAACCCTAGTCCATTT
>Ga0307378_10010020_pt1 | contig 12365 bp, 9 predicted proteins | sample UN1MG_FD_202238 | JGI IMG/M metagenome (GOLD analysis project Ga0307378, IMG submission 202238) | Soil microbial communities from Risofladan, Vaasa, Finland - UN-1 | ecosystem: Environmental > Terrestrial > Soil > Coastal area > Acid sulfate soil | place: Finland: Risofladan, Vaasa | collected...
GTGCTTCCTTCTGATGACAGATATTGGTCAGTCCGAGGTGTAACATGTACAGCTGATAACGACGTTTGGCTAGCTTCAACCGAAAAAAACGTGGTTTATAGGTTTTATAATAATGGAACTCTGAAAGCACGAATTCCTGTTGGTAATGGTCCAACTGGTGTTTCTGTTGACGCTAATGGGAAGGTTTGGGTTTGTAATCTTAATGATATAACTATTCAAAGAATTGATAACAACTCTAATTCGGTTGATATGACAGTACCTATTGTTGGTAGTGGTTGTCATTATAGTTATAGTGATATGACTGGTATAATGGCAAGAACAATTACTACAAAAGTAGGAACATGGACAGTCATTTTTGATAGTGAAGAACTTGATACACCTTGGGGAAAGATTTCATGGAACAGTCTAGTGCCAGAAGGAACTTCTTTAGCTGTTAAAGTAAGAAGCTCAAATGATCAAATCAGTTGGTCAAGCTGGGAAACTGCTTCTAATGATGTTATATTGAGTTCAACACCAAATGGTCAATATCTCCAAATTGAAACAACATTCCAAACAAATGAGGAAGAAATTACACCAATCCTATATGATCTTACCGCAACCATTGGTATAATACCCGCGACAGTAGATTTCAATCCTAATACATTAAATCAAAAGAGTAAAGGTAATTGGGTAACAGTATTCATAGAATTTCCAGATGGTTATGACATAAATAATATTGACGTAAGTACTATAATGCTTAATGATATAATCCCAGCTGAAATGAGGCCAATTGGATTTGGTGATGAAGATGATGATGGAATTCCCGATTTAATGGTTAAATTCAATCGACTTGCGGTAATAGATTTACTTGATTCAGGTGAAATGGTTTATATTATCATTACTGGAGATCTTCTTGATGGTACATCTTTTAGGGGTACAGATATTATTCGTGTTATACATTGATGCTTAAATAATTTTAAAATTAATTATTTTTTTTTTTAAATCTTTTATTCAAATTTTTCCACTATATCTCGCCTAATGAAGCTTTATAAAATAAATGATTTATTATTTAAATCTTATAAATTTATATAAAAAGCTCTCCTACAATTAAAAGGAAAGATAAATAGAGGACTCGTTTGTATTTAAACAATAAGAAAAAAAAGCAAAATAAAATATTTGTTATAAAGCATTAATTAAAATGTCAAATCTCCATTATAGGAGGTCCTTTATAAACTGATAATAATCAAGTCATTTAAAATTATACAAATAACAAAAGTAGTTAAAAAAAACGCAATTCTCCATTCTTATTTATGTTTAATAAAGGTTCCATTTTGATACTCTTCGAAAGCTATACTCAATTCTTCATTCGTGTTCATCACAATTGGTCCACGCCACGCCACAGGTTCTTTTATTGGTTTACCAGATATTAATAAAAAACGAACTCCATCTTCAAGTGTACTTATATTTACTGTATCTCCATCTCTGTAGATTACTAGGGTTTCTTTCCCGATTAGTTCTTCTTTTTTATCATCGAAATATCCCTCGTCTTCAATTAAATATGCAATAGCATTATAGCCCTCTCTTATTGGATGGTTGAATTCCGAATGTGGACTTATCATGACATCTAGATATTCAGGATCAGTAATAATGTCTTCCACAGGACCTTTGACTCCGTTAAATACTCCAGAGATAATCCTAATTTTGATTTTATCTTCATTTAAAGAAATTTCTGGAATTTGAGAACTTTTAATTTCTCGATACCTAGGATTCATCATTTTATGTGATGCAGGAAGATTTGCCCAAAGCTGGAATCCCCAGAGTAATGTATCATGCTTATCTTTTTTAGGCATTTCTTGATGTATAATGCCAGATCCAGCTGTCATCCACTGGACATCACCTGCTTCTATAACACCACCATTACCTAGACTATCACCATGCTCAATTTTACCATGTAACATATATGTAATTGTTTCTATACCACGGTGAGGATGCCATGGAAATCCCGCCAAATAATCTCTGGGATCATCAGAATGAAAATCATCAAGAAGTAAAAAAGGGTCTAAAGATGAATCAGCATATCCAAAAGCCCGTTTTAATCGAACACCAGCACCTTCAAAAGTTGGGCTACTTTTTAATGTTACTTTAATCTTTCTAATTTTGTTCATAATATTTAACACTTCAGTCACGCAATTATTTCTTTGCCTTATAAAAATTAAATTCATATCGAATTATGTAAATAGATCATAAATCATAACCACTTAATAAGAGCACTTAATTTAGGATGCGACTTTATCTATTCTATGTTAAATCATAGATTAATAAATGCCCCTAAAAAGCCAAAAAAGTTTGTACAAGCAGCAGTCGAATTTTTAAACAGGCATGCGAAGAATAAAAAAGTTTTTTGCGCTCTATCAGGAGGTATAGATAGTTCTGCGGCATATCTTCTACTTAAAGAAGCTAAAATCAATACAATTCCAGTATTTATTGACCATGGTTTAATGAGAATCATCAGGGGTATCGAAGAGCGAGAATATATAAAAAAATTATTTCCTGATGTAAGAGTAATAGATATTAGAAAGGAATTTCTTCCAAAAATATACGGTGAGGGGGATGCTGAGAATAAGCGAAAACTCTTCAAAGCTGCTTATTCTGAAATCATAAGTAAGGTAATTATTGAAGAGAAATGTGATTTATTAGCTGATGGAACTATCCTTCCGGACATTGAGGAAAGTTTTGGAGTTAAAATTACTGATTTGAAAGAGACGATGAGTCTTGAGGAAGAAAAAGAATTAATGGAGAAACATATTGAAGGATTCGTCAAAAGTCAACATAATGTTGAGATTGAGTATGATGTTGAAGCAACGATTCAACCTGTTGCTAGCCTAACTAAATATGAAGTCCGTAAAATTCTTGAACATTTTAATATGCCACAGGAACTTATTTACAGAAAAGCCTTTCCTGGACCAGCACTTTCAGCTAGAATTATAGGACCTGTCACCGAGGAAAACCTTGTTTTTGAGAAAAAAGTTCATGATCTAATAGAATCCTCGGTTGAAATATATTATCAAAAAAAATATGGAAAAATGATGATTATAAATAAGGATGGTGAACAAGAGCCATTTCAAGTCTTTGCTGCAATAAGTGAGGATGTTCTTAATAAGAAGGTTACAGGACTTGTTGATGGAAAAAGAACCTATGAGAGACCTCTATGTGAAAAAGGAGACTGGAACTTTAAAGAACTAATTAAAAAAGCCTCTGAATTAGAAGGATATGCAAGAATTTTATATGAATTAGGAAGTAAAGCTGAAGGAAGATACGATGTTATTATTAGATCTATTAATAGTAAAGATGCTAGAACTGCAACAGTTACCGAATTACCTATAGAATTTTTACAAGAATTGGCACAGAAATTACTTAAATTCACCCTAACAAAAAACGTCTATTTTGACGTAACAACGAAGCCACCTGCAACTATTGAATATGTATGATTAAATTTAATAGGATTAATTTATATTCCTCCTTTTTGTTCTGCAGGTAAAGTAAAGACTTTAAATAGTCTTTTAAAAACATTACTTCTAACTTCTGGAAAAGTGGCATAGTTTATACCAATTATATCAAATCTTTCAAGAAAATCTTTTAAACGCTCTTGAAAATAGTTAAAATTCTTTTTAATTTTTGGTGTCCATCCGATTTCAGCAAAAGCAATCAAGCGTGGAAAGGTTTGCCATTCTAAACGTTTGATATTTTGAATATATTCTGACCATAGAGGAGCCTCTAAACCTAACACATATTTATGATATTTTTTATCTAACTTTTTTGGAATTGGTTCAAATTTATATGCTAGTTTGAGTGAAGTAAAATTATATGAATGGTCAAGATAAGTATATTTAAAATTAGTCATTATCACCTCTCCACCTTTCTTCAGATACTCAAGAACATCTTTTTTTCCTCGAAGCCAGTATTGGTAAATAGGTTTTATCTGTAAATTCTTATTTAAAGCATCATTCCATAATATTATTTTCTGTTTGTATGTGCTCAAAAATGTTACTAACCGGTTAGTAAAATAGGGTTGAAGCTCTTCTACTTTTTTTAATCCTTCCTTTTCTAATCTTAATTGACAATCTGGACATTCCTTCCACCTATTTTTAAGGACTTCATCGCCTCCTATATGTACGATATTAGAAGGAAATAGATCTATAATTTCTTTTAAAACATTTTGAATAAATTCAAAAACTTCCTCCTTTCCTATACACAATACATCCTTATGAATTCCCCAATGTGTAGAGACTCTAAAGGGGTATCCTTTACAACTTAAATTGGGATAAGATGCTAAAACTGCCCTGGTATGCCCGGGTAAGTCTATTTCGGGTATTATTTTAATAAATCGATTTTTGGCATAATCTATAATTTCCTTTATATCCTCTTGAGTATGATATCCTGAGTGAGGAATCTTATCCCGCTTTTTACTAAAAAGGCCACCAACTTGTGTTTCTTCCCTCTTAGAACCGACTTCAATAAGTTTAGGATAGTTATTTATTTCAATCCTCCAACCTTGATCATCTGTTAAGTGCCAATGAAATGTATTCAGTTTCAATAATGCCATTAAATCAAGTATTTTTTTAACAACATCTTTCCCATGAAAGTGTCGAGCCTCATCAAGCATATATCCGCGCCAAGAAAATCGTGGAAAGTCTTCTAATTTTAAACAAGGAATCTGCCATTCTATGCCTTCTATTTTAACATTACTCTCAATTTCGGGAGGAAGAAGGAGTCGTAGCGTTTGAATGCCGTAAAAAATACCAACCGGGTAGGGTGCAGTAATATTGATCTCTTTGGGACTTACTTCAATGGTATAGCCCTCAAAATCTAATTTTCCTTCGTTATCAGTTAGTTTTAGGTTTATTGATGAATCATTACCAATTTTTTCTTTTCTTTCTTTTATAATTAAATTATATCCTGTAGCGGGGAGAAGAAAATTCTTTAAATATTCACTTACTTTTAGTAATTCTTTATCTGAATATATTCTGGTTCCTTCTGTTAATATAAACTTACCTGTAGAAATTTTTAATAATACTGGTCCAGGTATAATGTTAATATTTTGAATACTACTCATTCTTTTGGTTAATATTAAATCCTTTAAAATTAAAAAATAAAAATGATTATTAAAATTAATTAGAAAGAGATACTATTTATAAAAGGACTTTTTTGTAAATATAATGAAACTAAAAATCAAAAAGGAAAGATTCATTGATGAAGAAGGGAGATCAGTTTTACTTAGGGGTGTGAATCTGGGCGGAAGTTCAAAAGTTCCTTTTTCCCCTAATGGGGCAACACAAATAAAAACGGATTTTAGCGATCATAGGGACGTTTCATTTATCGGTCGTCCATTTCCTTTAAAAGAGGCAGATGAACATTTTTCGCGATTAAAGCATTGGGGATTTAATTGTTTCAGGTTTTTGGTGACCTGGGAAGCAATTGAACATAGTGGTCCAGGAGAATACGATACAGAATATTTAGATTATCTTGAGGAGGTATTAAAGATTGCTGAAAGTTATAAATTTTATACATTCATAGATCCTCATCAAGATGTTTGGAGCAGGATGTCGGGAGGAGATGGCGCGCCTGGTTGGACTTTTGAAAAGGTTGGTTTAGATTTTACAAAGTTTGATGAAGCAGAAGCAGCTTTAGTAATGCAATATAGCTATGACCCTAACAATCCAGATTCATATCCTGCCATACATTGGTCGAGCAATGCTCTAAGATTTGCTAATGGAACGATGTGGACTTTATTCTTTGGGGGTAAGGACTTTGCTCCTTCTTGCATAATTGATGGGATGAACGCACAAGATTATTTTCAGCAACATTACATTAATTCTATTAGAGAAGTTGCTTTAAGAGTTAAAAATAATCCTTATATTGTTGGTTTCGATTCATTGAATGAACCTGAACAAGGTTGGATTGAAAAAAAAGTAGATGGAACTGGTACTGAAAAATTTACTGAAGGTTTGGGTTATGATTTCACTCCAATAGACGCCATGTTGACAGGGTCGGGTTTTACTAGAGAAGTTGGGTATAAAGAAATAAAAAGGCTTGGAATCAGAGAGACAAGAAGAGATGAAATGAATAAAGGAAAAATTTCATGCTGGCTTGAAAATAAAGAAGACATTTGGAAAAAAGAAGGTGTATGGGGACTAGATGAAGAAGGTAAGCCCATTATTCAAAAAAATGGTTATTTTGTAGCTAAAAAAAATGAAAGAGTTGACTTCTATCAAGATTATTTATCGCCTTTTATTATCAGATATACCAAAAGGATTAGAGAAGTAATTCCAGAAGCTATAATATTCTTTGAGTCACATCCCATAAGAATATTGAAAGGCGAAGAATTAACATTTAACGTCCCAAAAAATGTGGTGCACGCAGGACACTGGTATGATGGAATCACGCTTGGCACTAAACGTTCCATGATAAAAGTAAATTACGACATCTCAAAGAATAAAGTAGTCATTGGAAAAAATAATGTACAAGAAATGTTTACACGGCAATTAAGTAATATTAAAAGTATCGCTAAAGCCATACATGGGGTAATACCCACTTTAATAGGGGAATTTGGTCTACCATATGATCTTAATAAAAAAGAAGCTTATCAAAAATTCAGAAATGAACCTGAATTAGCTTGGAAAAAACATATTAAATTGCTAACAATGTATTATGATGCTCTAGATGCCAATCTACTTCATTCAACTCAATGGAATTATAGTGCTGACAACACTAATGAGTGGGGTGATCTATGGAATCTTGAAGACTTTTCGATTTTTAGTAGGGATCAACAATTAAATCTTGATGATATTAATAGTGGTGGTAGAGCAATTGAAGGATTCTGCCGTCCACATTTTATTCATTGCCCTGGTATACCATTAAAAATGGAGTTTAATTATAAAGATAAGAGTTTTAAATTCGAATTTGATGCTGATTCTTTAATAGGAGCGCCCACAATTATTTATGTACCTCATATTCAATATCCAAAGGGGTATCAAATTAAAGTTTCTGAAGGAGACATTGAAAAGAAAGATGCTGAACAATTAGTTTTTATAAGAACTAAGAATGATGGAGGTCATAATATTAATATTACTAAAACTCTCTAAAATCCTTTTTTTAATTTGAATTCTATATAAATTTAAATAAAAAGCATAAATAATTCAAGATATCATAAAATTATAATATAAAATTTGAAAAAAACTCATTAATTTTAGAATAAAATCTTTGAAGAAGGGTTCTAATGGACAGTAAGGTTGTTACTTTTGGAGAAATAATGTTAAGACTCTCCCCCAGTAATTTTAAACGTTTTATCCAAACTCGCTCGTTTGACTTAATATATGGGGGTGGGGAAGCTAATGTTGCGGTTTCATTAGCTAATTATGGAATTCCTGTTGATTATATAACGAAATTACCAAATAATGAAATTGGTAACGCTTGTATTCAATTTCTAAGACAATTCGGTGTAAATACAAATAATATTGTAAGAGGAGGGAACAGAATAGGAATATATTTTCTCGAGATGGGATCCTCTGTTCGTCCAAGTAAAGTTATTTATGATAGAGCACATTCAGCTATATCTGAAGCTAATCCTGAAGATTTTAATTGGAATAAATTTTTAGATGGTGCTTCTTGGTTTCATTGGACAGGTATTACACCCGCAATTTCACAGAATTTGGCAGAAATTTGTCTTGAAGCTGTGCGAGTCGCAAAAAAAAGAAAAATTACAATATCATGTGACTTAAATTATCGTAGTCAACTGTGGAAATATGGAAAAACCCCAAATGAAGTAATACCCAACTTACTAAAATATTCCGATATAGCAATTGGCAATGAAGAAGATGCTGACAAAGTTCTAGGTATTAAGGCTCCGGATACAGATGTGACATCGGGAAAACTTAATGCTGAGAATTATAAATATGTAGTCGAAGAAATATTTAAACAATATCCAAACCTAAAAAAAGTTGCAATTACTTTAAGAGGATCAATTTCTGCGAGCTATAATACGTGGTCAGCGGTTCTTTATGACGGAACTAATATGTATATTGGTCCTCAATATGAAATCAACCCAATCGTGGATAGAGTGGGCGGAGGAGACTCTTTTATGGGAGGATTAATCTATGGTCTAATCACATATAAAGATAATCTGCAAAATGCCCTAAATTTTGCTGTAGCTGCGTCTTGTCTAAAACACACGATATTAGGTGATTTTAATTTAGTTTCTATTGATGAAGTTCTTAAGTTAATGGGTGGAGATACTTCTGGAAGAGTATCAAGATAATTTATATAAGAGGCTAATAATATAATGAAAGATTATAAAAAAATAATTATAACTGCTACTACAGCAAATTCATGGATTTATCCCGAAGTTAAGAATTGGGCTCAAACGACTGATGAATTAATTGATGATGTAGTAGAGTGTTATGAAGCTGGTGCTGCAGTCGCACATGTTCATCTTCCCCGTGGAAAAGAAGTTGAGACTGTTAAAAAAATAAGAGACAGATGTGATATAATTATTCAAGCCGGTATGTCAAGTGAATCAATCCCAAAAAGAGAGGGTGACTTTAAAGCAAAACCAGAAATGATGTCAGTTATGTTAACTCATCATGCAGAGCATTTTACTCAAATGAAAGTTGATATTTTACATCCTCTAAATGAATTAGAGGATTACTGTAAAAAATGTAAAGAGTATAATATAAAACCAGAATGGGAAGTTTGGCATCATGGGTCATATTGGAATCTGAATAATTTAATTGATAAAGCATTATTAGATTGGTCAAAACCTAATATCTTAACATTATTCTTTAATTGGCCGGGTGGAACATGGTCACCTCCAAGTTATGATGAATATGTTCATAGAAGAAAACATATTCCACCTAATTGTGTTCATGCAGTTAGTGTAATGGGTGAAGATCAGATGAAGTTATTAGTTTTTGTTCTTACTCATGGTGGAAATATAAGGGTTGGCACAGAAGATTACCCTTTTATCGCAAAAGGAGTACCTGCGAAAAATAACGCTGAAATTGTAAAAAATTATATTGATATTTGTAGACATGTCGGTCGTGATGTTGCTGATCCTTCCGAAGCAAGAGGAATAATGGGATTAAAATAATAAAATTGTAATTTTCATTCTAATTCAGTAAATTATAACTACATTTTTTTTTTTGATTTTTAATCCATTTCCAGAAAAGTTAGTAAGCTTTATATAAACTTAAGATGAATTTTTTATCATTATATATTTTTCTTAATTATTAAAGAAACAAAAATAAGTGTTGAGAAAAAATGAATGGTTCTTTTTATTTATTAGGTGTTTTTTTAGCAATATTATCTGGAAGTATAAATAATATTGGGTTAGTGTTCCAAAAAAAGGTAGTTAATGAAGTAGCCCCTGAAGCAAAATTCTTTAGAAGTTTAGTGAAAAAGCCTCTATGGATAACAGGTTTAATGATGGAATTAGCAATAGGTTCAGTTTTTTTTATGATTGCTCAAATTTATATAGGTCCCGCATTAATACCTGGTTTGATGGCATTCGGTTTAATTTTTCTTGCTATTGGCTCTGTTAAAATTGTGGGTGAAACTTTAAAAAAAGTAGAAATAACAGGAATTATTATAATGATTTTAGCGATATTTTCGTTAGGTCTTTCTGAATTAAGTGTAGATATTACTGGTATAGACATTTTAGCTTTTGATCTTGTACTTAATATGACTATTTTTACGATTCTCTTGTTTTTAGGTTCATTCATATGTGAAATTTTACAAAGAAAAATCGAAAAATTAAAAGGAATTTTATTAGCAATATCTTCAGGATTCCAGTTTTCTTTAACAAATTTTTGGATTGCTCCATTAATGGCAGTTATCGCTCATGTTTTTGGAGGAAATGCAAGTTTAGGTGAGATTTTCTTATTTATAGCATGTGCAGTAATTTTAATTGCAGCAAGTATTATAGGGATTATGAAAATCCAACAATCATTCCAAGTAGCTAATGCTAGTCGGATGATTCCTATTCAACAAGTACCTATACAAATAACACCAATAATAGCATACTTTTTTGTTTTTACACTAATGCCTCCAACAATACTTCCAATCATATATGTAATAATTGGTGTTGCTTTAATCCTATTAAGTTCGTTTCTGTTAGCAAAAAGACAAGCACAATTAGAAGCTATAAAGTAAGGGTAGAAAGATGGCAAAAATAATCTTCTTTCAGCCACATCCAGATGACTTAGAAATTAACTGTGGACACATTATTCATTACCTTGCAACAAAAAGTAAAAATAAGCACATCATTAAGATTGCTTCAACCACTAAAGGAGAATACGGTCTTCCTGGTGCTGAGTATGATAAATTTAAAGGTGATTTTCTAGCAAAAGTCAGAACACGAGAATTATGCAACGCGCAAAGCATTCACGGAATACCTCCTGAAAATATCCACTTTTTTGGATATGTTGATGGTTTAGTAGAATTTACTAGAGATTTTGCAAATGAAGTTGCTGAATATTTAAAGAAGGAAAAACCTGATGTAATTTTCGCACCGGAAGCAATTTATACGTCTTATTACCACAGGGATCACGTAAATACAGGTAAGGCAATATATTACTGTATTCATAACAAATTAATCGACTTTACTCCAATTCTTTATTTTTATTCAACGTTAAGCCCAAACTTTTTCTTCGGTTTTAAGAAAGAGGATTTCTCTTTAATCGATCAATTACTAGCTTGCCATAAAACCCAATTTTGGTTGATAAATTATGTAACATGGACATACAGACCAAAAACAAGATTAGCTGGAAGGAAGTTAAGTGGTTGGAAATATGCTGAAAAATACAGAAGAGTTTATTTCCATAAAAATAATAGAAAATTGAATAAACCATCATTGATAGTTCAAATGTTAAGTCATTGGTATTCAAGCATGCCTTTTTTTAAAGCTAAATACCCACAAGATGTGTTAGCAGAGCTTAAAGAAAAAGGAAAAATCTGAATATTCAAGGAGAGTATGAATAATGCGTATAGTGTAAAATAAGTATAATAAAACTATATAAAGAAAAAAAACAAAATAATCTCAATAATATAATAAAGAATTTATTAAAAACTATTAATTTATATTTACTAAAAAAATCGAGGTGTATTTGTTGGCAACTAATGAAGAGGTTAAAGAAGCCTTAAATAAATGGGTGAAAGTATTAGACGATCCAGAGATTGCGGATGAATTTGAAGGATTCAATAAAACTATGCAATTTGAATTTTCAGACTTAAATTATAAAGTAAAAATGATTTTTGAAAATAAAACAGCACGAATCGAGGAAGGTTTTGATGAAAATGCTGAAATGGGGTTGGAAATTAATTCTGATCTATTCGTAGGTATTGCTACCGGCGAGGTCGACCCAATGGAAGCGTTTATGGAAGGAGAACTTAAAACTAAGGGCGATATGAACTCATTACAGAGATTAGAAGTTTTTATGGACATTGAATAGCGAAGTTTAGTAAAGGGTTTTTTATTTTTTTCAAATACTATTTTTTTTGTTTGGGAAAATGAGAAGATTTAAAGGAGATAATGTGAATTAATTTAAAAATCAAAAATTTAGGAATATAGAAAATAAGTATTTTCATAAAAAATATTATAATATAAAAAATTATTCTGGCTTGAGATGAAATGGAACCAATTGGTTTTAATAAAGAAAGAACTCGTAATGTTTTAGAAGAGCACGATATTGATGTGTTAATTGCCTCTACTCCTGTAAATGTTTTTTATTTAACGGGTTTACCAACATTACATGTTGCTCCAAATCCTATTTTATACGTTTTATATAATCAATACCCGAGTTTATCTTTAGTTCGGAGAGATGGTGAGGAAAGTTTGATTATGTGGATAACTTATCGTAGCGTAGATAAATTTTCATGGGTAAGTGATATTCATGGAATAGGATCTCCTAAAGGTGCTATGGTATCAGTATCCGATAAGATTGAAGAATGGGGTTTATCAAATAGTAAGATAGGGTATGAATCCCTTATGCCTTCTTATCAATCGGAATATCTGAGGAATAAATTTCCAAATGCGACATTTGTTAATGGTGATCAAGCTTTTTTAGATATGCGTTTAATCAAATCTGAAGAAGAAGTAAAAAGAATAAAAAAATCAACACAAATTTCTGAAAAAGCTATATTGAATATGATTGAAGCATCTTATGAAGGAATTACTGATGTTGAATTATTACAAATCGCTCGGAAAACAATCGTTGATGAGGGTGCAGAAGGTTGGGATCATTTAACAATGAATTTGGGACCCTCTGATCCTGAAGCTCCAGGAGTGGGAACCACTCTGAAAGCAGGAGATCTTAATAGATTTGATATTGGAA
>Ga0307378_10010023_pt1 | contig 12364 bp, 9 predicted proteins | sample UN1MG_FD_202238 | JGI IMG/M metagenome (GOLD analysis project Ga0307378, IMG submission 202238) | Soil microbial communities from Risofladan, Vaasa, Finland - UN-1 | ecosystem: Environmental > Terrestrial > Soil > Coastal area > Acid sulfate soil | place: Finland: Risofladan, Vaasa | collected...
ATGCTCAAGGCCGTCGCCCACAATATCCTCATCCTCTATGCGCCGGGCGAACCGTCACGCCTTGCCGCTTGAGGGGTTTTCTACAGAGCAGGACAGGCTGCTTTTCGCCGCTTGTTCTGGGCGTTGTGCCATGGGTGGGCCCTTGCCAACCGAGGATACCATCGCGGCAGGAGAACAACACGGGTTCCCCGGCTATCCATGGCCGGAAAGTACCCCTTGGGAGCAGCTCGGGCAAGGTGTAGTCTGACGAACACACCCCCAAGCAAAAAACGCTTGGGTGTGGCACCAGGCAAGATCCTGCAGCCGCCTTGTTGGAAGGCCCCTCAGTCATGTTCCTGAATCACTCGTCTCGACTCTTCGTCGAACGAGTTGATGTTCTCGTCTGTATAGACGGCAATCGTGATCTCCTTCCGGTATTCGACATCGTTCACGTGTTGATGGTGCTTCTCAGGGTGTTCGGAAAGGTCTGTTGCCGAGGAGCCGAGCTCCGCAGCTTCCTCTGAGGTGAGGAACAGAGTCACATTGCTGAGTGTCCGCTTCGAGTGAGGATCGTAGATTCTCATTCACTGACTCCAACGTTGCTCTTGAACGGCGTGGGCTGTCCGCGTCCGCCGGAGGCGGGCGCTGGGCGCTGTCGCCCGCCCGAACTGCTACTTCGCAGAGTAAACGCTCACGGTGCCGTTGAGGTTGCCGACGTAGAGCGCGCCGTCGGCGCCGAATGAGACCGTGTGCGGCATGTTCCTGTCCGCGACCTTGCGCAGAACCTCGATCTTCCCCTTGCGGACTCGGCCGATGACGACTCGCGCGGCCGACTCCTCGCCCCATACGGCGGCCCAGTGGCAGCCGTCCGGGTGGAAGCTGATCGCCCGCGTGGGCTCGCCATCGCAGGCGATTTGGTCCATCATCCAGTAGGCGGTCTGCTTCGCTCGTATCTTCTTGCGGATCAGGTCGATCCTGGCCTTCACTTCGGCGCTGTCGGCCTTCACGGTCTTCAGCATTGGCAGAACCGGCCTGCCTGCCTTGATGAGCTTGCTGGTTGCCTGGTCGCGCACAGCGAACGTGCCGGAACTCAACTGCGCGATCAGCCGCCGGACCTCCGCTGCCGCCACGGGCGCCGGTTCGGCCGCCGCGGCGCCCCAGCAGCACAGAGAGGACTTGGAGATCGTCAGAACATAACCGCCGCCGGGGACGAAGGCGCACGCCACGAACTCCTTCTTGTCCTCTTTCCGGGAATTGAGCAGGCCCCCGCTGGCCAGGTCCCAAATCATCAGAGACCCGTCATCGGAGACGGTCGCCAGCAGACCGTCCTCGCTGAGGGCCAGGCCGGCAAACGAGCCACCGCCTTCGCTGTCCTCGCTCGACAGGGTTCGGACGGCCTTGCCGTCCCGGAGGCGCCAGACGGTAGCCCTGCCACCGTACTCGGAGGTGACAGCGTGTATGCCGTCTCCGGCAAACGCCACTGTCCGGGCATCGGGGTGATTGAGCGCCCCCGACACCTTGCCCGTGCGCGCGTCAAGCACCCGCACTCCCTGATCGGACACCAACGCAAGAAGCCGGCGCCCGTCGGGCGAAATCGCCAGGGCGTCGACCTCCAGGTCCGGCAGCCATGTCTTCTCGATCTTCCCGCTGGCAAGATCCCGCACGCGGATTCCCGGCTCTCCGCCGGCCTCCAGAAGCCGCCCGGCGCCCGGAACGGGCACCACGACGTCCGCCGCGGCGCACTGGGCGGGCGCACCGGGCTTAGGGTATATGCGCGCCAACGACTCAGCGCCGAAACGGCAGAGCAGATGATCCGCGCCGCAAAGGATCTCATTGCCGTCAACCGAGAATGCCACGCAGTAGTGCGGGTCTCCCGGCAGCCGTACGCTGCGCCGCTGCTTCCCATCCTTAGCATCCAGCAGGTACAGCCTGCCATCCTCGCAGACCGCTGCGATGACGGACCCGTCAGGGGACCACGCCGACGCCTTAACCCCATCCGGCAGGTTGGCCTCCCACAACGTCTTGCCCGCAGCAGCGTCCATCAGCCACACGCTCTTCTTGGAACAGCAGACAGCCAGCTTGCTCCTGTCCGGAGAAGGGGTCAACGTGTAGATCGATCCCGACTTGCGACTGACCCGCAGCTTCTGCGCCCCCGTCTGAACGTCCCAGAACCGCACGGTGCCATCGCCCGAGCCGGTGACAAGGGTGTTGCCATCGCCCAGGTATTGGACGCTGTAAACCGACTCCGAATGCCCCTTGAAGCGGCGGATCTCGTCGCCGGTCTGAAGGTCCCAGAGGATGCACATGCTCTTGTTGTCGCACGCCGCAAACCGCTTGCCCTTCGGGCCCAGCGCTGCGCGGAACACCATCGTGCCATGGTGGTAGGTCTTGACGGCCCGTCCGCTGTCAATGTCCCAGCGCGTCACGCACTTGTCTTCACTGGCGGTGAGGAACTCACCCGTCCCCGGCAGCAGGCAAACGTCCCAGACGTACCCTCCTTCGGCGTGGTCGAACCGCCGCAACTCTGTGCCGGTCTTCAGGTCCCAGAGCCGCACCGATCCGTCCTCGCCGGCGGTGAGCACTCTCCGGCCGTCCGGCATCGGCAGCGCCCGCGTGATGGTGTCCCCGTGGCGAAAGGCCGGATCACCGAACAGGCGCACACGCCTCAGCTTCTCAGGGGCGAAGGCCTTTGCCGGCACGGTGGCCCCCTGCTGGGCGCAGAGTTTCCCAGAGAGGATCACTCCGACAGCACAGAGGCAGGCAACGACCCTGCGCATTGTGACAACACCCCCTATCGGCGCTTTTTCTTGCGCTTGACCTTGGCGCGCTCTTTCTTGCTCAACCGATGCGAGCGCTGCTTGACCTTGAATCGCGGCGTCATGCCCATCATGCCGGCCTGGCCCATCTGCTGGGCGAACTTCATGCGGTCGCGCATGCCCATGCCGGCCATCTGCTTCATCATGCCGGAGGCCATGTTGAAGCTCTTGACCATGCCCGAGACGTCCTCCGGCGTGGCGCCCGAGCCGCGGGCAATCCGCCGGCGCCGAGAGGCCTCGATGACCGACGGATCATCCCGCTCGCGAGGCGTCATCGACTGGATAATCGCCTCCATCCGCCCGAATTCGTCGTCGCCCATCTGCATCGACTTGACCTGCTCGCCCATCCCCGGCATGAGCTTGAGGATGTCCTTGAGCGGCCCCATCTTCTTCATCTGCCGCATCTGGGCGAGGAAGTCCTCCAGGGAGAACTTGCCCTTGGCCATCTTCTCCTGCATCCTGGCGGCCTGATCGGCGTCGAACTGTGTCTGGGCCTTCTCGACCAGGCTGACCACGTCGCCCATGCCCAGGATGCGGCCGGCCATCCGGTCGGGGTGAAACTCCTCCAGGTTGTCGAGCTTCTCGCCGACGCCGATGAACTTGATGGGCTTGCCGGTGACGGCCTTCACCGACAGGGCGGCCCCGCCGCGGGCGTCGGAGTCGAACTTCGTCAGGATCACGCCGTCCAGCTCCAGGCGGTCGTTGAACTCCTTGGCGGAGTTGACGGCGTCCTGGCCGGTCATCGCGTCGCATACGAGGTATATCTGGTGGGGGTTGACGGCCGAGGCGATGTCCTCGGCCTGCTTCATCATCTCCTCGTCGATGTGCAGCCGGCCGGCCGTGTCGATTATCACCACGTCGCGTTCGTTCTGCTGCGCCCAGAGCACGCTCTGACGGGCGACCTTGACGGGGTTTCTCTGGCCTTCGAGCTTGAAGACCGGCACGCCGGCTTGCTCGGCCACCACGGACAACTGCTCCACCGCAGCCGGACGCTGAAGGTCGCACGCCACGAGCACCGGGTGCTTGCCGGCCCGCATAGCGTACCGGGCCAGCTTGCCGCAGGTGGTCGTCTTGCCGGAGCCCTGGAGGCCCGCCATCATGATGACCGTCGGCGGAGGGCTGACGTAGTAGATGCGCGTGTCCACCGGGCCCATCAGGGCGACCAGCTCGTCGTTGACGATCTTGACCATGAGCTGGCCCGGGTGCAACGACTGGATCACCTCCGTGCCGACGGCCTTGGCATGCACGTCGTCGCAGAACCGCCCGACGACCTTGTAGTGCACGTCGGCCTCCAGCAGCGCCGTGCGGACGTCGCGCATGGCCTCGCGGACGTTGGCCTCGGTAATCCGGCCCCGCCCGGAAAGCTTGCGGAAGAAGTCGCTGAACTTGTCTGTAAGCGACTCGAACACGGTGCACACAGAATACCACGGCGCCGCCCCAACTACAAAGCCCGTCACCACACACAAGCGCGCCGTCTGGCGGCGGGCGGAACGTACGTCGTCCAGATCGCGTGGTAGGTGATAATCGTCTCAGCGATTCTGACGCGCGGGCGCAGTCAGACCTGGAAGTACTTCTCCACCAGCACGCCAAGTCGCCGGACCGCCTCGGGTGGGATCATCCTGCGGTCCGACCATATCCCCATCTCCAGCGCGCTGTGAGCCGGTGAGGGGGCCTCCAGAATCTCGCCGAACCGCCCGACGGCCGCCTTGATCAGCGCAATGGCGTTGGCCGTCGCCTCCTTCAGGTTGCCGATGATCTCCGTCAGCAACTCGTGCTTGTCCAGATCGGCCGGCGCGGGCCGCCAGCAGTCGTAGTCGCTCGGCAGGCAGACCAGCGCGTAGGCCAGCTCCGCCTCGCGGGCGAGCTTGGCCTCCGGCATGGCAGTCATGCCGATAAGGTCGCCGCCCCAGGCACGGTGCATCTCGCTCTCGGCCCGGGTCGAGAAGGCCGGGCCTTCCATGCAGACGTACGTGCCGCCGTCATGGACCTTGGTCTTCACCGCGTCGGCGCAGTTCAGCAGGTGCCCTCGCAGCACCGGGCAGAACGGCGCGGCGAACTCCACGTGGACGGCGAAGTCCTCGTAGAACGTCCCCGCGCGGCGACACGTCTTGTCGATAATCTGGTCGGGAATAACCAAGTCCTTGGGGCGGATCTGCTCCCGTAGCGAGCCCACCGCGCCGGATGCGATTACATGCGTGCAGCCGATGGCCTTCAGAGCATAGATGTTGGCGCGGTAGTTGACCTTGGAGGGACCGATCAGGTGCCCGCGGCCGTGGCGGTTGAGCACGGCTACCTCAGTGCCATTCCAGGTGGTCGTGATGATCTCGTCGGAAGGCGGCCCGAACGGGGTGTCCATGCGAGCCCCTTCGCCTTCCGTCTGCCCACACAGCGCCTCGCCCAGCCCGCTGCCGCCGATGATACCCACGCGCGCACGCTGCTTGCCCATTTAGGGATCCTCCTTCCATACGTGTTTGCGATCGCCCGAGCCCCGGTTCGACTCGTCTGCGCCTTTGGCACCTCGCCGCCGCAGTGCGTTCCAGATCAGAAACCCGACTGCCAGCACAGCTCCCGCGGCCGAACCCACCAGGCCTTGACGAAACCGCACCGGCTCATATGTCCACTCGACCTTGTGCTCGCCGGGCTCGACCCGCACGGACATGAACGCGAAGTCCGTTCGGTGAATCGTCGCCGGCTCGCCGTCGATGCGGCAGCGCCATTGCGGATGCCACGCCACGGTCAGCACGAGCTGCCGGGGGCCCTCGGCCTGGACGTCAATCGAATACCGGCCGGGCACGGTCTGTATGTTGGACACGGCGCTGCGGTCCGGGCCGGACGTCGCCGGCCGCAACGGCTTGAATGCCGGCTGGCCCTTGCTCTGATCGACGACCGCGATCTCTCGCAGATTCAGCCGTCCGGCCCAGAGCACGCCTGCGGCAAGGTTCGGATCGGGCAGCCCGACCGCCTGCCGCGTCAGGAACGCCAGCGGAAAAGGGCCCGCCACTTGAGAGACACACCTTTCGTTGGCGTCGAAGACTGGCGTGATGCCCGGCCCGTTCAGCGGCTTGAGCGAGACCAGGTACTTCACGCCCGTCAGGGCCATCACGCGCCGCCCCCCCTGAAGCAACATCGAGACGACCATCGACTGCTCGCGCGTGTGGAAGATTCCGCCCGGCCCGCCGGCGGCGTGGCGAATCCGAAACAGCATGCCTTTGTGGCGGTCGGTCTCCTCCTCCTGCCCGCCGAAGGAGACGTACCGTTGGAGACCCAGGTGGTCCTTCAAGTACTGCACGTGCGGCGGCGTTCCGCGGATCATATGCAGGTGCTTGCTGTAGTGCAGGTGCCCCAGCGACAGCGCCGCCAGGTTGCCCGCCACCAGCACGGGCAGACACCAGGCCAGCACGCGCACCGCCCGGCCGCGAAGGGCCAGCGTGACCCCCGCGGCGCAAGCCGACGCTGCACCGAGCACAACCGCCGCCCAGGTGGCCGCGTCGCCCCGCTCAAAGACCCGGCTGGTCATTGTCCCCAGCGCCTGCTCGTGCCGCGCTAGCAGTGCCGGCTTCAGTCCCGGCACGCTGCGAACGGCCTGACGCCTGGCCTCGGCATCGTGGGCATAGCTGTGCAGCCGCAGCAGCGACCCGCCGATTACCGTGAGCATCACAGCCGCCACGACAAGCGGAACGGCCCGCACGGGCTTGTCCTTGCGGCCGGCCGCCGCCAGCGCGCCCTGCACGCCGATCGCCGCCAGACATGCCACGGCGAACTGCACCCAGATCATGAATCGCACCGGATTCCGCAAGCTGCCGAAGCCCGGCACGATGCTGTACAGCAGCTTGTAGACCGGCAGGAACCGCCCCGCCGCCACCAGAAAGAGGACCACGGCGAACACGGTCAGCCGCGGCACCCAACGGTTGCGCCAGCACAGCACCACCGCCGCCAGCGCCGCGACCAGCACGCCGACGCCCGGGTAGAACGCGTGCTCGTGAAAGTTGTCCTCGCCCCAGTAGTCCAGTTGATACGTGCCATAGTAGAAGGGCACGACCAACCGGAGCAGGTCGCGCGCGGGATGCGCGCTCATCTCGGTGATGAACTCGTAGCTGACGTTCGCGCGAACCGTGAGCCCCGACTGAAGCTGCGACGGCCACATCTGCGCCATCGATATCAGCCCCGCCAGTACTATCGCCACGGCCAGGACGCCCACCGGTTGGACAACGTCCGCCCACGGTCCCTGCTTGCCTCGCATCCGCGCCGCCAGCCGCACGATCGATTCGCCCACCACGATGACCCCAAGGCCGAAGCCCAGGATCAACATCAAGTGCACCGAGCCGATCAGTCCCATCAGCCCCAACGGGATGCCCGCTCCCACTGCGCAGGCCCAGCTTCGCCGGCGGATGGCCTCGACTACAAGGAAGACCGTCAACACCAGCCAGGGGTAGGACAGGAGGTAGTTCCAATGCGTGACGTGTCCGTGCGTCGTGCCGCCGAGGGCGAAGCTCATCGCGCCGATGAGCGAGGCGGCCCGCCCGCAGCCTAACGTCACGCGGCACAGCATGAACATGAAGGCGGCCGTCAGGAAGTAGTGCACGATCAGGCTGGCCACATACCCCGTGGGGTAGCTCATCAGCAGCAGCGGCCAGCGCAGGGGGTAGAGCAGTGCCCCCTGGAGGCTGGCGTGGTACGGCATGCCGCAGGCCGAGTACGGGTTCCAGTGCGGGAACCGGCCGGCCTTCAACTCGTCGTCGGCAAACTGATAGTACGGCTGAGAGACGTATGCGGCGTCCTCGCGAACGATGGAAACCGGATCTGCGAGCCCCTTCCAGAAAAAGCCCAACGTCACTAGAAGCAGCAGCACCACGCAGAGCCAGTCCGCGCGGCGAACGCCTCCGGCCGCCGGCGCGCCGACCGGCAGTGAGAGATCCTCGCCCCGGGTGGCATCATCCGGAGCGGCTGCCGCCTTGCCCCCCGCGCGCCGGGTCTTGCGCCTCTTCGACATAGGGCAACTGAATACCACACCCCGGCAACGTTGTCATCCGTTGACCGCTCAGGCTACGGGTGCGCGGACAAGGCGAGCGCCGAACAGTCGCCCGCCGACCCCACGCCGAGCCATGGCCATGGTCCGGCCTCAGTGCGGCGAGGCATTCTGCGGCAGCGCCCGCCGGCGCGCGCCGCCCGAACTCCGACAGCACCGACTCCAGCACCGGCACCATCCGCCCGAGCAATCCCGCCTTGACGATCATGTTCCACAGCGACTCCAGCTTCTTCCAGCCGCCTGCGTAGGCCACGTGCCTGAGCCGCCCAATCAATGCCGGCTTCGTCCGAGACGCGCGGAGAATCGCGCTCCAACGGTAGAACTCGCGGTACGCCCGCCAGTAACCCGCCTCGAGGGCCCGCGGCGACATCCGCGCCGGGGCGTGCACGGCGTGGCGCGTGTCGTACAGGCTCCAGTCGCGCGTGAGGATCCGCCCCTCGGAGCTCAGCCGCTTCCACAGCGCCGTGCCAGGGAACGGCGTGAGAATGTGAAAGGTGGCCGTCTCGATCCCCTGCCGGATCGCCCAATCGACGGTGCGGTCGAAGACCGACTCGTCGTCCTCGTCCATGCCGAAGACGAAGCTGGCGTTGATCATGACGCCCAGGTCATGCAGCCGGCGAACGGCGCGTTCATAGCTGCGATTGAGGTTCTGCACCTTGTGGACTCCGCGGAGGCCTTTAGGGTCGAGCGTCTCAAAGCCGATGAACAGGCTCCGCAGTCCGCAGGCGGCCGCCTTCTCCATAAGGCCGGGGGCCAGTGCCGAGGCGACCGTGCCGCCCGCCTGCCACACGCGTCCCATGCCCCGCATGCCATCGAACAGGGCCGCGGCAAAGCGAGGATCGCCGAACAGGTGATCGTCCAGGAAGAACAGGTGCCTCCCGCGCAGCGAGTCGATCTCAGCGAGAGCCTCGTCCACCCGGCGGGTGTAGAACGACCGGCCGCCGGCATAGAACGAATCCTTGTAGCAGAAGTCGCAATGGTGCGGGCAGCCGCGCGACACCACGATCGTGTTGGGCACCAGGTACAGGTGCCTCTTGATCAGGTCCCGCCGCGGCGGGGGAATCCCGATCAGTGACCGGGTTCGACTTCGGTACACTGCCTTGGGCACGCCGTGGCGAAAGTCGGTCAGGAACCGCGGGAAGCTCTCGTCGGCCGGGCCGAGGAAGATCGAGTCGGCGTGGCGGGCGGCCTCGTGAGGCATCGAGGTGACATGAAGCCCACCGAGGCAGACGTAGGAGCCCTTGGCGCGGTAGCGATCGGCGAGCTGGTAGGCCCGGCGAGCCGACGAGACATACACCTGGATCAGCACCAGTGCCGGCTCGTCGTCCAGGTCAAGCTTCTCGACGTGCTCGTCGCGGATTTCCACCTGGTCGGCGGCATCGAGGTGCGCCGCCAATGTCGCCAGGGCCAGCGGCGGAAACAGCGAGTACTTGATCGGGCGGAAATACGGGCTGACCGCCTCGATCAGCGCCGGCAGGATCATCTTAACCTTCATGGTTGGTTCTCCCCTAAGGGCCCCGCACATCCAGCAGTCGCCCGCTGGCCCCAAGCCGAGCCATGGCCATGGCTCGGCTTTCGTACGGCAAAGCGTTCACGGGCGCCACCTGCTGGTGCGCGCCGACCCACGAGCCCCGCCGCACAAGGCCGCGCGGATCAAACCTCAGGATGCGCCGTCGGGTCGCCCGCCGAGCCGGGCTGCGCCGGCGGCATTGGCGGCGGCAGGCTGTTGCGCCGCTTGAAGACTTCGAACCAGTTGACGCGGCCGGTCGCCTGCATCAGCAGGAACAGCGTGATGACCGCCCCGACGGTCACGGTAAGCCCCGTCCGCCCGACCCAGAAGAACGCGTAGCTGAACCCCACCAGGTACACCAACTGCGCCAGCCCCACGAATAGCAGCGCGAACTTCACCCCCGCCACCAGCCTCATGTAGCTCACCACCAGCAGCACGCTGACGGCCGCGCACACCCAGAAGGCGGCGTGGATGTCGATGACGTCCGCCAGGTACGCCATCAGGATATGAAACGCGAAGAACCCGGATGCGATGAACAGGTAGTGCATCGGGTGCAGCGGGATCTTCTTCAGGACCACCACCGTGAACAGGACGCAGAAGAAGAACAGCAGGCTCACCGGCGCGAAGAAGCTCATGCGTGCCGTGATGGGCCCGGCCTGCGGGCGAGTCGGCATGACGACGCCCATCGCCTGGTTCGTCAGTGCGCTTGCGTAGCGCCACCAGGCCGTCATGCCGCCGTTGCTCGGCTCGGCCTTGGCCGACGGACTCCGCGAGCCCTTGGGGTAGTCGATGGCACTGAAGTTGGTCGTGACCGTAAGCGAGAAGTTGCGAAGCTCGGTCAGTGGGCCGGACGTGGGGAGTACACGCTCGTCCTCCCAAGCTGGCCTTTCGGGAACGTCGCCCGGGGCATAGACCCACACTTCGCGCCCCGTCGTAGCGTAGTCGATCGTCACGGTATGCGGCTTCTGCGTGTCCAGTGCAACGACGATGCGGCCGCGCGCAATGTCCGGCTGCCTGACGGGGATGTTGGCCTCGTCCACGGCCAAGCGGAGGCCGTCGTATGCCTTCACGTCCCTGGGCAGCGGAAAGACGAAGTGCCGCTGGTTCGGCGCGTCGGCCGCGGCAGCTTCCGCCGCCGTGTGGTACTCACCGTGGAATGCCAGCGTGAACATGCTGTACCACAGCAGTCCCTTGTAGCGATGCTGGTGCTTGATGTCGGCCGTGATCTCGCTGGCGGCCGGCCCGCTCACGTCGCTGTCGGTGCGGCTGCCCTCCGCGGTCCGGGCCAGATACGGCGCGGGTTGGGCCAGCACCTCAGGGCCCAACAGGCTGTTCATCTCCCGCGACAGCCTGTAGTCCAGATCTTCTGTCCGCACCCACACGCTGCCGCCCAAGGCGAACCACGCCACGCTGACGGCCCCGAAGATCACAACTATCGCGAAAAATCGAAGAACGCTCATGATCGGCTCCCTGGTAGTGCGTTTGTTCCCACACGCTGTTCCCTACGCCCTATGCTCTGTTCGCGGTGCCGTTTCCGCTATTCCTTCGCCTTGCTCAGGATCGACTGAAGGATACTGACGTAGTTCCCCAGTGCACTTCTGCCTTTGGCGGTCATAGCGAGCCTGGTCAGGGGCTTCTTGCCGCGGAAGGTCTTGTCGATCTTCACGTATCCGGCCCGCTGGAGTGCCGATGCGTGCGTGGAGAGGTTGCCGTCGGTCAGCCCCAACTGGTTCCTGAGGTCGTTGAACTCCAGGTTCTCGACGCCAGCCAGGGCCGCCATGATCGCCAGGCGCGTCCGCTGGTGAATCGTCTCGTCGATCAGGTTGTGCTTCTTGTCCTTCGTCACTTCGATCTCGCCGCCCGTATCAACTGTCCCTTTTGCCGAGGCGATGCTGCTTCAGCCCCCGTACTTGGCGTACACGATGACGCCATAGAGAATGTGAAAGCCACCGAAGGTCACGCCGAGCGAGACATGAGGCCAATATGGGCAGAAGACGGCCGCCGCCAGGCCCGCCAAGACGAAAGCCGCGCCCAACCCGCGAACCTCGGGCGGGCTGAACGCACCCAACTGCCACAGGCACACGCCGTAGAACAGCATCCAGATGGCCGGAATGAGCAAGCCCTGGTCCCACGCATCTGTGGCGCCCGTCAGGTACCACCGGCCGACGATTACTATGGTCAGGCCCGCCCCCGCGACAAACGGGCCGAGCATCGTCAGCAGGATGCGCATCTTGAGCGCCGACCACGGGGGCATACCTTGCCTGCGCTCGCGGAGCCTTGTAAGGACCAGTACGCCGGCCAGCGCCGCCGCCAGCACCCCCGCCCAGACGGCGACATTGACGCAGATGGCGGTCCTGGCGTCGTAGCGTCGCCAGAAATGGGCATCAAGGAGCACGCCGGCCAGCGCCGCCGCACCGGCCAAGATCGCCGACAGGCCGCTCATCGTGGAGAAGCGTATCGGCCGCTCCATCAGCTTCCTGATGACTTCAAGGTTCTCGGCCGCTTTCTGAGGGTTCATCGCGGGCCTCCGTCAAACGGGCCATTATGCTTTGCCATACAAAGTACTTTGTAATATCGACGAAGCGGGTTCAAGACTTTTCTGAGAAAAAATCCGGCCGCCTCTCGGCCCGCCGGCCCGGGCCAAGGCGTCTCGGAATGGCAACCGCCAGCATCGCGCGCATCGGCGCTTGTCGATGCCGGCCGCCACGCGATATGCTGCCACCTGCCGGGGAAGGCACAAGTCCCGATCTCCGGAAACGGACGTGCATGGCGCCCGTCCCCAGGCAGACATGCTGAGGGCTGCGAATATGAGCCGAGGCAATGGGATGAGCAAACCAGGCGGAACGGATACGAGCAGCCGGGTCATCCAGGCGCGCATCACCCTCAAAGGCACGAAACCGCCCATTTGGCGGCAGGTGGCGCTGCCGTCGAACATCACGCTCGGACAGTTGCACGAGGTCATTCAGATCGTCATGGGCTGGATGAATGAGCACCTGCACCAGTTCGTTCTGCGCGACAAGGGCCTCAAGCCGT
>Ga0307378_10010024_pt1 | contig 12364 bp, 9 predicted proteins | sample UN1MG_FD_202238 | JGI IMG/M metagenome (GOLD analysis project Ga0307378, IMG submission 202238) | Soil microbial communities from Risofladan, Vaasa, Finland - UN-1 | ecosystem: Environmental > Terrestrial > Soil > Coastal area > Acid sulfate soil | place: Finland: Risofladan, Vaasa | collected...
TCCGTCTCCACTGACGTCCTACGATCGGTCCCTGCCGAGGCCACAGAGGCCTCTCTAGCGCTGGGAGCAACCAAGTGGGAGACCGTGAAGCACGTCATACTGAGAAGTGCTCTCCGGGGCATCATGGCCGCCATCGTCCTTGGCTTCGCCCGCGCCTTCGGCGAGACGATGGCCGTTCTAATGGTCGTGGGGAACGTGCCGAAAGTCCCAACCTCGCTCTTCGACCCAGCTTATCCCCTACCGGCCCTGATCGCCAACAACTATGGTGAGATGATGTCCATCCCTCTGTACGACTCCGCCCTCATGCTGGCCGCGCTGGTGCTGCTCCTCGTAGTGGCCGGCTTCAACCTCGCGGCTCACCTCATCCTCTCGCGCGTGGAAAGGAGGCGGTAGCTCAGGTGCGTGCCAGAAGACTGGAAGAAGCCATCTTCAAGGGCTTGATGCTGGCCTCGCTGGGACTCGTCCTCTCGGTGTTGGCCGCGATCATTGCCGTCGTCGTCATTCGCGGGGCGTCGTCCCTCAGCCTGTCGATGATCTTCCAGACACCCAAGGGCGGGTACTATCTTGGGAAGGAAGGCGGTATAGCCAACGCCATCGTCGGCTCGCTGTACCTGGCCCTTGGAGGTTCAGCCCTTGCCATCCTGCTCAGCCTGCCTACCGCCCTTGCCCTTCAGAGAGAGTACACTGGGGGCCGCGTGGCCACCATCACCAGGCTGTGCCTCGACGCTCTGTGGGGCACTCCGTCCATCGTCTACGGCGCCTTCGGTTTTGTGATCATGCGCTACCTCGGCATAGGTGCTTCTTTGCTTGGCGGCATCATCGCTCTCTCCCTGGTCATGTTGCCGATCATGACCAGGGCCATGGAAGAGGCCGTCAGAACCGTGCCCATCCAACTCAAGGAGATCTCATACGCCATGGGCGCCACGAGGCTGGAGACAACCATCGCCGTGGTTCTCAGACAAGCGCTACCCGGCATCGTCACCGCAGTTGTGCTGGCCTTCGGGCGCGGCATCGGTGATGCTGCCTCTATCCTCTTCACAGCGGGGTACACTGACTACATCCCACGTTCCCTTATGGACCCCGTCGCATCACTACCACTGGCGGTCTTCTTCCAGCTAGGCACGCCCTTCCCGGAGGTCCAGCGGCGAGCCTACGCAGCAGCGCTCATTCTGCTGATCATTGTTCTGCTCGCCAGCCTGGCGGCGCGGCTCTTGGGCCGTCGCTTCTCCAAGCACATCATAAGGTAGGAGCCCCACATGCCACACATCAGCCTACGTGATCTCAATGTATTCTACGGGCGTCACAGCGCCCTCCGGGACATCTCGGTAGACATACCAGACGGACGACTCACAGCTATCATAGGACCATCAGGTTGCGGCAAGACAACTCTCCTCAAGAGCCTCAACCGCCTCGTAGACCTCTACGAGGATATCAAGGTGGAGGGAGAGGTGCTCATAGACGGGCAGAATATCTATGCTCCCAAGGCCGATGTCCTGGCCCTGCGGAAGAAGGTGGGTTTTCTCTCTCAAAAGCCCTACCCTCTGCCCATGTCCATCTACGACAATATCGCCTATGGTCCCCGCATCCACCGCATGAGCCAGCAGCAGATTTGTCAGCAGATAGAGGAACTGAGGGAATCGCGAGACCTGGAGCAACTCGCCCCGGAGATGGCTCGCCTTGGTGCTCGCAGCAAGAAGAGCGATGCCATGGATCTGCTGGTAGAGTGCTATCTCCGCCTGGCTGGTCTGTGGCAGGAGGTCAAAGATAGGCTCGATGATCCGGCCGCGGGACTGTCGGTAGGACAGCAGCAGAGGCTGGCCCTGGCCAGGGCCCTGGCCGTAGAACCTGAGGCCATCCTCGCCGATGAGCCCACCTCCGCCCTGGACCCTATGTCAGCCCAACTCATCGAGCAGCAGTTCGCGTTCCTGAAACAGAAATACACCATCGTGGTCGTCACCCACATCCTCCGCCAGGCGCGTAGAATCGGTGACTACGTGCTGTTCCTCTACCTGGGTGAACTGGTGGAGCACGGCCCTGCTGAGCTTGTCTTCAATTCCCCGCGCGACGAGAGAACCCGCGCCTACGTGTCTGGCGACATCAGCTAGGGGCCCGGGAAATCTTGCCTGCCACGCAATCACTCACCTACGCGCTGACAGCAGCCTGCCATCTCCTCACTGACCGGCAGCCGCGAAGGTAGCCCATCTCCGCCAGCTGTGCTATAATGCTACCTCATACACCGGGCCAGAAGCCGCTCCCCCCGTGGAGCGGCCTTGCCACGTTTGGCCAGGCCCTGTGCTGAAACGAGGTCATCATACCCACACCGAGTCATCCCGACGGCGGTAGATGTCAGCCCGCCGAAGAAGCTGGGGAGTTCCAGACAAGCCGCGTCCTCACCATCACCGGGGCCCATGCGGTCCACGACACCTACACCGCATTCCTGCCACCGCTGCTCCCAGTCTTCATCTCCAAGCTCGCCCTGACCAAGACGGAGGCCGGGGCACTGTCCGTCTTCTTGCAGGCGCCATCGGTCGTCCAGCCCTACATCGGCTATCTGGCTGACCGCATCACCCTGCGCTACTTCGTGATCCTGGCCCCAGCTGTTACCGCCGTGATGATGAGCCTGCTGGGCATCGCCCCACGCTACGCTGTACTGGCTCTCTTCCTCGTTGTGGTCGGCTTCAGCTCAGCCGCCTTTCACGCCGTTGCACCGGTCATGGCGGGGCGTCTGTCTGGGCGGAGCCTAGGCCGGGGCATGGGCTTCTGGATGCTAGGAGGCGAACTGGGACGCACTCTCGGGCCACTCGTGATCGTCACCGCGGTCACCTTCCTGACCTTGGAGGGCACACCTTGGCTCATGACCTTCGGCCTCCTGGCCTCGTTCGTGCTCTTTCTCCTGCTCAAGGACGTGCCCGGGCGACCCGCTCAGACACCACAGGCTATCTCCTTTCGTCAGGGACTCCGCATGCTGAGCCCCCTGCTGGCCCCTCTGCTGGGTATTGTGGCCGCCCGTGTCTTCATGCTCGCGGCGATGACCACCTATCTGCCCATCTTTCTGACTGAGGAGGGGGCCAGTCTCTGGTCTGCCGGCCTCTCACTCACCATATTTGAAGCAGCGGGGGTAGTGGGCGCCCTCGTCGGCGGCTCGCTCAGCGACCGTCTGGGCAGACGGCTGGTCCTTTTCGTCGCCATGCTCACCACACCCCTCTTCATGCTTGTGTTCCTGGCCGCAGGCGGTTGGCTGCGCTTCCCACTTCTGCTCGTCACAGGCTTCACCTCTCTGTCCGTCGCGCCGGTACTCATGGCTCTGGTTCAGGAGAGTTTTCCCGAGAACCGGGCCATGGCCAACGGCCTCTATATGTCCCTGAGTTTCGTTATTCGATCCATCGCCATCGTCGCCCTGGGGGCAGCGGGAGATCTGTTCGGCCTGCGCGTCGCCTTCGCAGCAAGTGCAGTCGTCCCTCTTCTCGGCCTGCCCCTCCTGCTGCTGCTCCCTCGCGGCAGCAGCTCAGCGTAGCCCGCGATGCCGCGCGCCAAAGGCCTTGGCAATGCCCTACCAACGCCAAGAGGTCACCGATCCTAAGATGAATGGACACACCATAGCCAATCAGACAGGAGACGACTCGGCAGCAAGCCAGGTATTCCAGACCGGTCCCGTGCTCACCGTAAGCTTCGCACATATGCTCAACGATACGTACACAAGCTTCCTGGCTCCCCTCTTGCCTGCCCTGATTGCCAGGCTGACCCTTTCCAACACACAGGCTGGTCTCCTGGCGTTCATGCAGTCCTCTCCCTCCCTGCTCCAACCCATCATCGGCCACCTCGCCGACCGGGCGAGCCTGAGGTACTTTGTCATCCTCATGCCGGCGGCCTCCGCCACAGCGATGAGTCTCCTCGGTGTCGCGCCCCGATACGCAATTGTGGCCCTCCTGGTTACCATCGCTGGTCTCTGTTCCGCCAGTTTCCACGCTGCCGCACCCGCCATGGCCGGGCGGCTCTCCGGCTGGAAACTGGGCCGCGGTCTGGGCTTCTGGACCGTGGGAGGATATCTGGGTTTCGCTGTGGGACCCATCCTGGTGGCCTCCACTGTCGACCTGGCCACCCTGCAGGCCACTCCATGGCTAGCCATCGGAGGCTGGCTGGGTTCGGCCGTGCTCTATTTGCGACTCAGACGCCTGCCACTCCAACCCGCTGCGTCAGCTGCAGGCAGCTCGTGGCGCCACGGGATGGAGGGCATGCGGCCGATTCTCATACCGGTGGTGGGTATCATCCTCATGCGTGCCATGGCTTTCTCAGCAACCCTGACCTTCCTACCCACCTTGTTGACCAGCCAAGGCAGCTCATTCTGGGTTGCGGGTATCTCCTTGTCCATTCTGCAATTAGCATCGGCTGGCGGTGCTCTCATCGCTGGCTCCGCAAGCGACCGGCTGGGCCGCCGACCCATCATGCTCATCTCCATACTGATAGCACCAGTGCTCATATTCGCACTGGTCATGCTCCGAGGCTGGCTGCAACTGCCGGCCCTGCTTGGTCTGGGTCTCACCATGCCCGCCACCCACGTCATCTCCATGGCCCTGATGCAGGAAAGTTGCCCAGACAACCGCGCGCTGGCCACGGGTGTGCTATTGTCCATAACCTTCATCTCAGAGTCGGTGGGCGCTGTCCTGCTGGGTGCAATGGCCGACCTGTTTGCCCTGCAAGTGGCGTTTGCCCTGGCCGCCCTGGTCTTCTTGGCAGCCCTCCCTCTTGTGTTTCTGCTCCCTCGCCACAGAGCGCCATCCTTCCGGACGAGGAGTTCAGCATGAGCCAAAGGAGGCCGCCCAGTACGCAGAGATGAGTAACGTCAGCAGCCATGCCACAGCCTGTCACCAGCCAGACAGTCCAGCAACTGCGCGGACGCCCGCCGTCGATGACTTCCACCCTAGATCCGTGTCGGGCCTGGGCCTCGCCCACGCCGCAAACGACACGTATGCGGGTTTCCTGCCACCCCTGCTCCCACCACTGATCGAGAAACTATCCCTCTCTAAGACCGAGGCAGGGCTGATCGCCTTTCTCAGCACTTTGCCGTCCTTGCTTCAGCCCGTGATTGGCCACCTGGCCGACCGCGCTGATTTGCGCTACCTGGTCATCCTCTGCCCTGCCATCGTCGCTACAGCGATGAGCCTGCTGGGCATCGCCCCCAGACTACTCGTGGTCGCTCTCCTGGTTACCGTGGCCGGCCTTGCATCAGCCGCGTTCCACGCGGTGGCATCGGCGATGGCCGGTCACCTTTCGGGTCGCAGACTGGGTCGTGGAATGGGAATCTGGATGGTGGGAGGGGCGCTCGGTTTCGCCATTGGCCCTGTGATTGTGGTTACCACCCTGAGCTTCTTCTCCCTGGAGGGCACGCCCTGGCTCATGATCGGGGGCTGGGCGGCTTCCGCCCTTCTCTTCGCGGTCCTCCGACGGGTCCCCGCCCGACCCGCCAACGCCACAGTCGGCAACTCCTGGCGCGAGGGATTACGCTCGGTTAAGCCCATCTTCGTCCCCGTCGCCGGCATCACCCTGTTGCGCTCTTTGCTGGTGACGGCTACGTTCACCTTCTTGCCCACCTATCTGACCGAGCAGGGGGCGCCCTTGTGGTTCGCGGGGCTCTCCGTGTCTATCAGTGCGGGGGCGGGCATGGTTGGTTCTCTAGTCGGAGGATTGATGAGTGACCGCTGGGGACGACGCCGCGTCCTGTCCGCCTTCATCGCCGCTGCGCCGATTCTGGCCTTCGCCCTGATAGGTGCCAGATCCTGGGCCCTGGTGCCGGTGCTAATCCTTCTCGGCTTTGCAATCCCGCCCTCCAACGTCGTCATCCTGGCCCTGGTTCAGGAATCCTCTCCCGACAATCGTGCCCTGGCCACAGGCGTCTATCACGCCCTGGGCTTCACCTCGCAATCGGTCGCATCGCTGGCGGTGGGGATTTTGGGCGACCTGCTTGGCCTGAGTTCCACCATTGTCATCAGCGCCGTGCTCATGCTTCTGAGCTTGCCGCTGGTTGTTCTCCTCCCCAAGGGCGAGCCCTCACCGAGGCATGATGTATACCCAGCACCAGGGCCACCTCACGGCCCCTACCATAGTCCACTAGGATAGCTATGTCTCGGTCAATCAATCACAGCACAAACGGCACCGAAGGGCAGACGCCAGCCGCAGATCACACTGATGGAAGCACTTCCCCAACTGTGACCGGCGCTGCCGATTTCCAGGCAGGCCACGTCCTGACCTTCACCTTCGCCCATGCGGTCCACGACACATACTCTGCATTCATGGCCCCGCTCCTGCCGGCGCTGATCACCAAGTTGTCTCTCTCCATGACGCAGGCTGGCGTCCTCGACTTCGCCAGGACAATTCCCGCGATTCTCCAGCCCCTCATCGGCCACTTGGGAGATCGAGTCAATCTCCGCTACCTCATCATCCTGGCACCGGCCATCACGGGAACTATGATGAGCCTCCTCGGTGTCGCTCCCAATTACGCTGTGCTACTGACGCTCGCGCTGGCAGCAGGGTTGGGAGCAGCATTCCTACACGCCGTGGCCCCCGCTATGGCTGGACGTTTCTCAGGCGCCAAGTTGGGATGGGGCATGGGCGTCTGGATGGTGGGCGGAAGCCTTGGCTTCACTATCGGCCCGGTGATCGTGGTTGCCGCTCTCGATCAAATCGGTCTTGAGGGCACACCGTGGCTGATGATCGCCGGCTGGATCGCCTCGGTCATCCTCATTCTCCGCCTTAGAGACACTTCCACAGTCTCACCGACTGCTCAACGGCGTGGCTCACTTCGCGAAGGCCTGCACGCCTTCCGACCGCTGATGGCGCCCCTCGTGGTTCTCAGTGTCGTCCGCGCGCTGCTGACTGCCGCACAGATGACCTTCCTTCCGACTTTGCTTATCCAGGAAGGCGAAAGCCTATGGTTCGCCGGTATATCCCTCACCGTGCTGACAGGCGCAGGCTGGATAGGGGCGCTCTCAGGCGGCGCCATTAGCGACCGCCTCGGACGGCGTATGGTTCTCTTTCTCTCTATGTCCCTCGCCGCCTGCCTCATGCTAGTCTTCCTCGCCGTAGATGGTTGGATGCGACTCCCCATTCTGCTATTAGCGGGTACCACCGGACCCGCCGCCCGCACTGTCTTCATGGCTCTCGTCCAGGAGAGTTGCCCCGACAATCGTGCCCTGGCCACTGGGACGTACCTGGCCGTGACCTTCATCACCGCGTCCGCAGCCTCAGTGGTAGTGGGGGTTCTGGGCGACTTGCTGGGCCTTCGTCAGGCGTTCATCATCAGTGCCATCATCTTGCTGCTGGGATCGCCCCTGGTACGCCTCTTGCCTGAAACGGCCGCCGACGAAGCTCAGCGAGCAGGCTGAGCCAAGGGCCACAACCCTCGGACTGTCACCGATACCCGCGATGCGGTCTTCCCTGGAAAACGGCACCCCCGGCACGCGCGCAGAGAGTACAACATCTGCTCGGGCGCGCCCGTGGGAGAGGGAGATTGGGAAGCCGACGGTGCCGTCAGACCGAGGATAGCATGATTCGCCAGCCCCGTCGACAGTTCAGAGCCAACGCTTTCTTCTGAAATACAGGAGCATGCTCAGACCCACACCCAGCATCACCAGCCACAAAACAGGGTATGCCCAACGCCAGGCGAGCTCGGGCATGTAGGCAAAGTTCATTCCGTAGACGCCGGCGACGAAGGTCAGAGGGATGAAGATCGAGGCAAAGACGGTCAGCACCTTCATCACCTCGTTCATTCTGTTACTGATGCTCGACAGATAGATGTCCAGCATTCCCGAGAGCATGTCCCGCAGGGTCTCCACCGCATCCATTACCTGAATGGTGTGATCATATACATCCCTCAGATAGACATGGGTAGAATCCTTGACCAGGCTGGATCCGCCCCGCTCCAGGCCCCCCACTACCTCCCTCAGGGGCCAGACGGCCTTGCGCATGAAGATCATTTGCCTCCTCAGATCGTGCAGATCCTGAAGCATGTCCGGCGTCGGGTGGGCCACCAATTCCTCCTCCAGATCCTCCACCTTCTCCCCAAGACGTTCGAGCACTCCGAAGTACCTGTCCACGATCCCGTCCAGAAGTGCATAGGCCAGGTAGTCAGGTCCCTGACGCCTGATGCTCCCCTTGGCTTCCCTTATCCTCACTCGGATAGGCTCCAGCACGTCCCCTCCTGGATGCTCCTTCAGGGAGACGACGTAACTGTCTCCAATGACGATGCTAATCTGCTCCGTGATCATCTTGTCGCGACCGTCGTCCCAATCCAGCATCCTCACAACGATGAAGAGGTAGTCACTGAGATCTTCCATCTTAGGACGCTGCTCGGGGTTCAGAGTGTCCTCCAGCACAAGGGGATGTAGACCCAGATGCTGGCCAAGTTCTTCCACGACCTCCACCTGATGTATGCCGTCCACGTTGACCCAGGTCACGATCGGCGCGTCACTGAAAGGAAATGCATCACCTATGGACTCCAGCTCTTCCTCCAATAGCCGAGAATCATCATAGACCATGGCGGTGATCCTTGCTTTCTCAGCCCTCGGTTCGCCCACGTGGACCAGAGTTCCCGGCGGAAGACCAGACTTGTCTGATCGCTTGCTGACTACCTCTGGCATCGGCGTCCCCCTGTCCCAATTTGATGCTGCGCTGCTTAGCGTCCCTACCCCTGGACCTGGCGCAGCAGCAGCGGCGTGCTGATGTCGATACCACGATCTTTGCAGGTCTCGAGCACGCTTCTGTGCAACTCAGCGTCTATCTCCGGCAGCGCACCTGCGTCATCGATGAATGCATACAGCGTGTATTCGACGGCGTAGCTTTGGATATCTGTAATCCAGACGTATGGCGCTGGTTCGCTCAGCACCCGCGATACCCCCCTGGCAGCTTCGAGCAATGCTGCTTCCACATCCTCGCTTTCGTATTCAAACCCAGGGGTCACACTCACATGTCTTCTGATCACCCTGTGCTCCCCGAAGTTGTCGATCTCATCCTTGAGCAACTCCTGGTTGGGCACAGAAACCACGACGTTGTCTAGGGTAACCATCTTGGTGTAGATTAACTCGATGGCAATCACATCGGCGAATTGCCCGTTGAAGAATATCCTGTCCCCCACCCGGAACGGCCTGCTGGTCATCACTATCAACCCAGCGAGGGCATTGCCAATGGTGTTGATGGCTGCGAAACCAATGATGGTTCCGCCGAGAAGCGTGAGCAGGCCTGAAATCATACCCGCTGTCACGCCGAAATGGGTCAACACGGCCGACAACACAGCCAGGGTAGCCGCCCATTGCACGATCCTGGTCAGCGTGTAGGCAACGTGCGCCTCCAGTCTTTTCTGGTCCCTCAGCCGGTTGATCTCAGCAGCAATAGCCCTGTATACAACGAACCCTCCGATGATCACAATCATCGAGAAGACGATCTTGTCCAGGTTCGACCGCACGCTCAGACCAAGCATCGCAAGAAAACCGGTCAGATCCACTGACATCCACCTCCTGTCAAACACCGTGTGAGACCATGGGCACAGGTGTCGCTTGTTGGCACACGACTCCCGATCACAGACGATACCGTCGGCTTCAGCTCACGACCAAGAGTGAAGGAGGCGGGTGCGTCAGACCCATCACCTACACCTCCCGTCCTACGCACGCAGTCTGGCATACCTCAGCTAGGATTGCTGAGGCACTCTCCCGAGCCTCAAGAACATTCAATCCGTACCGGATTGGCATCCGCCGCGCTGAGCCCATCAGACGACGTCTGTAGCGCTGCCAGACGGCTCTCTATGGGCTGGCTCCAGTACTCGCTCGCACTGACCGGATTGTCGCGCATGTGCGCCCCCGAACCCCTACGTCACACTGCGTCACTGACGCCGCAGGTACTTCAGAGGAGGTCGCTTCACGTGTTTGGTCGTACCGCCAACAGGCACCACACTGATAGAGCCATCGATCTCCAGAACCGCCATCTCCACGTCGCCCAGATCGGCAACGCCGTGTTCGCGCAAGGCAGCCTCCAACGTATCCTGGTCCAGCCCCTCACGCCGCAGATGATCGGTGATCACCTCGCCGCGCAGTACCAGTACTGTTGGTGACCCTTCGACTGCGCGGCGGAGTGCAGGCCAGCGAAGGCGAAGGCGGGCCACCAACGCGTTGAGCACCAATAGCACCACGGCCGCCAGCACCCCCCCGCTGAGCGAAGTATCCGGCCCCACCATAGCATTCTGCACAGCGTTGGCGATGAGAAGCAACACCACCAGGTCGAATACCGTCATCTGGCCCAGCTCACGCTTTCCCGCAAAGCGCAGTCCAACGAGAATCGTCAGATAAATGGCTGCTGTCCTGAACACGATGTCCCAGACAGGCAGTTCCAGGCTCAGCATGTCCCACACCTCCTATCTCCTTTCCACATCGGGAACAATCGTGCGCCGCAAGAGCACCATCGGAATAGCTGCGCCAGTAGAGAGCGTCAACAACGAGGGCGTGGCACAGCCTCAGAACAAGCACCATGGCGGTCGCGGCTAGGTTCACCTCCGCGAGCGTTCGCGTCCGACTCACGCCTTCGTGGAGAATAGGCCCGCTCTATTGGCCCATCGCCGCCACGCCGCGAGCACTCTGGAGAGTCGCTTGTCCACATACCGATTTCTGCCTACCCGCTCCTTGTGCCTGATGGAGGGCTCGCCAGCGGTTCCGTTTCGTGGGCACGGAATCCAACCCGCCTAGCGATGTAGATGGTAGGGAACGTCAATGATCACCCGGTTCTTCGCCGTGTATCCGCGTTGATAGATAAGGAGTCTCTTGATGAGCTGGGCAGACTGATTGTGCAGAAGACTGTGCCAGCGGGTGGCGGTCACAAACTCGGGCAGGACGACCACGGCGAGTCCGCGGTCAGGCTCGCGACGGTCCAGGTCTGCCAGGTAGTCCAGCAGCGGGCCGATGGTGGACCGATAGGGGGATTCCAACACCAGAAGCGGGATGTCGTATCCCCAGGTCACCCACTTCTCGCGCACACCAGCGGTGACCTCAGGCTCGACATCGACCATCACCGCTGTTACGTCTTTGGATAGCGACCGCGCGAAACGCATGGCGGGCAGCGTTCCTCTGTGAATACCCGAGACTGGGACCACCACCTTATGCCTCCTAGATGAAGCCAGGTCACCCCACTCTTCCGGTTGGAGCCCGTCCAGCGACAATTGCGCTGCCACAGTAGCGTAGTAGCGCCCGATGGCGTGGAACAACCACACGCAGATGGGGACAAGCAGAATGACAACCCAAGCGCCATGGACTAGTTTACTGACCACTATCACCACCAGTACCACGCCGGTGGCCATTGCGCCCATGCCGTTCACAGCCGCCTTCGCTCGCCACCCTTGTCCTCGCTCTCTGTACCAGTGACGTACCATCCCAGATTGTGACAGCGTGAAAGCGAGGAAAACACCGACCGCATAGAGAGGGATCAGCCGGTGCGTTTGACCTCCGAAGAGGACCACAAGTCCAGCGGCCAGCAAGGCCAAGCCAAGGATGCCGTTGTTGAACACCAACCGGTCCCCCAGGTTGGCCAGTTGGCGCGGCAGGTACCTGTCACGCGCCAGTATCGACGACAAGCGCGGAAAGCCTGCGAAGGAAGTGTTCGCCGCCAGAATCAGGATAGCAGCGGTCCCGGCCTGCAGCACCAGATAGAGCGGGCCTGTCCCAAAGACCTGTCTGCCCACCTGGGAGATCACCGTCTCATGCTCCACAGGGGCGATCCCCACCAGCCGGGTCAGGAAAGTGATTCCCAGGAACATGGTCGCCAGCAAGACCACCATGGTGACGAGCGTTTTCCCTGCGTTTTCCGCCTCAGGCGCGCGGAAGGCACGAATCCCATTGGAGATGGCCTCTATGCCGGTCAGCGCTGTACAGCCCGCGGCAAATGCGCGCAACACCAGGAACAATGTCAGGCTCTGAACAGCGACCTCCGGCGCCACCACCGCCCCGCTCGAAGCCGGCACCAGGCTTCCCGTGGTCAGTCGGACGAGTCCTGTGACAATCAGGCCCAGGCAGACGATTACGAACCCATAGGTGGGAATGGCAAAGAGTGTGCCTGATTCGCGCACACCGCGCAGGTTAGCCCAGACGATGAAGGCGATCGCCAGCAAACACAGTTCGACTCGGCAAGGGTACAACGAGGGAATGGCGGAAGTGATGGCCGCCACGCCAGCAGTGATGCTGACAGCCACTGTCAATACGTAGTCGATGAGGAGTGCCGCGGCAGCTGTCAGCCCCGGCCACCTCCCCAGATTGTCATAGGCTACGATGTACGCCCCGCCGCCAGACGGGTAACCATGTATGGTCTGGTAGTAGGAGCTGCCCACAATGGCCAG
>Ga0307378_10010025_pt1 | contig 12364 bp, 11 predicted proteins | sample UN1MG_FD_202238 | JGI IMG/M metagenome (GOLD analysis project Ga0307378, IMG submission 202238) | Soil microbial communities from Risofladan, Vaasa, Finland - UN-1 | ecosystem: Environmental > Terrestrial > Soil > Coastal area > Acid sulfate soil | place: Finland: Risofladan, Vaasa | collected...
AGAACCACCCGGAGCTTGAGGAATTCCCAGAATCCGACGTGTCACACGTCACCCATCTCCCGAGGGAACGCCGTCAGTGGAAGTCCGGTTCGACGTAGTCGACGAACAGGTCGGGCAACCCGTCGGACACCTTGACGGGATACACCGGCGGCCGCTTCTCGAGGAAGCTCTCGACACCTTCTCGTGCGTCGGCACTGGCGCCTCGCGACTGGATGCCACGCGAGTCGACACGGTGCGCTTCCATCGGATGGTCCGCACCGAGCATGCGCCAGAGCATCTGACGCGTCAGCGCTACCGACACCGGCGCGGTGTTGTCCGCGATCTCCCGAGCCAGCTCGCGGGCGGCGGGCACGAGGTCGTCGGGGGCATGCACGCTGCGCACCAGCCCCCGCTGGAGCGCTTCGACAGCGGGGAACACTCGGCCCGAGTAGCACCATTCGGCGGCGGTGCTGATTCCCACGAGCCTGGGCAGGAACCACGACGAGCAGGCCTCGGGAACGATGCCGCGCCGTGCGAACACGAAGCCGAACCTGGCGTTGTCCGACGCGAGCCGGATGTCCATCGGCAGGGTCATCGTGACCCCGACACCGACCGCCGCACCGTTGATCGCCCCGATGACCGGTTTGGTGCACTCGAAGATCCGCAAGGACACCATCCCGCCGCCGTCGCGAGGAACGCCCACGTCGGTTTGGATGTCCGATCCTCCCTTGGCGAAGGTGGCGCCCCCGCCGCCGAGGTCGGCGCCGGCACAGAATGCCCGCTCCCCCGCCCCGGTGACGATCACGACACGGACATCGTCGTCCGCGTCGACCCGATCGAACGCGTCGATCACCTCGCGCATCATCACGTCCGTGAACGCATTCATCCGCTCTGGCCGCGACAACGTGATCGTCGCAATCGAGTCGGCAACTTCATACGTGATCTGCGTGTACTCCATGGAGACGCAAGGTAGCCACGACGAGCGCCGACACGAGAGCCCGGCACCGAGACGCCGCGCCGAGACTGCGTGCTCGGGCAATGGATTTCCGAGCCGGGCGATGCAAGGATGCCCGGGGCGCCGACGTCGGACCGGCCGGGTCGCGAGCGGATTTCACGAAGGGAACGTGCCGTCATGGAGTACGAGTTCACGCAAGGGGAGCCGATCAGCGAGCAGGAGGCCCTCGACCTGGTCGCCAGCATGGGGTTTCACGGGTTGGCATTCGACGACGTTCATGACGACGACGAGGTCCTGCACTGGCACGAGTTCGAGAACGTCACGTTCGTCATCGCGGGCGCCGGCTCGTTCGCTGACGAACACGGCAAGGTCACCCACACTCAGCCCGGATGTCGGCTCCAGGCTCCGTCGGGTTGGCTGCATCGCACCTTGGCCGGTAGCGCCAGTCGGATCGTGATCGGCACGAACCTGCCTTACAGCGAGTGGACGATGCCGATCGACAAGGACCCCGCCGATCGGCCGGCCGAACTGGCGATCTGACCCGCGGATGACCTCGTTTCGGACATGGCTTCACCGGTCATGCGGCTGACACCCGATCGGCTGGTCCTTCGACACTGGCACGACGACGATCGAGCCCCATTTGCAGCGATGCACGCCGACGCCGAGGTGATGCACGACATGGGCGGCGCCCTCGATCGATCCGCGAGCGACCACAAGTTCGACCGATACGCCGCGGCGTTCGACGACCACGGCTACGGGCGCTGGGTCATCGAGGGAGCCACTGATGGAGCGGACCCCTGCCTTCTCGGCCATGCAGGGGTCATGCCGAATCGTGGCGACCATCCGCTTGGCGCCCATGACGACGTCGGCTGGCGATTGCGCCGGTGTGCATAGGGACACGGCGTCGCATCGGAAGCGGCGCGCACTACGACGGATTCGGGATCTGACATGGCCTCGTGTGGATCGCCGAACCCCACACAGGGTGCGACGTAGCGCAGTGCAGCTGACGCCGACCGGCGATGATCATCGTTCATCGGAGCTCGCAACCGCCCGCTGGGATCGACTCCGACCCACATGCGAGCGCCGCTAGATGTCGAGGAACCGCGATGCGGCGATGCCGGAGCCGATGGCGCCGGCCAACGCTCCGATGACGAGCATGATCAGCATCACCGTCTGGTCGTAGCCGTCGACGACCACGAGCGCGGAGAATCCGCTGTTGTCGGGGAAGCTCTCGACGCCAGACGTCCACTGGGAGTTCCAGGCCCAGAGTCCGGCGCTGGCCAAGACGCCACCGATGATGCCGTGGAGGAGCCCTTCGAGCATGAACGGGATCCGGATGAACCAGTCGGTCGCGCCGACGAGTTTCATCACTTCGATTTCCCGTCTTCGCGCAAAGATCGCCGTTCTGATCGTGTTCCAGATCAGCAAGATGGCGGCGAGCAGCAGGAAGACCGACAGCAGGAGCAGGCGGAATCCGAAGAAGCTCTGCAACTGGCTGATCAGACTGATCTGGTCCTCTGCGAAGCTCACGTCGTAGACACCAGGGAGTTCGGCGAACTGGTCGGACACCTGTCGCAGCAGATCCACATCGGTGCCCTCGGTCGGCACCGCCTTGAACTGGGTGAGGATGGTGTCCTCGGTGAGCAGATCGCGCACGCCGGGCTCACCAGCAAAGATGCGGTCGGCTTCAGCGAGCGAACAGACCTCGTCGCAGTACTCGAAGCTCTCGATGAACTGATCGCTCGTGGTGAGCGCGTCGCCGACGAGCGTCAGCTGATCCTCGGTCGCCGTCGGATTCATGAACACGATCATTTCGACGCCGCCTTCCCAGCGGGCCAGCAGGTTGTCGAAGGCGTGCTGGCTGAGCAGCGTGAGCCCGACGCCGAGCAGCGAGATCGCTGCGGTGATGATCGAGGCAACGGTGAGCGTGGCGTTGCGGCGGAAACTGTCGAGCGTTTCACGCAGTGTGTATCGAAGTCGTGACAGCATCGGATCAGATCACTCGTAGACGCCGCGGGCCTGGTCGCGCACGATGACGCCTCGGTCGAGCTGGATGACCCGTTTGCGCATGGTGTTGACGATGCGCTGGTCGTGGGTGGCCATGACCACGGTGGTTCCGGTCTTGTTGATCCGGTCGAGGAGTCGCATGATGCCTTCACCAGTTGCCGGGTCGAGGTTGCCGGTGGGCTCGTCAGCCAACATGATCAACGGCCGGTTCACGAAGGCGCGGGCAACGGAGACACGCTGTTGCTCACCACCGGAGAGCTGATGCGGGAGTCGGTCTTCCTTGCCGGCCAGGCCGACGAGTTCGAGCACGGCAGGCACCTGCTGTTTGATCACGTGTGATGGACGTCCGATCACCTCTTGGGCGAACGCAACGTTCTCGAAGACGTTCTTCTCGAGGAGCAGCTTGTAGTCCTGGAAGATGTTTCCGATGTTGCGGCGCAGGTGCGGGACGCGGCTCGGGGGCATGTCGACGATGTTGCGGCCGGCGACCCAGACCGCGCCACGCTCGGGACGGTCCTGACGGTTGAGCATGCGCAACAACGTGCTCTTGCCGGAGCCTGACGGGCCGACGAGGAAGACGAACTCGCCCTTGGCGACGTCGAAGCTCGCGTCGCGCACGGCGACGATCTCGGTCGAATAGCTCTTGGTGACGTTCTCGAGTCGAATCATGATCAGTCTCCCCCGGAGGGCCCGCCAAGGGTACCGCTGCCCACGCGCCCGCAGGCGTCAGGCGTCCGCTTCGCCCTGGGCCCGGCGCATGCGGAGGAATCCTTCGACGAATTCGTCGATGTCGCCGTCGAGCACGCCGGACACGTCGCTGGTCTCGATCTCGGTGCGCAGATCCTTGACCATCTGGTAGGGCTGCAGCACGTAGCTGCGGATCTGACTGCCCCAGCCGACCTGGGCCTGCTTTCCCCCGATCGCGTCGAGCTCGGCGGCACGGTCCTCCTCCGCTTTGGCGGCGATCATGGCAGTGAGTCGCCCCATCGCGCGCTCGCGGTTCTGGAGCTGGCTGCGTTCTTCCTGCGAGCTGGCAACCAACCCGGTCGGTTCGTGGATCAGCCGGACGGCTGACGAGGTCTTGTTGATGTGCTGGCCACCCGCACCGGAGGCTCGGAACACTTCCATCCGAATGTCGGATTCGTCGATGTCGACTTCGACGTCTTCGAGCAACGGCCACACCTGGACCGCAGCGAACGAGGTCTGACGGCGGCCCTGGTTGTCGAACGGGCTGATGCGAACCAGGCGATGCGTACCGCGCTCAGCGCTCATGAGTCCGTAGGCGTAGCGACCCGAGATCGTGACCTCGGCGGACATGATCCCGGCCTCGGCCCCCTCGGACACATAGTTCAGGCTGATCGTGAAACCGCGTCGCTCGCACCACCGCTCGTACATGCGCAGCAGCATCTCGGAGAAGTCCTGAGCGTCGACGCCGCCATCCTTCGCGTTGATCTGCACAATGCAGTCGCTGTCGTCGTGCTCACCCGTGAACAGGCTGCGCAGCTCCAACTGATCGAGCGTGACACCGATCGCGGCGATCGCGGCCTCGATGTCGGGTTCCTGCGATGCGTCGTCTTCATCACGCGCGAGTTCGTGGAGCGCGTCGACATCGGCCAGCTGATCGGTGAGCGAGTCGAACACAGCGAGATCGTCGCGGATGTTGGCGTACTCGGTGTTCAGCCTCTTGGCACGATCCTGGTCGTCCCACAGCGCGGGATCGGAGATCTCGGCTTCGAGCACGGCGAAGCGCTCACGGTTGTCGGAGACCGAGAGATACGACTCGGCTTCGTCGAGGCGCCGCCCGACATCGCGGAGATCAGAGGTGAAGTCGCGCATGGATCGCGATCAGGCCGCGCCGTGGCACTGCTTGAACTTCTTTCCGGACCCGCATGGGCACGGCGCATTGCGCGGCGTCTTGTCGAACGCGTCCTTCACGACGGTCTGCTGCTTTGCCGGTGCTGCCTCGGCAGGTACGGCGTCCGGCGGCAATGAACCCTCGGCAACCGCCGCTCGGGCGGCCTGGTCGAAGCCACCGATGTCGGCGTCGTCGGACGAACTGGTCTGCATGTTCTGCACCGCAGGTGCGTCGCCGACGACCGCAGGAACCTGGTTCTGGACGACTTGGACGTTCATCACGTACTTGACGAAGTCCTGCGCGATGCCGGTCATCATCAACCCGAACATCTCGAATCCTTCACGCTGCCATTCGGTGAGCGGATCCTTCTGACCCATCGCTCGGAGGTTGATGCCCCCCTGCAGGTAGTCCATCTCCTCGAGGTGCTCGCGCCACCGCTGGTCGATGATGCGCAGCATCACCTGGCGCTCGACCTGACGGAGCACATCGTTGCCGAGCTCCTGCTCGCGGCGTTCGTAGTGCTCGGTGGCCTGACCCATGACGAGGTCGTAGATCTCATCGGTGTCACCGCATTGGCGCAGATCGGCGTCGGTGATCGTGTTCGGGAAGTAGAGCGTGAGCTCCTTGTTGAGTCCTTCGAGGTCCCATTCGTCGTCGGCCGCCGACGCGCAATGAGTTCCGATCAGCGCATCGACCGCCTCGGCCAGATACTCCATGGCCGCCGAACGCAGATCCTCGCCGTCGAGGATCTGATCACGACGCGCATAGATCACCTTGCGCTGCTCGTTCATGACCTCGTCGTACTTGAGGACGTTCTTGCGGATCTCGGCGTTCTTGGTTTCGACGGTGGTCTGGGCCCGTTCGATGGCCTTGGTGACCATCTTGGCCTCGATCGCTTCGTCGTCCGGCAGCGCTCGGCCCATGACGTAGTTGAGCGCGCCGGTGGCGAACAAGCGCATGAGATCGTCATCGAGGCTGAGGAAGAACCTGCTCTCCCCCGGGTCTCCCTGACGTCCGGCGCGGCCGCGGAGCTGGTTGTCGATACGCCGGCTGTCGTGACGCTCGGAACCGACGACGTAGAGACCGCCCAGTTCGCGCACGGTTTGACCTTCGGCCTTGCACTCGGCGGAGTATTCGGCGAGCAGTGCCTGGTATCTGGCGAGCGCCTTGGTGCGAGCCTCGCGGAAGTCGTCGGGCATCTGTTCGATCGGCAAGGGCAGTTCGTACTCGTCGACGAGCAGGTCGGGCGAGTGGCCCTCCTTGAGCACGTCATGACGCGCCAGCCCTTCGGGGTTGCCGCCGAGCAGGATGTCGACGCCACGACCCGCCATGTTCGTGGCGACCGTGACGGCGCCGAGACGTCCGGCCTGGGTGACGATCTCGGCTTCGCGTGTGTGCTGCTTCGCGTTCAACACCTCGTGAGCGATGCCACGCTGAGTCATCAGGCGTCCGAGGATCTCGGAACGAGCAACGCTGGCAGTACCGACGAGAATCGGCTGACCCTTGTCGTGACGGGGCTCGATGTCGTTGATGATCGCGTCGAACTTGGCCTGTTCGGACTTGTAGATCAGGTCCGGCGCATCGATGCGCGCAAGCGGCCGGTTCGTGGGGATCGGCACCACGCCGAGGCCGTACGTGCCCATCAGCTCGGCCGCCTCGGTCTGGGCGGTACCGGTCATCCCGGCGAGCTTGTCGTACATGCGGAAGTAGTTCTGCAACGTGATCGTGGCGAGGGTCTGGTTCTCCTCTTTGATCTTCACGCCCTCTTTGGCCTCGACGGCCTGGTGGATGCCTTCGGACCAACGACGCCCCTCGAGGATGCGACCGGTGAACTCGTCGACGATCTTCACCTCGCCGCCCTGCACGATGTAGTCCTTGTCGCGCCGGTACAGCTCCTTGGCCTTGAGCGCCACGGTGAATTGGTGGACGAGGTTGGCCTGGACGTTGTCGTAGATGTTCTCGACTTCGAGGGCCCGCTCGACCTTGTCGATGCCCTCTTCGAGCGGGACGACGACGCGCTTGTCCTCTTCGACTTCGTAGTCGATGTCGCGCTGCAGCCCGCGCACGATCGATGCGAAGCGGTAGTAGAGCTTCGCGGCATCACCGACACGCCCCGAGATGATCAGCGGCGTGCGCGCCTCGTCGATCAGGATCGAGTCGACCTCGTCGACGATGCAGTAGTTGTGACCACGCTGCTGCACCTTGTCGGCTTTGGTCTGCGCCATGTTGTCGCGGAGATAGTCGAACCCCATCTCGTTGTTGGTGGCGTAGGTGATGTCGGACTCGTAGCTGGCGCGCTTCTCGGGCGGGCTGTTGCGATGGCCCGGGATGATCAGGCCGACGCTGAGACCGAGCCAGCGATGGATCTGGCCCATCCATTCGGCGTCGCGGCGCGCCAGGTAGTCGTTGACCGTGACGAGGTGAACGCCCTTGCCGGTGAGCCCGTTGAGATACGCGGGAAGGGTCGACACCAAGGTCTTGCCCTCACCGGTCTTCATCTCCGCGACCCACCCGAAGTGCAGCGCGGCTCCACCCATCATCTGGACGTCGTAGTGCCGCTGGCCGATCGTGCGCACGGCCGCCTCGCGACAGACAGCGAACGCCTCGAGCAACAGGTCGTCGAGGTCAGCGCCGTTGTCGAGCCGCTGGCGGAACTCGGATGTCTTCGCTTTGAGCGCGTCGTCGGACAACGCGCTGATCTCGGGCTCGAAGGCGCTGATGTCGGGCACCATGCCCTCCAACGCCTTGATCTTCTTGCCTTCACCGGCGCGGAGGATGCGATCGAGAATTCCCATGCAGCCGTCCAGCCTACCGGCGCGACGCGACCAGACAGGTCAGGCGACGAGTGTCGGCCGGACCGGCGCCGTCGTCGCGCGCCGAGCCGTGGAGACAGCGCCCGACGGCGTGGAAGCGATGGCATAGAGAATGGGCTCGGCGATGCCGGCATGTCGGAGTGCCGAGGCCGCAGCGCGCATGGTCGCCCCCGTGGTGACGACGTCGTCGACCACGATCACCCGCCGTCCAGCGAGCCCGGGGCGGGCAGCGAACTCGGGGCCGTTGAGGCGCTCGACACGGGTTCTGCCGGTCTGCGTGCCCGCAGGGCCCGACCGGACCAGCAAGCGGCGACACGGCACCCCGAGTTGGCGAGCGACGTGCCGGGCGACGAGTTCACCCTGGTCGAACCCACGCGACCGGCGCCTGGCGTCGCTGGTCGGCGCCCACGTGATGGTGTCGATGCCCCGGTGGTCGCCGTTGGCGACGATCGCGTTGACCACCAGCCCGGCGAGGTGTCGTGCAACTTGGCGGCGATTTCGGTACTTGAGCCCGAGCACGACATCGCGCGCCCGACCCGTGAACGGCACGGCGGCGTGGACGCCATGAGCCCCGGACTGCGGGCGGGGCCCGAGCAGCGCGAAACGGCAGGTGGTGCACACGGCAGCTCCCGGGGCATCACATCCGGCACAACGAATCTGGAACATCATGGACTCCAGTGTGACGAGGGGCTGTCACAGAGTTCCCGGCCGCCAACCGCACAACCGACCCGCCGGTGAGCGAAGCAACCGGATACGCGCACCTCGCTCATCGCCAAGCCAGTAACCGACCCGCCGATGAGCGAAGCAACCGGATACGCGCACCTCGCTCATCGCAACGAGATTCGCGACTGGTTAGCGTGCCCGGGTGAGCCGATTCATCCCCACCGATCGGGCGGTCGAGCGCATCGCCCGATGCGTGCTCGGGCTCGCCGTGTTCGGCGTCGGTATCGCGCTGCTGATCGACGCCAACCTGGGCGCCGCTCCATGGGACGTCTTCCACACGGGAGTCGCCGAGTTGACCGGGCTCGCCGTCGGTCAGGTGACGATCATCACCGGGGTCGTGCTGTTGCTGCTGTGGATTCCGCTCGGCGAGACGATGGGCCTCGGCACCATCCTCAACGCCATCGAAATCGGGCTCGTGGTCGATCTGATGCTTCCGCTGCTCCCGGAGCCCGAGCTCCTCGTGGCCCGCAGTGCGATGATGCTCGGCGGGGTGGTCGTCATCGCGATCGGGTCCGGCCTCTACATCGGCGCCGGGCTGGGACCGGGTCCGCGGGACGGGCTGATGACCGGGTTCGCTCGGCGCGGGATCTCGATCCGATTCGCACGCACATCGATCGAGCTGACCGTGCTCGTGATCGGCATCGTCCTCGGCGGAGCGATCGGTGTCGGCACCGCCGTCTTCGCGGTCACCATCGGCCCCCTCGTGCAGTTCTTTCTGCCGCGCCTGCAGCTTGCGAAACCAACGAGCGCGACCGTCTGAACCTCAGAGCGACGACGCGCGGTGCGAGCTGCGACGCTGGAAGAAGTCGCCGACCTGGTTGAGCGCGAGCACGGTCAGCGTGAGAGCCAATGCCGGGAACGCCACCTGCCAGACGTTCTGCTTGATGTCACGTCGCGCCTGGTTGATCATGTTGCCCCACGTCGCGGTGGGCAATTGCACACTCAGACCGAGGAACGACAGCGTCCCCTCGACGACGATGACTGCGGCGGCAGCGACCAACGCGTACGCAATCAGGGTGGGCAACACGTTGGGGATGATCTCGCGCCACAGGATCTTCCACCTCTTCGTACCGATGGCCCGAGCGGCGGTGACGAATTCGCGGTTGGAGATGGCAAGGCTGTTGGCTCGCGAGACACGCGTGTACGTGGGTATCGACAGCAGCCCGACGATGAAGCTGATCACGAAGAGGCTGCGGACCTCGAGGATCGAGATGAGTGCGAGGAGCAGCACGAGCGCCGGGAACGCAAGGATCACGTCGATGCCGGCCATCAACACGGTCTCGGTCTTGCCCCGCACGAAGCCGACGAGTGACCCGATCAGGCCACCGACGATCACACCACAGATGACCGAGACGGCCGCGACGATGACGCTGACGTAGGAACCGTGCACGACCCGGGAGAACGTGTCGCGAGCCAGCGCATCGGTCCCGAGCGGGTGCGCCCACGACGGACCCTCGAGTGCTTCGGTCGTGCCGAACTCACCGGTCGACGGGTTGAACCCGCTCAGGATCAGGTTCGGATCGGCGAGTGGAAGCGAGCCGTTGAACACGCGCACGTCGAGCTGTGCATAGATCGCACCGAAGAGAACGGCCACCAGCCACATCGTGCTGAACTTGACGAGAAACGGCATCTCCTTGAAGATGCTCCAGACCGATTGGCGCGGCTGTTCGACGCCGGGCGGCACTTCGAAATCGGCCGCAGCTGCCGCGTTCGCACGGGCCGTCAGGGCGCTGTTCGCCGCGAGGGTCTCCTCGGTCTTCTCGAACCCGGATTCGGTGGTCGCCACGGTTCAGCTCCTTCGAATTCGTGGGTCGAGTACGACGTAGAGGAGGTCGACGACCGTGTTGATGATCACGAACATCACGGCGATGAACACGGTGATCCCCTGGATCAGGAGGATGTCGCGCGCATTGATGGCGTTGATGAGAGAGAACCCGAGGCCGGGGATGGCGAAGAGCGTCTCGATCACCACGGTGCCGCCGAGCAGTGCACCGAAGGTGATGCCGACGACCGTCATCAGACTCAGCGAACTCGGGCGAAGTGCGTGTCGGAACAGGATGTAGCGATCGCTCAGGCCCTTGGCCCGGGCCGACAGGATGTAATCCTCCTTCAGCGTGGCGACCATGTCGGAACGAATGAGACGGGAGAACAGGGCCATCGCGCCGAGCGCCAGCGCCACGGACGGCATGATCGCCGTCTTGAGATTGTCGACGACGCCGTCGCTCAACCGGCTCCAGTTCGATGACGGGAGCCAGTTCAGCTGCACGGCGAACAGCCAGATCAGGAAGATGCCGACGATGAAGTTCGGGATCGACAGGGCAACTTGAACCGCCGCCGAGCTCGTCGTGTCCTGCCATCGCGACTGCTTGTAGGCGCCCAGCACGCCGACGGGAATGGCGACGATGACCGCGATGAGGATCGCCATCGATGCGAGCTGCGCAGTGACCGGCACGCGTTGGCTGATGGTGTCGGCCACGGGCTGGTCGGTGATGTACGACGAACCGAGGTCGCCGGTGACCGCGTTGCCCAACCACGTGAAGTAGCGAACCACAAACGGGTCGTCGAGGTTGAGATCCTCTCGGATCTGCTCTTCGACGGCCGGGTCCCGCTGCGCGGTGCCCAGGATCGTGTCGACGGGATCTCCGGGGAGGAGCGCAACCATCGCAAAGGTCAAGAACGTGACCGCCAACAACGTGGCGACCAATCGCAAGAGTATGAATGCGATCGTCTTGATCATGATGAGTGCGATCTCTCCCCGGAGTCCGTCTTGACGTCAGTGGCGGTTCACTGCGTGATGTAGGCGTCGGCCCAACGAGCCTCGGCGTTCGGCGTTCCCAGCCCTGGTGCACCGTCCGGCAGCGTCCAGCTGTCGAGACCGTAGATGTCGGCATCGGTCGCCACCAGCGTCGCTGTCTGGCCGGCGTACCAGTAGACGCCCTGTTCGTTCCAACGCTGGTTGATCTTGCCGTAGAGCTCCTTGCGGGTCTCGAAGTCCGTTGTCAGTCCCGCCTCGGTGGTCCATCCCACCATTTCGGGATCGAAGTAGTTCGAGAAGTTCAACGAAGACTCAGCCGGATCAGCGACAGCCGGGTTGATGTACCCGCTGGGGTCGCCTTCACCGCTCATACGCCAGCAGTGCGCATCGTGTTCATCGGTGAGCGCCAGCTGGATGTGAGTGGCCTGGTCGAACGACGTCAGATTGACATTGACCAGTTCCGAACCGCTCCAGATCTGCTCGATCACCTGCACGTAGGCGATCAGCGACGGGTCGGGCGGGCACGACAGTGTCACGTCGATCTTCTCGCCTGCTCCCTTGCCGTCCGAACGTGCCGGATCGTTGATGTACTCCTCGAGCAGTCCCTTGCCCTTGTCGAAGTCGAAGTTCGAGTAGGCGGCCGCCGCCGGTTCGTAGAACCACGGGCTGTCGGCAGAGGACCACTGCGAACCGGCCTGCGAGATGCCCTCGCCGCCGAGCGCCTTGATCATCTCGTCCTGGTCGGTGAGCGTCACGAGACCCAAGCGGACGCGCTGGTCGTCGAAGGGCGCCTTGAGGGTGTTGAAGTAACCACCGCCGATGTTGCTGCCCTGGAACTGGTAGAAGTTCAGACCCGATTCCTCCAGCGCGTCACGGATCGTGCCCTGTCGCAGCGTGATCATGGCGTTCGTGGTGCCGGAGATCAACGCGTCGAGACGGTTGCCCTCGTCGGGGATCGGACGGAACGAGACCGAATCGAGGTACGGCAAAGGGTTGCCGTCCGCGTCGGTACGCCAGTAGTCCGGGTTCTTCACGATGACGGTTTCGTTGTCGGGGTCACGGCTCTGCATGGTGAATGCACCCGTCCCGATCGGATTCAGGCTGAATGCCACGGGGTCAGCGGCGGCTGCCACAGGCTCGAAGACCATGCCGAGGTCGCCGCCGTCCAGCGCTGAGATGAACGCCGAGTTCGGCTCGCTCAGCGTGTACTCCACCGTGAGGTCGTCGACCGCTGCGACGGCGACCAACTTGGACGACGCCACAATACCGGATGTGTT
>Ga0307378_10010027_pt1 | contig 12361 bp, 16 predicted proteins | sample UN1MG_FD_202238 | JGI IMG/M metagenome (GOLD analysis project Ga0307378, IMG submission 202238) | Soil microbial communities from Risofladan, Vaasa, Finland - UN-1 | ecosystem: Environmental > Terrestrial > Soil > Coastal area > Acid sulfate soil | place: Finland: Risofladan, Vaasa | collected...
ACCAATGTTTGAGGGAAAAGAGATTGAGGGTACTGAGCAAATGAAGTTGTTTAGTAAGAGCTTCTACTCCCCTACAGCTCGCACAATATCCGAACTAAAACAAGAAAAGGGAGTAGTACCTCAGATAAAATCTATGATAAGCAAAGGCCAATTAAAAAAGGCTGAAGTTGAATGGATGGGATTAGAGGAATTTTTAGAAGAGAATCCCAAGGCTACTAAACAGGAAGTGATGGACTTTGTTAGGGCTAATCAGGTTGAGGTTGAGGAAAAAGAAAAAAGTATAAAAAAACATCGCCTGATTTGGGACGGGGAAAGCACTACTGATGAACACGGAGACAAGTGGGAAGTTGTAGAAGATAAGTATGATGAGGGATGGTATGGTATAGTATGGGACAACAAAGAATATGGCAACTCGAAATATGACAATATAGAAGAAGCAAAAGCCGCTGTAGAAAAATCGGCGAATATTTCCCCAATAGATGAAACCAAATACTCCCAATACACCCTACCAGGCGGAGAAAATTACAGAGAGATGCTGTTGAAGATGCCAGGAAACAATCTGTCTCCTGAACGAAAAGCTTTTAAAGAATTTAGGGAAAGGATGAATAATAAGTATGGTTGGAACACAAATTGGATTGACGAATTAACTACCAAAGAAGACTCAGAAAGACGTCATCTTGCAGAAAAATCCGCAAAGTCACCAGAGTATAATTACACCTCCTCCCACTGGGACGAACCCAACGTATTTGCCCACACAAGAGTAAACGACCGTACAACTCCAGAAGGAGACAAGGTATTATTTATAGAAGAGATTCAGAGTGATTGGGGAAAAGACGCTAGGGATAAGGGTGTTAAGAATGAGAGCAAATACGAGGAGCTTAAGAAAGAGCGTGAAGAAGTTATAACAAAACGTGCCACAGAAGAAGGTAGGTTGTATTACGTTCTAGCCAAAAGAGAAGATGAGATTGTTGCTGAAATGAACAAGCTTCTTGGTGCGGTCCCAGACTTCCCATTCAAAAAGAACTGGCACGAATTTGCGCTAAAACGCATTTTAAAAGAAGCTGTTGAAAAGGGATATGATAGATTAGCCTGGATATCTGGAGAGCAGACTGCTGACAGATATGATTTGAGTAAACAGATTGAAAGTGTGGAAGTAGCTGTGCGAGATAACGGAGATCGACATGTTGAATTAGTAAAAGAACCTCGTGATGGGTTGTCTTTGTTGGTTAATGCAGAGGGAGTTGTAACAAAAGGGTACGGATGGGTTGGAAAAAAACTTGATGAGGTGGTTGGAAAAGATGTAGCACAAAAGATAATGGCTGCCAAAGATGGGGCAGAAATTAGCAATGCAGATCTCAAAATAGGTGGAGAATGGGCAAAGAATCTTTATGACAAAATGATCCCTAAATTTCTAAATAAATATGCTAAAAAGTGGGGAGCTAAAACAGAAGTAATAAAGATTAATAACAAAGATCAACTTTCTCTTCCAATAACAGAAGAAATGAGAGAGTCTATTTCTGAAGGCCAACCCATGTTCTCCAAAGAAATAACCAAAGGCCCCAAGATAGATGGTATTCCTATAGATGCTTTTACTGGCACAGAAAGAGATGCTGCTGAAAAATATGAAGAGCTTAAAGATGTGTGGATTGGCGAAAAGGATGTTAGAATACTTAAAGCCCAAATAGAAAAATCAAAACTTCAGGATCGTATCAAAAATGAATTGGGAGAAAAAAAATATACTCTCAAAACTAAACACTACGACCAGGCAATACAAATTCATATAGACACGAAAAGAAGCCCTGGAGATTTTGAAAAATATAAAGACAAACTTAGTCCAGAACAAAAGCATATTTATAAATTATCACAAGCCCTTCCTGATGGTCTTAAAAAAATTGCTGAAGAAATATCTAAGTCTTATGACGAAGTTGGTCTTGAGGCAATGCAAGAAGAGTTAATAAAAAATTCCATAGACAATTATGCAGCCAGGGTTTGGGATTTATCTGACAAAAAAGGTAATGTATCTATTGAATCAATGAGACGATTTGGCACCAAAACGGGCCATGCGAAACAGAGAAAGTTTGCAACCATTATTGAGGGATGGGCTGCTGGATACAAACTTAAGGTTTCGGGAGCAACAAACAACCTGCAAATTTTAAAAGATTCAATTATTAAAACTGCTGAAGACAAAAAGTTTCTTAAAGCCCTAAAAAATATTAAAACTTTAGAGGGGGACCCATTAGTTATTACAGAACAAAAAGAGGGGTACGTTCAAATAGAACATCCTAATTTTCAGTCTTGGAAACATGTTGGCAAGGCAACCCCAGATCAAAAAGTTGGATACCATGGCAGAAATTCGTTTATAACAGAAAGCGGAAATGCTTTTGAAAGAGTTTCTTTATACGCCCCAAAAGCCCAGGCTAAAAATATTAATAATATATTAGGAATATCTAAACTAAGAGATGTGCCAGGAGTTAAAGCTTTAACAAAATATAATGCAATCTTCAAAGCCTGGATACTTCAAAGTAGCTTTTTTCATCATCTGGCTTTTATGAGATCTTATTATTTGGGGACATCTCATAAAAAACCTTCAGAAATGGCAGCATGGACACCTTTCGTTAACCCACAGGGCGAACATCAGGCGTATAGACAAGGGTTGAGAGCAATCAAGGAAGAAAGCCCTATCGTAATGCAGCTTGTCAGAAACGGCCTTACGTTGGGAATAAAACAGGATTGGAACGAAGAGTTATTACACGAAAAAACTATAATAGGAAAAATCCTTGATAAAAATAATGCCACAAAGGCTATTAAAGACAAAATATTAGCACTAAGAGAGTCTCAGGCAGATTTTCTATTTGGAGAACTTGGCGCAGGGCTTAAAGCTAAAGCAGCTATGATAGAATACAGGAATTTAATTAAAAAACATCCCAATATTGACACAAACCTGGCAGCCAAAATGGCGGCAAATCTTATTAATGATGATTTTGGCGGCTTGCATCTCCAAAGAATAGGCAGAAACCCTACTTTGCAACATATCTTTAGACTATTTGCCTTAGCCCCAGACTGGACAGAATCAAATATAAGGTCCATGGTCAAAACAGTTAAAGCTGGAAGCAAAGCAGAGCGGGCTATGTATCAAAAATTTTGGGCTGGAATTATAACTAAGTCAGTTGTATTAACTACTCTCGCAAACTTATTATTAAGTATTGGTGAAGATGACGAAAAAGAAAAATATAAAGCTAAGATGAAAAGGGCCTGGAAAGAGGGTCGTTTTAAATGGATGGATGTGGATATAACAAGATTGTACAAAGCCGTTGGCGGAAAAACCGAAGACAGGAAATATTTTTCAATAGCAGGCCATTTTAAAGATCCTGCAAAATTTGCAACTCACCCATTACGCTCCGCACAACACAAGGGCAGTGTTTTGTTTAAATCTATTTATGAAGCTATTTCTGGAGTTGATTGGGCTGGAAGGCGATTTACTACAGCAGAAGAACTTATTGGGAAAGATTCAGAATTAGGGAAAAAGGAAGCTGAAGACCTAAAAGGCAAAAGTGTAACATGGAAAAGAGGAAAGAAGGGCGCTTTGGGATATGAACAATTGCCATCTTATGCTTTAGCTCAAGTTAGAGGTCTTCAACCAGTACAACTTCAAAATCTTATAAGTTATACCGCTGGTGAGATGGAAGGATTTGACGCACTCACCAATTCATTAGGTTTAGGCGTAACCACCACTTACGGCGGAGATGAGGGAGTTTATAAAAAAAATAAGTCAGAGGTCAACAAAATCAAAAACGAATATAAGTATATTATTGAACAAAAAGATTTTGAATCATCAAAAGAATTATCTAAAAAACATGGGAAAACATGGACAGCCCTAAAGGTTGCCGAAAAAAGAATACGAACACTTAAGAAATACAAAAAAAAATACGAAGCATTAAAAAAGGAAGAAAGCGTTAAAAACATAGACGAACAAATGACTAAAGAAATGAAACGGTTTAATGAGCTTTATAAGGAGATAAAACAATAATGGATTCAATGTCAGTAGTGAGAATAGCACAGCAAGGAAGCTTTCAATGGGGGGCGCAGGTCGTTGCAACAATATTTGGTTGTATTCTAATAGGAATTCTTATACCGATCTCTATTTGGTTAATAAAAAAAGGACTTGATGCAAGAAAGGCAAAAACTCCTGAAGAAAAAGTAAAAGACGACCAAATGCTTACAAAATTAACAGAAACGTACATCTTGGTTAAAGATACACGTGATGATGTAAAAGATATCAAATCTGACATTACAGATATAAAAAAAACCCAGTTTGACCACGAGAAGCGCTTAACAGGCCTCGAAAAAGAACACACTATGTATTCAAAGGCTTTTCATTGCCAGTCCCAAAAAGACAAAACTAAGGAAATGGTATATGTTAGAGTGCTGATAGTAGATGACCAGCCAGAAGCCATAGATTACATGATTGATTATTTTCATAAGATATTACCAGAAAAAAATGGATGGAATAAATATATTTTTCAGGTTGATGGTGTGAAAACTTATGACGAAGGCGTTCGCAAAATAGATGGTGGAGAATATGATTTAGGACTATACGATGTTTCTCTATCTAAAACAGACCCAAGGGACGGGTTTCTTTTGGCAAGATATAGTTTAAAGAATGGGCTAAAAAAATTCTTTGTTTATTCAGCAGACAATGATCTTAAAAATATCCCCAAAGAGTTTTCTGAACGGTTTTTAGTCAAACCCTCGTCTAATGAGGCCTGGGCAGTTTTTGAAAACAGACTAAAAGAGATGGTATGAAAATAGTTAAAAGGTATCCAAAGGAGATGGTATGAAAATAGTTAAAAGGTATCCAAAGGAGATGGTATGGAAATAGTTAAAAGGTATCCAAATGTTAACATATACGATATTGGTAAAGGGCAAATGCGTAGTGTTATCGGCGGAATACCAAATACACCCTGTGACATACATGGAAATTTAGCACCATTAGATAACAGGGTAAAAGTTGATTTATCTCACCCAATAGTAAAATATTTAATTCGCCAGGGGCCTTTTGAAATAGGGTTTCATAACAAAAATAACAATAAATATTTAGTTGGTTTACAATTAAGAACAGGCGAGCGACTTGTCAAAACACTTGTTGGAGATATAGCGTGTACTCCAACTGTTAGACCAAATCAAAGAACTATGCGCTGGACGTATCCTAATGGGTGTTGGATAGAAGAGTATGCTACTGAGAGCCAAATCAAAGAAATGGTTTTCCAAAAAGCGGGAGTACAAATAAGATTTAAATACAATCTTACAGGTCTTACTGGCCATAACGGAGTAGGGGAATGGAAATTTAAAAATGCTAATGGAAAAATTGTATTTAAAATACAAAAACCATATTATTGTACCGAAGGGGGGGAGTTTTTATCATGGGTGCCTGTGTCGTGGGAAAAAATTGAAGATGATTATATCGTAACATACCCAGCTCCACAAAGCGATTGCTATATTGACCCAGTTATAGTTTTTGGCGATGTCGTAGGAGGTATTGGTAACAATAAAGACACAAATATATATCAAGGGCAACCCGCCAACTCTTATGGAGCACAAGATTATTTTCGGGCCGGCTTGGCCAACGCTAATGAAAATTACTATGGGTTGCTTAGGTTTGATTTGTCAAGCATTCCGGCAAATGCTATTGTAAATACCGCAGTCCTAAGCTTAACATTGTTTAGAAACCTAATTGCTGGGGGTTTCCAATATTGGGTGTCTGAATTAATTACAAATTGGGGTATAACACCAATAAACGAAGGCGGCATAAATGTCCCAGCGGCTGCAAATGAGGCAACATATGACGAGTCGTTTGCGGGTGCGACACCTTGGGCAGCGTTAGGCGGGTTTGATCTGGCTAATGACGCAAATGCAGCAGAGGATACCTTTACTGTGTTAGCGGGTGATTTGCCAGGCACAGTTTACAATCTAAACATACCTGTTATGGCTCAAAATTGGCTTATTACTAATTATGGATGTGTAATAAATGGCGAGGTGGTTATATTACATATTGATGATTTTTATTCAAGAGAAGAAGTGGTTCCAGCCCTTAGGCCATATTTAACAATTGATTATACTGTTCCCGTCAGCAACATTTTGAGGCAATCGAAACTAAACCTTGGAATAAATACAGGCATAGGATTTTAACACACTCTCACCTTAATCTTCCTTAGGCTGTGAATTAATTTTCATGGCTTTTTTTATATAGTATATATATCTAATATAGTAAAACGTTGTTGAGTACAGCTCTGAGTACATTAAGTTAAATTAATTTGCACTATTTGAAGAAAAAGGTTGACAACTCATGTTTTATTAGTTATAATATGTATATACAAATGTATAAACCAAAAGGAGCGAAGATTGAAAAAAGACACAGTGATAATAATTCGGGTTGAAAGAGAATTGGCAGAAAAAACTTTTAAATATGCCAAATTAAAAAAAATGACTTTAAGCGGGCTTTGGCGCAAAGCAATGGAGAATTTGCTTAGGAGGAATAAAGTCTAATGCATAACACAGGCTGGTTAATATTGGCAGCAATACTTACAATAGGTGTTGTATTATTTATAATACGTTAACCATCACAAGGGGAATAATTATGAATTGGGAAAAACGATTAAAAAAACAAGCAGAAGAGATGTTATTAAAAAGATTTGAAGAGATTGAAAAGGTTAAAAAACGACGACAAAAAGATCTTGCATATTATATTGAAGAAATCAAAATAGTTAAAAATGCATATAGCAAAAAGGTTTTATCTGGCCATCCGAGCCGTGACACTGTAATCAATTCGGATGACATAATAAATATTAAAATTGCACTAAACACATCGAATAGTTTCAAAGAATTATTGACATTAATTTAACCCAAAGGAGTAAGTATTATGATAGATGTAACTGGGGTAGATTTAGTAAAATTTGCACAAAAAGTTTATGAATTATCAGCACCTCAAGGATTGGGAGTTATGCATTTTACACCACGGCCATTAACTGACGAGGATGCAAAAAGTATGATATCTAGCACTAAGTATCCGTTAGATATGGATTATGTTTCTGGGCGTGCATGTAAAATGACCGTTATTAAAAGAAACGATAAATTGGAAATAGGCGATTCTTGGTATGACCATACAGACAGTCAATTTAAAGAGCTGTTAGATACTTTTGGAATAGCTGCACCCAGCCTAAGATTGCATAATAGGTGCTGTAATTGCGCAGACTGTAGATAATAAAAAATAACTCATAGCCCCCCAGTAACCACACAGTCTCTACATTGTCGACATGTGGAGAGATCTGAGGGATAACAACAGGGGGCTATTTATTAAACTGGAGGATATCATGTCATCACACACAACAAAAAAATACAAATCAGAAATGGATATTTACGAGCCAGAAGAATTGTTTTTGATGAAAAAGGCTAAAGAGCGTGTGAAAAAAATCTATGGGAGAAATATTTGTGGCCTTGCTGTTACACACGAAAAAGACGATACTATATTGTGGTTCACCTATGATAATCCAGAAATATCAAGGACATCTGGGTGTATATCATTAAAAATGTTTGAAACAGAATATGGGGAGTGGTTGGAAAAATGTCTAAAAAATACAGAGTCCTAAATGATACATCAATACATACTGCATATATAAATTACGAGGGAGTGGAATATTTTATTGATTATAACATTGAAGAGATGCTAAATTGCAGAAATGAGGAGTATTTTATACCAGCGATTACTAGTATAAACCCGTATCCAGATAACCGTGAAGATGTAAAAATTTTACACCAACTTTTTAGGGAGAAATTAAATGAAGGAAATAACAACAACTACTAACGACAAAAAAATTGCAAATAGTGTAAATTTAACACCCGCCCAGGTTGCAATCATAAAACATACTGTGGCAAAGGGAACGTCAGATATTGAATTGGCTTTTTTTCTACAGGTCTCAACAGCCGTAGATTTAAATCCTCTTTTAAAAGAAATTTGGTGTTATAAGGATAATAAGGGAAATTTGATTATTTTCGCAGGCCGTGATGGATTTCTGAAAAACGCCCAAAGAAACAGTAGGTGGCAGGGCATGTCTTCGGGTGCGGTGTATCAAAACGACGAATGCCTAATAGACCAAATTGAGGGTAAAATTAAACACATGATAAAGCCTACTGAAGACAGGGGCGAGTTAATAGGTGCTTATTGCGTTACGCATCCTAAAGGTGTGGAAAAACCCGTTGTACGGTATGTTAACCGCAAAGATTGGGACAAGGGTTATAATGTGTGGAAAACAAACCCAGAATCTATGATATTAAAAGTTGCGGAAACCCACTGTTTAAAAAAGGCATTTGGTATAAATGGTATACAATCGGAATATGATTTTGAAGTTAAAAAAGGCGTTGCTATACCTCTTGAAATAAACGAAGTGTCTTTGCAAGAAAAGTTTATTAATTCCTTAGAATATTATGAAGGCAAAGACAAGGAAGAATTGAGAAATATGGCTCTTGAAAAACATAGGGCGGGTGAATTTGATTTAGTCTTTTACAACCAAATGATGAAAGAGATTGGGGAAAATGATGAAAATTTATGATTGCTTGCAGGGGACAGATGAATGGCAACTGCATAGATTGGGGAAAATTACAGCTTCAAAGTTTTCTATTCTTATGGGTAAATCATTTGCCAAAACAGTATATACGTATGCTTATGAGATTGTTGCAGAAATGTTAACAGGGGAATGGAAAGAAGTAAGCGCTATACAAATGGATTGGGGACATGAAAACGAACCAAAGGCAAGAAAAAATTATAAATTAGCAACATTTAACCATGTTGAAGAGGTTGGATTTATAGAGTATAATAATATGATAGGGTGTTCCCCTGATGGATTAGTAGGCCAAACTGGAATGTTAGAAATAAAGTGCCCTTGGAATAGCTCTAATCATGTAATATCATTAGTTAAAAAAAACGTACCGGAAATTTACAAAGCCCAAGTACAAGGCCAGTTGTGGATAGCTGGAAGAGAGTGGTGTGATTTTGTGTCTTTTGACCCTAGGGTAAAAGACTTATCAAAACAATTGATTATTATTCGTGCCAATCGTGATGAAGGCTATATCAAAGAATTACAAGACAAGGTATTTAGGTTCGTTGATGTTATTTGTGGGTTGTTGGGTAATCTTGGATTGAATAATTTATTAGAACAGGAACAACAACAAGTATGATGTTTCCAAAAAAAGGTAAATCAAGAAAAATAACAATCACTACTCCTGACAAATGGTTTAGTATTGTTGTGAGATTAACACATCTAATTGACGGTACTGAGTATGTGAAATGTGTTACTTGTGGCAGGGTATTGCATTGGTCTCTATCTCAATGTGGTCATTATATAAGCAGGGGTAAGCCTATGACACGGTTTTATATGAAAAACTGTCACCCTCAATGTCCAACTTGCAACAAACCAGTAAGTCAAGGGGGGTTAGGTGGTAATTTGATAAATTATTCGATATTTATTGAGAAAACATACGGAGCTGGAACAGCTAAAAAGTTAAAGGATTTATCTGAGATAAGAGGGGCTAATATACCTCTGGATAAAATGTACACTAAAGTAAAATTAAAAGAAATATCAGACGAATTTAAAATAGACGCAAAAAAATTAGCAAATGAAAAGGGAATTAAATTATGATGTATCTAAAACCAGGGACAAGAGTTTTATGCAAAGGTTGATTTTGAAATTAAATAAACAATAGCAGCCCTAACGCCTTCTGTCAATTTCCCACTGTTCCGAAGTTGGCAACAATATCTAGGTTTAATCGTTGGGGCTGTTATTAAATTAACAGCTAGCGCAAAAACAGGTGTTTAAAATTGTCAATGGGGCCACAACTCAGCGCACGGCCCCGGCTGTTTAATTAGTGGCACACAGTAACTAGTTGTGTGCAATAGCTGTCGAACCATATTATAAAAGGGGTACTAAGTGCAATCTTTAATCGAGGTTTTCCGTATGGAAGAAATATCTGTTGAGTCACGCATATCTGTAATAGAGAAGTTGGGTGTTGGCATCAATCATGCTATGGGTGGTAATTACACTGAAGCTATTGTCGCTGAACTGGTTTCGTTGCTTAAAAGTCGTACCACTTTAGCTGTGGTGTCGCCAGCAACAGACACACAACAGCCGCATACTGCCATTTGCAACGTGGCAGACTGTTTTATGTGGGATAATAATTGTAAAAAGTGTAGTTGTGCATATATTAACGCAGTACGTGGCAAACAGCAGTAGTGCGGCAAGCGTTGTGAACAATAAAACCCTAAAAAGCATGTTGTAGTTTTTTGCCCTAAAAAAATAAAAAATAAAATAATTTCACTTTTCTATTGACAAACTTAAATAATTTTAGTATATTATAGGTATGATAACAAACACACCACAAACAAAGGATAGTGAAATGAAGAAAACATTTTGTATAGAAATAGTGTCTGATTTTGATTTATGGTATAGTGCTATGAGTATAGATTCTTACTCGCATACGTGTAAAATTAACGGAAGGAAACGTATATATTTTTATGATACTTCTGAACACAGTCTTTATAAAAAACTTATAAATGTTTTTGGTGTTTTTGGTGACATCCCTCAGATAGAGGTAATATAAAATGAAACCACATGAACAGTGTAAAAAGGCGGGGCTTTCGAGCCTTGCCGAATTGTCAGAGATAACAAAAGTATCAATTCAGACTTTGAACAATTGGTCTAAAAATAAGCCCATACTTTTTAAGGTTGTGATATTAGGAGCAAAGATTTTAAAAGATTGGGCAAAAAAAGATTAATATGGAAACGGGTTTTACAATCCACAACTCAGCGCACGGCCCCGGCTGTTTAATTAGTGGCACACAGTAACTAGTTGGTATGCCATTTTGCTAATTCAGAAAGGAAAATTAAATTATGAAAGTTTTTAAGTCAGGTGATGTTGTTATTTTCGAGTTTGAAAATGTTTCAATGCATTTTTTTTCTTCAGAGGCTAAAGTTTTGCATGAGCAGTTGGGCAATGTTTTAAAAGTAGCCCCGCAAACCAGCAACCAACAAGCAAAGGTTCGAATTTGCCCTCATCATTTTGAGTTGGATATTTTAAACAAAGATGATAATAAAACAGAGGTTTTACATTGTTGCAAAAGTTTGGGCAAACTCTAACCGTTTGCCCAGCGTTGGAGTACAGTTTTTTAATCTTTAATTTATAGGAGTTTTGCTAATGGAATTAATAGATAAAATTTTTGAGGTATGGAATTTAAATGGGGATTTGTTAAGAGACGATAAATCTGATTACAGCCACCCTGTTTATAGGTGTTTAATAAAGGCTAACTTTGCATTGTCAGAAGCGATAGCTTTTCATTTCTGTGAAGCTCGCAAAACTCAGAACACTAAAAAAGAAAAAATTAACAGCAACCAACAAACGCATGAAGCCATTGCTTTGTTGGATAATAGTAAAAAATTGTTAAGTTGCGAAATGTTAGACTTTGAATATGATCAAGTTTTAGAAAATTTAAATGCAGTCATAGTATTGCTACAGGCAAAGGACAAAGTTTGTCCAAAATGCACAGAGGGTGAAATAAAGTATTATTCAAAAGGTCGGATTTCGGGCACAGGAGTTTGTCCTGTGTGTGGTGGCAAGGAGGAGATGTGAAAATTATGTCATTAAATAAGAAGCTTATGGATTTATTCAAAAAGGAAACTGGACAAGAGCCAATATACAAAAAAAATATGTCAACTTTTCACACATTAAAATATGTTGATTGGCTTGAAAATAGAAATATCAAATTAGAAAAAGCTATAGATAGTTTTAAATGGGTTATAAAAAATTTATAAATAACACACATAAGGAGGATAGGGGTGGAAGATAAAATTGACAGAACACATGAGCATCCTGGAGGTTTGGATTGTGATTGCGAAATAACGGTGACTCTAAAATGCGGTTTTGAAATAAAATTTTGGGAGCCTGGGCTGTCTGATGACGAGTATTTCAAAAGGGCAAGAATTATTAAAGAAAATGAATAAATAACACACATTTTTAAATGCATGTATTATATTAGTATTAGTGAATCAACAGAAAGGGTTCAAAACCAAATGTTACACCAATTCAAGAAAAACCAACTTTTTAATATAGTAAAAGGAAATTCATTGCAGGTCTCAACTATAGCCATATAGTTGACTTTCTGACTGCTCTGGATTTCCTTTTGCCTTTTAAGGTCAATTATGCCCAAAACATGGTTTCAGCATGATATGAATTGTACTAAAAAAGATGGGCTTGCCAGTTTAATTGAAGCGGGAGGCTTTGAGGCTTATGGTAGATTTTGGGCTTTTATGGAGTTGTT
>Ga0307378_10010028_pt1 | contig 12361 bp, 13 predicted proteins | sample UN1MG_FD_202238 | JGI IMG/M metagenome (GOLD analysis project Ga0307378, IMG submission 202238) | Soil microbial communities from Risofladan, Vaasa, Finland - UN-1 | ecosystem: Environmental > Terrestrial > Soil > Coastal area > Acid sulfate soil | place: Finland: Risofladan, Vaasa | collected...
CGAGAAACGTGCCCCAGGCCTGCAAGTCCACGCTTATTGTATACCGGAAGTATTTCGCCATGATTGGCTCGAGAGCGAGTCGCGCGGTTCGCATACGCAGACTAGCTGGAGTCTCAATGAAGTTGGCAGGGCATTACATTGTGAAGGGGGATATCGATCACGCTGAACAAGCACTCAAAGATGCTCTGCGATACGACCGGCATCTCCTGGGCGAGCGCACATATTGGCTACAGTTGCTCGGGCAGCTTGACCTGAAGTATCCGTTTGCCGAGGGCGAAGGGATCAAGAGCTTCACATCCGTCTGGCGGCAGCTCAAAGCCCTTATCAGCGATGTTCTGGGCGGCAGAGATAGTCGCACAGAACCAGAAGGCTTGCGGAAAGCAACGTGGGCCCTGGCATACGCACTCTCACTCCACGCAGCCATCTCTGGGAGGTTGTTTCAGACGCTTAGGTGGTTTATTGTGGGGACACTGAAGGGTCGAGTGGCGCACGCGCCGGGTTTTGCCTGGCTGCTTGTCAGGAGATTCTATGGTCGAGCGACACCGTCGCCAAAGGACCGAGTCACCGGGCGCCGAGCGGACCTCTGTCTCTGAAGAATGGAGTTTAATTCACTAATGTTCAGCACCTGTGGAGCCAATTGCGATGAATAGAACTCTACGTCGGCTTCGTAGAATCCTGAGGAGTGTAGCGGCGAGGGCCCGAGGCGCGGATAAGACAAAGGCTGCTCACGAGCTAAAATACTGGAAATCGCGCAAGGCAAATGAGGGGACCTTATCTCACAACCACTACGCGTTCTTCTATACGACACATTTTGGTCTCGACGAGGCCTTTTTCCACGGCAAAAAAGTTCTAGATATTGGGTGCGGCCCTCGAGGCAGCCTGGAGTGGGCTGACATGGCCTCCGAGCGTGTGGGTCTGGACCCGCTTGCGGATTCATATCGAGCGCTGGGGATTGACAGGCACAAGATGACTTACGTCGCCTCAGGGGCAGAGCAGATTCCTTTTGGCGACGGCTATTTCGACGTTGTGTGTTCTTTCAACTCGCTCGACCACGTGGATGACCTTGACCGGACGGTGGGCGAGATAATCAGAGTCCTCGCCCCAGGCGGTTTATTCCTTCTCTTGACGGACGTTAATCACGATCCCACAGCTTGCGAGCCGATAGCGTATTCCTGGGACGTCATTGAGAAGTTTCTCGCGCAGATGGAGCTGGTAGAGGAGAGGCATTTCGAGAAATCATCGCGAGGCATGTACGACAGCATTCGGGATGGGATTTTCTACGATCAGGATAACACGCAGAAGCGCTATGGGATTCTGTCGGCGAAGTTCAGGAGGAAGGAGTGAGGTTCGCACCTTGTGGACGGCTCGAGCAAAAGCAAGTGACGTGTTTGGTTGAAGCGGATGTGCAAGCTAGTCAGTGTCATAATTCCTGTCTATAACGACGAGCAGCACGTCGCGGACGCCATCGAGAGCGCCCTTTTGCAGACGTTGAAGGACGTTGAGGTGATTGTAGTTGACGACGGCTCGACCGACGGAACGCCCGAGGTCCTAGAGAAGTATGAAGGACGCATCGTCCACATCAGGCAGGAGAATCGCGGCCTGCCCGGCGCGAGGAACACCGGAATAAAGGCCAGTCGCGGCAAATATCTTTGTTTCCTAGACTCGGACGACACGCTTCTACATCGGAAGGTTGAGGTTCAGGCGGCGGTATTGGAGAAGGAGCCTGAGGTCGGGTTATGCTACGCCGGCTGGCTCGATGTTGACATTGTAACAGGCAAGGTTCTTCGCGATTTCTCGCTTGCCAGGCCCGAGCATGACTCCAATAGCGACGTGTTTCCTCCCCATTTCCCTGTCTTCTCGGTGATGGTGCGCCGCGAATGGTTCGACAAGGTTGGCCTGTTTGACGAGCGGTTAAAGGCTCTTGAGGATTCCGACATGTGGTGGCGGCTGTGGGCGGCGGGCTGCGTTTTTCGGCGGGTCAAGGTTGCGGTCGCCCGTCGGGGAGTCCGACCGGGAAGCATGTCGCAGAACGTTCCCGAGCACTCCAAGTGCGCCCTCTTTGCCAATAGGCAGCACTTCGCGAGGATGGGCCATCGTGCGCCTCGTCCGGTCCGGGTCCGCAAGTTAGCCTCGATCTGGATGAAGCAGGCAGGATACTATTTGAGCCGCTCGGAGCCTGATCTCGCTGTGGATTCGCTGCTCGAGGCACTGCGATACGATCGCCGGTTGCTTGAGTCGCCGATGCACTGGGTCCCTTTGGTAAGACAGCTAGACCTGAAGTATCCGTTGGCCAAGGGCAATGGCATCGAGGATTACAGTGCGGCCTGGCGGGGGATCGTCTCGGCCGCGCACGATGCTCTGGCTCGGAAGCTAGCTAGGAAGCGTGATAGTCGGCACTACGGCGGTGGTCTAAGCCCGGTGAAATCAGCGCTGGCCTATGCGATGTCCCGTCAGGCGTTCTCGACTGGCAGGATTTATCAAGCCTTCAGATGGCTGGCAGTTGCGCTAGTTGATGGTCGGGGACATCTGCCTCAGCAGGTGGACTGGGCCACGCTCAAGAGGTTCACGAGGCACATATCGGGTCGGGCGTCCACTGCACTTGCCCGAATAGCTCGCAAGATGCGCAGAAGCAGTTCGACTGGGCCGGGCAAATGATGGCGGGTGGCGAGCTGGACGGTCTGAAGCGACCGAAAGTCAGCATCATCATTCCTGTCTATAACGACGAGGCGCACATAACGGACGCCATCGAGAGCGCCCTTGCGCAGACGCTTTCTGACGTGGAGGTCGTGGTCGTCAACGACGGCTCGACCGATGGGACGGCGGCGATCCTCGAGCGATACAAGGACAGAATTGTTATTGTAACGCAGGACAACGAGGGCGCCGGCTCTTCCCGGAATGCGGGCATCAGGGCCAGTTGCGGCAAGTACCTGTGTTTTTTAGACTCTGACGATCGATTTGCTCTCGATAAGGCGGAGGTTCAGGCGGGCTATCTCGACAAGACCCCTTCCGTTGGCCTGGTTTATGGGGTCTCGAGCGCGATCGATTCGCGCGATGGGCGGACCATCAAGACGTTCCGGGTGGAAGACTCCACGTCAGACCGCAGCACAGGCCCGTTCCCGCCCTTCTATCACACTTCTGCCTTTCTTGTGCGGCGGGAGTGGCTTGAGAAGGTCGGCGGCTTCGACGGGACAATGCGCTGGTCCATGGACACCGACTTGCGGTTCAAGCTCTGGGCGGCTGGGTGCAGGTTCATGCCTCATCGGGATGTTGTAGCCTTCTACACAGTCAGAACGGGGAGCCTTTCTGGGAATCCGGCAGAGCAATGGGCCATGCACCTGAAGGCCCTGAGGCGGCATTTCGAGGCGATGGGCGATGCGGTCCCGCAGCGCGTCAAGAACGAGCATCTGGCGACGACCTGGCTCAGGATAGCGTGCGGCCATCTCGTCCACAGCGATACCGCAATGGCTCAGGACGCGATCAAGACGGCGCTTGGGCATGAACCAACTCTGTTTGAGAGATATGAGAGCTGGGCGCTGGTCATATACTACCTGGACCCCACGTTCCCGCTGCCGGACTCGAGCTGGTTCCCGAAGTTCGGCGAGATGTGGCAGCGGATCGCCTCCTTCGTAAATCGTGACGAGATAGGGCCTGAGCGACGGCTTTGCCACAACGAGCGCAGGAAGAAGGGCGCCCTTGCCTATGCCATCTCAAGGCGAGCTTTTTTTAGGAGACGAGGGTTGGCAGCTAGATGGTGGCTCCTTCGGACGCTGGTGCTGCTTGGAGGGAGATGTCCGCGCGATGCGCATCTGCGGCATGTCTTTCAGACTGTTATCGGCCCCTGGCTCACCAGCCTTGTGGTTCTGGCGCTGCCAATACTGCGAAAGGTCAAACGCCAGTGAACGGGGCTGGGGCGTGAGCGGCGTAGCGAATGCAGGGGCGTGGTCTTGGGCTGGGTCATTTATGTCATCATGACGAAATCGTCTGTGCTAACATCTGACTGAGCGATAACAATGAGAATCCTCATCGCAAGCTCGCTGCATTCTATTGATGATCCCAGGGTGTTTCAGAAGGAAGCAGTCTCCCTTGCCAAGCGATATGACGTCCACCTTGTCGGCGTCGGAGAGCCGGCGGCGGACCTGTTGAAGGCCAAGGGCGTTGAGCTTCATCCATTCGAGCGAAAAGGCGGCAGACTGCGCGGGACGTTGAGAGCTTACCGGCGGATTTACAAATGCTATCGAGAAGTCAGGCCGGACATCTTCCATTTCCATGACCCCGAGCTCGTGCCGATGGGTCTTTGGCTGAGCGTTTTTGCTGGATGCAAGGTTGTTTATGACGTTCATGAGGACGTTCTGAAGACGCTTGCCAAGAAAAGCTGGGTTCCTCAATTGCTCAAGAGACCGCTGGCGTGGTTGTTCGGCCGGCTGGAGATGGTGGCTGTTCGGCGATTTGAGCTCGCAGTTGTGGCCGAACCTTACGCTATGCAGCGCTTCTCCGGTCCCAACGCAGTCCTCGTCAGGAATTACTTCCCACTGTTTCGGGACAGGCCGAGAGAGGTGTTTGATGGGAGCCGTCCGCTGCGGCTCATATACGTCGGGAGCCTGACTAAAATGCGAGGTGTGTCGAGTTTGGTTGAGGCGCTTGATCTTATGAAGACTCCGGCCCAGCTCTCGCTTGTCGGTAGGTTTCACAGCGAGAGCTTCAGAGACGAGGTTCTCTCTGGTCGCACGAACGTTGAGTATCTTGGGTGGGTATCGCTGGACAAGGTATTTAACTATTTGCTTGATGCGGACATCGGCATGAACTGCGTTCTGCCCGCGCCCAGCCACCATGAGATGCTGGGCACTAAGGTATTTGACTACATGGCCGCGCGGCTGCCGATCATAGCGTCCAACTTCTCGGTCTGGCCGGAGATCATCGAGAAGGCCGGCTGCGGCGTTTGTGTCGATCCGAGTGACCCCAGGGCGATAGCAGCTGCGGTGGATGAGCTTGCAGGCGCCCCTGAGCGGCTCGCCTCAATGGGCGAGGCTGGCCGGCGGCTTTTTGAGGAGAAGTATAACTGGCCGCTTGAGGAGGCTAAGCTGCTCGAGGCGTATTCGAGGCTTGGATTGGCCGGGGGTGGGAATCCGAAAGCAGAAGGTGGGAACAAGGTATGATGGACTCGCCTGCCAAGAGCGGCACACGGCCAGCGGTCTCGGTCGTTATCCCCATGCGCAACGAGCGAGAGAGCATCGGGGTGAACTTGGACGCACTTGCGGCGAGCGACCTTTCGAGGGAGCGCTTCGAGATAATCGTTGTGGATGGGATGAGCGACGATGGCTCCGCGGAACTTGCCGAGCAGAAGCTGCTAAAAATGGGTAATGGGCGAGTCATCAAGAATCAGAGGCGGATCACCCCGGTCGCTCTGAACTTGGGCGTTGAGGCAGCGCGGGGCGATGTAGTCGTCATTCTTGGTGCTCACAGCGCCGTTTTTCCCGACTTTCTGTCCAAGAATCTCGAGACGCTTGAGCGCACGGGCGCGGATTGCGTGGGCGGCACGCTTGTCCAAGGGCATGGGGAGACGCTTCTTGCTGACGTCATCAATGTTGCGCAGAACTGTCCGTTCGGGTCCGGAGGCGCTGGTTTCAGATACAGCGACAGGCCGGCATACGTGAACACCGTGCCATTTGGGGCCTACCGGCGGGAGGTTTTCGACAAGGTCGGTGGGTTCAACGAGTCCCTCTACAAAGGTCAGGACGCGGAGTTCAACTTTCGCATGGTTGAGAATGGCCTGAAGATATACTACTCCCCAAAGATCAGGACGCTCTATTTCAGCCGCGCCTCGCTCGGCCGCCTCTTTCGGCAGTTTCTGGCAATGGGCTGGTCAAAGGTCTTCATCTTTCACCTGCACCCACGTCTGCTGCGGGCCTATTACTTCCTTCCTCTTTTGTTCGCAGCGGTAGTGATCGTGGTTCTGGCTCGCCTGCCGTGGGCGTCTGGCGAGGACCTATGGGTTTACTGCGGGGCGGGTATATCTTACATCTTGCTCTCTATTATCTTTGGCCTTAGCTACGCACGGCAGAAGAGAATAACGCTCTCAGGCAAGGCCCGCGCGGCCGCCTTGTTTCCGCTCTGTTTCTTTCTGATGCACTTCGGATATGGTTTGGGGATTGTCAAAGGTCTGCTGGACCTTGGACTTCACTGGGGCAAATGGAGGCGCGCAGATGTGCATTGAATCCGTAGCTTGCAGGTCCCCTTTTCACGGCTAATGAGGCACCAAGCGGCCGCTGAATGAAAAGGGGACATGCTCCCTGGAACATGCCCCCTAAAGTCTAGCCGTTTGCCTTCGGGCTCACGCAACCCGCACGCAACCTGGGTATGCGCTACTTCATTTCACACGGTCCGCCGCCCATTCGCCCAGGCCCGTCTCGTCTGCGCATCTTCTCGCCTCTGATGTGCTCCTTGATGCGCTGAAGCTTCTTCATCCATCTAGTATGGAAGAGGATGAACTTCGCCTGCTGCGTTACCGAGAGTTTGGACATTATCTCATCCCGGCCTTTGCCCTGCTCGTCCTTCATCTTATCTCGCGCGGACGTGATTTGAGCGATGTACTTCTTCAGCTTTTTCTCGTCAGGCTTATCGTTCCCGAGCTCCAGCTTGATCCCTCGCAGCGATTCTCGGATCGCTTTTTGATGTTCAACTTTCGCCTTTTCATGCTTCTCGATAATGGACGCTATATCGAGCGCCTGCTCCTTCGCCAGCTCGAGCTCCTTCGTCAGCTCCATGAGATAGACAGTGGACAACATGTCCTTTGCCTCGTCTCTCTTGCCCTTGGATGGTTCGTCATCCCCACAAAAACCAAAGCCCATGCCCGGCTGTGCGAAAGCCACGCCCAGACAGAACACCACAGCCACAACGACCGTCGCCATGCATCTATGCTTTGTTCTCAGCATTTTTCCTTTCTCCTGTTTTGTTTAGTTGGTTCACGCTGCAAAACGGTCTCTCACGTTTCTGGCAGTTCGTTAACTTCCATTCCCAATGTTGCCCAATACTTCACGTATCGCTGATTGCATCTCCGCTGGTGATGCGTCAAGTATGTCTGAGTAGTAGCCATTGATACCCCACATATCGGAATGCTCTCTTATCTCCGAATCAATGGCCTCGGAACCTGCCTCGTCTAGGTTGCTTTCCGAAGTGATCGCATCGAGCACTGACTCCGGGTTTGACGCATCGATCGATTCACCGTTTTTCTCTGCAAGTATTTTCTCTACACCAGCCATTACGGATGCGATCTCGCCGCTTGTCCACTGGTCTTGCGTCTGGTCAGTCCACAGGCGATACAGGTCTGAATTGTCCGAGATCAAGCGCTGCTCAGAGCTAGTGAACCACAGCAAGGAAAAGACCAGGACGAAGCCCACAATAATCACGGACGAGAGCGCAAACACGAGCCTCGGTTGAGGCTTCAACAAAGGCCTCAGGAACTCGGCAAGCCTCGACAAAACGCCCTGACGAGCGGGTTCGGCCATCTCATCGCGCAGCCTGGTGAGCGTTTTCTTCTCGATTCGCTCCCACTCTTCGTCGGTCAACGAGGCAGGCGCCGCTTTCAGCACGTCGTGAAGCGCCCTCGCCTCATCTAGCTTCCGGCCGCAGTTCTTACATGAGGCCACGTGGTCCTCGAGCTCACGGCGCTGCTCGCTCCCAAGAGTGCCCAGAACATAATCGTCAAACAGATTCTCGCAGTTTTTACAGTTCATCTCAGTTGCCTACGCAAAATCCTTCAAATACTTACGAAGCTTCTGCATCGCGTGGTGAAAATTCGCCTTGGCCGCACCCTCGGAACATCCGAGCGTCTTAGCCACCGTGGCATAGTCCATCCCATCATAGATACGCATGACAAGCACCGCACGCTGCCGTGGGGGCACCTTATGGATCGCGGCCCGCGCTGCCTCCTGTATCAAGACTGCATCCTCGTCCGCGACCGAGGTCGATCGCACCTCAGCCCATTGGCCCGGCTCAAGCAGCGTCTCCCGACGTGATTGCCTCGACTTCAAGTGGTTCAACGACATGTTCACCGCAATCCTATACGCCCAAGTGTAGAAGCTCGAGCGGTGGTCGAACGAGGAGAGCTTCTGGTATATCTTGAGAAAGACATCCTGTAGAAGCTCCTCCGCTCCGTCCCTGTCGCCCACGATTCTCTCGATCGTGCCGTAGAGGGGCCGCCCAAATCGCTCAAATAGGTGCTCAAACGCCTGATCATCGCCTTTTTGTGCTCTCCTGACTATATCATCCAATTCGTCTTCATTTCGTCTTGCCATATCAGTCTCGAGGCCATGTTATAGGATATAGACAGACCAAACTCAAAGAAAGTTTAACATAGCTCGCGGGATTCTCGAACCTGTCGTCAGCCGCCGCTCTTAAAAACTACTCGTCAGGCGATAAAGAAGAACAGAGAAGAGCATCTGTGGCCGCATCTGTCGTCGCGTTCCCTGGGCTCTCATCTGAGACCTGACCGCACTCCATCCGGGGAGCCCCTTTTGATCAGCAGGTCCCCGATAGCTTCTGAAGCTACGTTATCTCGATGCCTTTCGGCTTGACCTCCTGCCCTACGAACGTCCCAGGGCCCATCGCCTCATACTCCGCATACGTGTACCCAAGCGCCTCGATCGGTTCGAACATCCCGGCAGTTGAGTCGCCTAGAATGCACTGTCGATCCCAAAGGTCCATGCCCTCGAAATGATCGGATATCACGATGAGATCGATGTCGCTGTATTCCTGGGCAGTGCCAGCACTGTATGAGCCGTACAGGATTATCCTGCTATTCCGGATGCCGGTCTTGTTCAGTCCGGCCCTAAATCTTAGAACTGTCTCATGGATTCTCTTATCCATCTGATCGCCTCTATTGTTTTATCGAGGAACCCTTGCGTTCTGTCATGGTCAAATGTCCTTCGAATATCCTCTTGGTCCTCAGGATATCGCGTAGGAACGCTCAGCATATTCATACGTCTCAGAAAGGTCAATGTCTCAGCAGGCGGGCATAATCCGCTCAACTTCAGAAGATGCAGAAGATGATGCGTCTTTGGCGCCAGCTGCCCTGTCTTATGGATAACCGCGGCTTTCAACATCTTCTCAATGGCCAGATGGCAGAAGAAGATAGCCCAGAGATGTCTCCCGGAATCAAGCTGTTGCTCGGCAATCCTCAGTGCCTCCTCCGCACCATCTATCCATACTTGAGGCCTATCGTGGCCAGATGACTCGTCACTCATTGCTCTTCTTTCTCGCCTTGGAGCGCCTGGAGCACTCTGGCAACGTCTTCCCCTGGCCCACTCATGTTGAAAGAATCGTAGTCCTTTCCGCGCGTCCTCACAATGTTGACGTTGACTTTGTGCGCTTCTGCCGCTCTTGCTCTTTTCTGATCAAGCCATCTGCGAAACTCGGAATGGACAATGGGGAGGGCAACCGTGGTAAGCACCAGTACTACTCCTAAGCAGTCTTCAACAGATTCCCTCACCAGGTACCTGTCTGGGGACCGCACAAGGCCAATATCCTGGGGGTCGGCGCATCTCAGACCGGCTCCCTTCAGACAAGTGCTCAATTCTATTTGCTCATGTGTCTGATATAGATCCTCAGGCTTCTGAGCCGATAAGATGTTCTCCGGCAGGCAAAGAACATCATATCTCTCAAGATGTTCGGGAGATATACCGAATTTTCTCATTTGAGATTCAAGGATGAGCCCTACACCCATTATGTTTCCCTTTCTTGGCATCCTAGCGAGAGATATGCATCGCTGTTAATTTCAATATAGCCTCTCAGAACCGGGCGTCAATATCCAAGGAGCCTATGCCGAAATGCCTCGATGATTGCATACTCGTGAGATATTATCCTGCTTCGCGACGGCTGGCGGGGTGCCGCAGTCATGCTGGAACGACGCCAGCATGTAATAGAAGTTGCGGAGGGGGTGTGTGGGGAGGCGCAACGGCGTCCCCCCACCTTGTCAATCTTTCGGCTGCCGGCGCAGAACAGGCCTTCTGGTGTTTTGCGATAAGCGGTTTGGAAGTAGATCAACGCGCAGGCGGGGGTCGGCTTATTTCGGGCTCGAGCAACGGTGATAGAAGCTTGGAGGTGTTTTTGCGAAAAGCTTGTTGACAATATGGAGCGCGGGCACTATTGTTACTTTGCTTGTGCAGCTCCGCCTCAAGAAGGCGTGGCCTTGATCTTTGACATTGCTTTTCTGGAAAAGGTTTATGGAGCACAGCGCGTAAAGGACATTGCGCGTTGTGATCAAGATATTAAGGGCGCAGGGTGGATGCCTTGGCGCCAGGTGGCGATGAAGGACGCGGTAAGCTGCGAAAAGCCTCGGGGAGCTGCAAACAAGCGTAGATCCGAGGGTCTCCGAATGGGGCAACCCGTTCCGGCGTAAGTCGGGACATCCCCGTGTGAATATATAGCGCGGGTGAGGCGAACCAGGGGAACTGAACCATCTAAGTACCCTGAGGAAGAGAAAGCAAATGCGATTCCCCTAGTAGTGGCGAGCGAAGCGGGAACAGCCTAAACCTCGTTTACGTGATAGCCCAGAGGCGTTGTATGCGAGGGGTCGTGGGATCCAAAGTCGGTAGGCTCTGGCCTGCCGGGGGAGTTACAAACCCAAAACTTAGCTGAACGATATGGAAAGGTCGGCCATAGAGGGCGAACGCCCCGTATGCGGAATGTTTTGGGCTCCTTATTTGGACACCCGAGTACCACGGGACACGTGAAACCTTGTGGGAATTTCGGAGGACCATCTCCTAAGGCTAAATACAACCTGGCGACCGATAGAGTACAGTACCGTGAGGGAAAGGTGAAAAGGACCCCTTTTAGGGGAGTTAAAAGCACCTGAAACCCTGTGCCTACTAGCGGTGGGAGTCCACCATAGCTTTGGCGAAGGTGGATGACCGCGTGCCTTTTGTATAATGAGCCGGCGAGTTGCTATGTGTAGCAAGGTTAAGCAAAGAATGCGTAGCCGTAGCGAAAGCGAGTCTGAACAGGGCGTCTAAGTTGCACATAGCAGACCCGAAACCGAGTGATCTACCCTTGGCCAGGCTGAAGTAGGTGTAACAACCTCTGGAGGGCCGAACCCACTGATGATGAAATATCAGGGGATGAGCTGAGGGTAGGGGTGAAAGGCCAATCAAACTCGGCGATAGCTGGTTCTCCCCGAAATAGCTTTAGGGCTAGCCTTATATGGACAGTTGCGGAGGTAGGGCTCTGACTGGGCTAGGGGGTCGTGAGACTTACCAATCCCATTTAAACCACAAATGCCGTAACTCAATGTATGGGAGTCAGACTGCGGGGGATAAGCTTCGTAGTCGAAAGGGAAACAGCCCAGATCGCTAGCTAAGGTCTCTAATAGTATGCTAAGTGGGAAAGGAAGTAGCAGCGCACAGACAGCCAGGAGGTTGGCTTAGAAGCAGCCATCCTTTAAAGAAAGCGTAAAAGCTCACTGGTCGAGTGATGCCGCACCGATAATTTAACGGGGCTTAAGTATACAACCGAAGCTGCGGTACCACAGGTGGCCTTCGGGCCATACTGAGTAGGTAGGGGAGCGTTCCTTACTGGTTGAAGGTGCATCGTGAGGTGCGTTGGACGGTAGGGAAGTGAGCATGCCGGCATGAGTAACGAGAAATGGGTGAGAAACCCATTCGCCGTAAGACTAAGGTTTCCTGGGGAAGGTTAATCCGCCCAGGGTTAGTCGGCACCTAAGCCGAGGCCGAAAGGCGTAGGCGATGGAAAACAGGTCAATATTCCTGTACCACACCTTTGACGTTTGAGCGATGAGGTGACGCAGTAGGATATGCTGGCCTGCTGATGGAATAGCAGGTTTAAGCGTGTAGGCGGGTGGCGTAGGCAAATCCGCGCCGCCGTTAACGCCAAGGCGTGAATACGGTCCCGTAAGGGCACAAGCAGCAAATTCCACACTGACAAGAAAAACCTCTAAGCGAGCCATTGGTGTGACCGTACCGCAAACCGCCACAGGTAGTCAGGGAGAGCATCCCAAGGCGATTGAGAGAACCCTCGTTAAGGAACTCGGCAAAATTGCTCCGTAACTTCGGGAGAAGGAGCGCCTCTTTTGGTTAGCCGACTTGCTCGGCAAAGCTGAGAGAGGTCGCAGCGAAGCGGCCCAGGCGACTGTTTACTAAAAACACAGGTCTCTGCTAAAGCGCAAGCTGATGTATAGGGACTGACGCCTGCCCGGTGCTGGAAGGTTAAAGGGAGGGGTTATCCTACCTTCGGGTGGGAGAAGCTCTGAACTGAAGCCCCAGTAAACGGCGGCCGTAACTATAACGGTCCTAAGGTAGCGAAATTCCTTGTCGGGTAAGTTCCGACCCGCACGAATGGCGTAACGACTTGG
>Ga0307378_10010031_pt1 | contig 12356 bp, 5 predicted proteins | sample UN1MG_FD_202238 | JGI IMG/M metagenome (GOLD analysis project Ga0307378, IMG submission 202238) | Soil microbial communities from Risofladan, Vaasa, Finland - UN-1 | ecosystem: Environmental > Terrestrial > Soil > Coastal area > Acid sulfate soil | place: Finland: Risofladan, Vaasa | collected...
ACCGGCGGACACCGCGAGACGTCCGGGCCTCCGGCGGTCTCGGCGGCCGCTGCGGCGCCGACGAGCCACGCGGCCGATACGAGGCATAGAAGGATGCGTGTCGTGGCGTGCTGCACGGGTCCTCGGTTTCTGGGCTCTCCACCGGCCGCGGCGGCGCCGATGGTGCGGCATCGTCTGTTTCAACCCGCGCGGCAGGCCAAGGTGCCGCGCGGGTCGCCGGGCGGACCCTTGACGCGCGCCGGCGCCGCGTCGATACTGCCCGTGGCGCCGCGACGGTCGGGCATGCCGCGCGGGCGGGCAGCATGGTCCGGACGGGAAAGGGCAGGGCGGTGAAAGTCCTCTACATCGGCGGGACGGGCGAAATCTCGACGGCGTGCGTGTGGCACAGCATCGAGGCGGGGCACGACGTGGCCATTTACAATCGCGGTCGCACCGACGAACCGCTGCCGGAGGGCGTCCGGCGGATTGTCGGCGACCTTTCGGACGAGACCGCCTACGCCGCGCTCGGCCGCGAACACTTCGACGTCGTCTGCCAGTTTCTGGCGTACGACCCGGCGCAGGTCCGGCGCGACGCCGAGGTCTTCGGCGGCCGCTGCGGCCAGTACGTCTTCATCTCGTCGGCGTCGGCGTACCAGAAACCGCCCGCGCACTACGTCGTGACCGAAGACACGCCGCTCGTCAACCCCTACTGGGCCTACAGCCGGGCCAAGGCCGAGATGGAATCGTACCTCATGGGCCGGCACGCCGACGGCGGGCTGCCCGTCACTATCGTGCGGCCCAGCCACACGCACCGGACGCGGTTCCCCGGCGGCATCGCCGGCGGCGACGATTGGGCGTGGCGGATGCTCAGTGCCAAGCCCATCATCATCCACGGCGACGGCACCAGCCTCTGGACGCTGACGCACAGCGCCGATTTCGCCGTCCCGTTTGTCGGTCTGTTCGGCAAGAAGAAGGCGCTGGGCGAGGCGTTTCACATCACCCGCCACATGGAATCGTATTCATGGGACCGTATCGTGACCGAGGTGGGCCGGGCCCTGGGCGTCGAGCCGCGCATCGTCCACGTGCCGACCGATACGCTCGTCCGGTACAACCCCGATTGGGCCGGGCCCCTCCTGGGCGACAAGGCATGGTCGGTCATGTTCGACAACACCAAGGTCATGGCGGTGGCGGGTGAGTTCCGATGCCGCGTGTCGCTGGAGGAAGGCATGTGCCGCGCGGCCGAGCATTACCGTAAGCGCGCTGCCGCGTACCGGCCGGACGCCCAGCGCCACGCCCTGCTCGACCGCATTGCCGCCGAGCAGTCAGCCCTGGGGGCGTGACGGGCGGCGGTTACCCGACCGGGAACTCAACTTCTCTGCGCGGCGGGTGCGGGGACCCGCCACGCGGGCCGCAGACGCACTGGCGGACAAGCCGCCAGTGGCACCCGGCGCGGTCAGGGCGCCGAGAGCACCACGGCGTCCAGGCCGAAGTAGGACTTCGTGCCCTTCGAGGCCGGGTTGGCGCCGACGACCTCGACGCGCAGGACCATCTGAGCGTCCTTGGGGTCGAAGGTGCCCAGTTCAACCGGCCCGCTGGCCATGCTCTGCTTCGAGTAGGCGTCGTAGTCCTTCGCGGCCGGTTTGCCGTTGACCGAGAACCGCAGAATGCCGTAGTCCCAACTCTTCGTGCCGTAGAGGGTCACCTTCTTCGGACCGGCCTTGGGCACGGGGAAGCGGAGTTCGACGAAGTCCCCCGGCTTGTTGGCCCGGACGAACATCTGCTTGCCATCGCTCCAGGGGCCCACCTCCAGCGCGCTGACGTCCTGCGTCTTGATGACGATCCCGGGCGACTTGGCGACGACCGGCATCGTCTCACACTCGACGGCCCCGGGTATCCTGCGGCGGCGGGCCCGGTCGGGCGGCTCGGGGATGGGGGCGGTCGCCTCGGCCGGCTCGGGGCCGCGGTTCGAGGTGGCGCTGGGCAGCGCGTACCAGTACGTCGCGACGGCGTAGTTGACCTTGCAGTCGGCCCAGTGCCAGACCTCGATGTCCGTCCGGAGCGATTTCGTGAACGGGATGGCGTCGAGGCTGCGCGTGCGGGTGTTGGTGGTGTGGCCCATGTTGCCCGGTCCGTCGGCACGGACCTGGTTGGCGAACGGTCCCTGGAAGCGCGTCGGGTTGCCCCAGGCATAGCCGTAGTAGTCCTCGCTGCCGGTGCCGAAGTGCGAGGGGAACCGCTCGCCGTCGACCCGTATCTTCTCGTCGCCCTCGCCCCACCAGGCGGTGACGGGGTTGAAGAGGGCGAGCGTGTCGCCCACGTACACGCCTTTGCCCCGGATGGCGATGTAGTTCCAGTCCTGGTACGGCCGGGTGGGGATGCCGCGCTCCTGCCGCCAGTTGGCGTGGAAGTGCATCGACCGCGCGTCCCACTGCCACGGGCCGACCCGCGCCTCGCAGCCGGCGGATACCGGCTCGCGGCCCAGGTTCAGCACCGTGATTTTCGCGGACCGCTGATACGGCATGACCCATCTCAAACCCATGCGAACCGACCCCAGCGCCGCACGATACCAACTGTCAATCGGGTGGAACTCGGCGCCCATGCCCATGAAGTCGCCCACGGGGCACCAGACCGTCTCCTCGCCGTCGAAGACCATCCGCACAATGGTGGTGCGCATGGCCGCCCCGTCGCCCTCGACGCTCAGCAGCAGGGCGCGCACCGCGCCCGGGCCGGGCGGCAGGTCGATAGAGACCTCGCGGCCGGGGTCGATCCGGCAGACGCCTCCTCCTGGAGAAGACGACCACTTGCCTTCGGCAGGCTCCGGGTGGATTAGCGTCTGGCAGACCCTTGCGACCGTCGCGCCCAGGGCCTTGAAATCGTCCATCGTGAAGGTCTTCACCGCCGTGCCCGCCGGGTACGTGCGGTATTCGATGTTGTACCAGCGCCCCGGCGGCGGGGCGTTCGGGTTACCCGGCTTGGCCTCGTCGTACGTAATCTTGCAGTGCCGCGCGTACGGGACGGGCAGGTACAGGTTGCCGGCAGCGCCGGCGTTCTCGATGGCCAACGGCCTGGGCACAAAGGACTTGCCGGCCAGGAGGTCGTACAGCGGGGCCTCGATGGCGGGTTCCTGGGCCCCGTCGAGGTAGAACCGCACCGTGCCCTTGGGGGGCTGGCCGCCCGTCCAGAACCGCACGACGGCGCCGGGTCCGTCGACGTCCATCAGCACGCACTCGCGGCGGCTGCCGATGGTCTGCCACCGGAGCGAGTCGCCCGAGCCGTCCATGTTGTCGGTGTTGGCGAACCAGCCGCCGGGGTCGTCGGGCGTCTTCGAGCGGCGGTCGTAACTGGAGGCTTGCCGGCAGGTGTACGGCGGATCGGGCCAACGGGCCACCGCGCTGGGGTCGATCATCTCCTTGAGCAGCGATTCCAGGTTGACCGCACGTTCCTCGGCCCGGACCGCGGCGGCGCACGCCAGGACGGCGGCACAGCACGTCAGGATTCGGTGCGGTCTCATCATGTGAAGCAGCCCTCCCATCGTCGGAGCCCATGCGGCTCGCGGGGGCGCGGGCCTCATTATGGGCCCGGCGGCGAAACCTTGCCAGCATTCTCCGCGGACAATGCCCGGGTCGCCGGACGGGCGTTCATATGCTATGGTGTCCCGATCGGCAGGTTCAGCATGAGGGCGCGGGCATACTGCGTCGGCGGAGAGCCGAAGGCGAGCACCGTGTCGTGGTATCTGCGGAGCGCGAACCCGTCGGCCCAGGCCGCCTCCACGTCGCGGCGCAGATCCCGGTGTTCCTGGTAACCCACGAAGTAGGTCGAGAGTTGGGCGGACGTAAGACGTGCCCGCGTCCACTTGCCGGCGGCCTCGCCCTGCTCCTGGAACGCCTGCCCCATCATGAGCGCCATCGCCTCCCGTTCGCCCAGGCCCTCCACGTGGACGGCCTGGTCGAGGATGGCGTTGACAATCCCCCGCAGATACCACTTGAGGACGACCAGGCGCATCAGCGGGTCGCCCTCGAAGAGCCCCTGATCGACCATCAACCGCTCCGCGTAGACCGCCCACCCCTCGACGAACACGCCGGAGCCGAGGACGGACCGCAGTTTCGAGGGGTGCCGGTTCGCGTGGCTCAGTTGCACGAAGTGGCCCGGCATGGCCTCGTGGACCGTCAGGTTGCAGAGCGACCGCCGGTTGTACTCGCGAAGCAGCGACGCGACCTGTTCCTCGGTCCAGTCTCGGGGGGGCGGGGCAATGGCATAGAACGTCTTCTGGCCGACCTCCAGCGGGCCGGGCGAATCGCAGTAGGCGAGTGAGACGCCCCTCTGGAACTCCGGCATCACGATGACCTCGACGCTCTCCGGCGGCAAGGTCACCAGGCCGGCATCGCGGACGAAGGCGGTGAGCGTGGCAAGCGACTCCCTGGCCGCCTCGACGATTTCGTCGCGTCCCAGTGTGTCGCGGCACGCCGCCTCAAGACAGGCGCGGATAACGGCTCGCTTCTCCTCGGGGCCGGGGCGGGCTGGGCCGCCCGAGCCACGGCGTTCTTCCCGGTCGAGCCTCGCGGCAATCTCATACATCTCGTCCGTCGTGCGGTCGAGTTCCTCCTCGGCCCGTTTCCGGACCTCCTGGCGCGTGAGCGGGCTGCACAGTGCGAAGGCAAGCCTCGTGTCAAACAACCTGGCGCCGAGCCGGAAGTCCCCCGCGGCCCGCGGCAGCAGGGCGTTCTCGAGCCACCGCTGGTGGGCGCGGACCGCCGTGCGAGCCCCCTCCACCGCGGCCGCGAGGCGGGCCTGATCGTGCAAGGTCAGCGTCCCGAAGTGCGGCGTCACCATGCCGTCCAGGATGCTGAGGACCCCCGGGTTCTGCTTGGCCGCCGTCTCCGCATGGACCTTGGGGACGCGCTCCGGATCGAGGGTCTCGCGCACTTCCGCCAGGAGCCGCGGGAGTTGTTCCAGCCGGCTCGCCACGCTCTGGAGACGCTCGCCGAGAGGGGCGAACTCGCGAGCCATCAGGCCGTAGATCGCACCTCCGGCCAGGCCCGTGTAGAGGGTGGGGTTCCAGGCCCATTCCTGGAGTTCCTCCAGGTGCCACAGGTCCGCGCGCAGGCGATGCTCAAGCATGGCGGCATCCACCTGGTTGGGCCGCGACAGACGGTCCCGCGGGATGCGACCGAGGCGGTCCAGGCACGCGCGGCACGACGCCGCCCGGCGCTCGACGGCCTCGCGGCCGACCTCGTCCAGCCGGCCGTCGAAGCGGTGATCGCCCAGTCCTGTAGCATGGACCGGAGAGCGCGCAGCGAGATCGTCCAGGTACCGCCTGCCAAGTTGCTCGAACTCGGCGTCCATCGCCGGCTCCCGATCGTCCTGCCGGGGAGGGCCGAAGGCCCGTCCGGCACCACCGGAACAAGGTGACTGCCCGCGCGCTGCCGGTCTTGCGGCCCGTCACACCGAACCGCCCCGCGGTCCGCTTTGCCCGCATGATTCAACCCTGGGGACGCGATGTCGGCCCGCTGGATGTTGAACAGGCGCGTGGTGCGTTTGCCGGTCCGGCCGACCTGAGGCCCCTCTTCTTCGTCGCGTGGTACAACGCCGAACGCTACCACGAGGTCCCTGGCAACGCCACGCCGGACGGTGTATACTACGGGCGACGGGAAGGCATCTTGAACCATCGGCAGGAACCAAGACGCTGGCGCGTCGCCGGCGTTGGAGCCAGGAAACACCCAGGCCGAAAGAGGCCGACCAGGCCGAGAAAGCCTCACTTCCGCCAACGGCTTACTTGTGCCATTCACGCTGAAGACGTGTACGCATGAGGACGCGTGAAACCAGAAACAAGAGGGATGGACAATGGTTCGATTCATTCCGGCTCTGCTGGCGTGCATGGTATTCGCAGCCGTCGTGGACGCCGCTGATCCTGCGGCGGCGAGCCAGGCCGTGCCGGGCCGGGGGCTCGCCTACCCGTTCGCCATGTGCTCGAACGGCTTCTTCCTTCAGAGCCCGCAGTACCCGATCAAGATGCTGGATGCCGGCGCGCGAATGATACGCCTGGACGTGTCTTTTCAGAGCGTCCGTCCGAAGCCGGGCGATGACCCTGCGGGATGGAACTGGAAACCCTTCGAGCAGATCCGCGCGATCACGCAGAAGCATCCCGAGTTGGAGGTGCTGCCGATCCTGGGCTATGGTCCCGAGTGGGCCCAGGATCCCAAGTTCAAGGACGTGCAGGGCGGCGGGGGCGCCTGCCCGCAGCGTGGCGTCGAGGTCCGCCCGGTGACCGATCCGCGGAACCTCTATGGGCACTTCGTCTACGAAGCGGTGAAACGCTATAAGGACGTCATCCATCACTGGGAAAGTTGGAACGAGCCGGACTTGCCCGGCCATGCCTTCTTCAAGGGCAACGGCCGAGACTTCTTCCAGTACCAGCGGGTGTTCTACCTGGCGGCTAAAGCGGCCGATCCGCAGTGCACCGTGTCGATGGGCGGCCTGTGCTTCGCCGCGTTCGAGGGCTACCTGGTCAGGCACAAGCTGAAGGCGCCGTCGCCCTCGCCGCCGACCACCTCCTTCCTGGACGAGTACCTGGAGGCGTGCTCGCAGGACCCGGACGCGGCCAAGCACAACTATTACTGCGACGTCATGAACCAGCATGCCTACAGCCGTGCCAGCGACCTGTACGACTATATCGCCGTGCTGGCCAAGGCTCAGCAAGACTACCTGGGCACGGTCAAACCGGTGTGGGTCAGCGAGATGGGCTCGACCGACAAGGGCGGCATGTTTGGCATGAACCCCGACGAGTACTGCGACTACGCCCTGCAATCCTTTGCCTGGGCCGCCATGGCCGGCGTCGAGCGGCTCTTTTTCTTCCAGTTGGACAATTCCAACGGCCACGGGCTCTACCTCGGCCTGATGGGCTCGCTGGGCCAACCCAAGCCGGTGCTGACCACCTATCGCGACGTGCTGGTGAAGGAGTTCGCCGATGCCCAGTTCGTTGCGCAGCGTCACGGCACGAAGGGCGTGGACTTTCTGGGCGGCAACTGGCCTTACGCGTCGAACTGGCAATCGGGCTACGACCTCTTTGAATTCAAGAGCCGCGACGGCCGGCGGCGGATCCTCATGGCCTTCGCCGACACCGACAAACCCGCGGAGGTAAAGATCCCGGCCACCCCCGGCAAGAAGGCCGTGCTCATCGACCGGCACAACGTTCGCACGCCGCTTGCCGCGAAGGACGGCGTCTATCGGCTCAACCTGGCCGGCGCAACGCACTTGGGCGGTTGGCCGGTCAGCGACGATCCGAAAGCGAAACGGATGGGCAACCCCGAGCATCTCGTCGGCGGCGCGACCCAGATCATCGTGGAGCAGTGAGAGCACGGCGGTGGCGACCATGTATCGCGCGGCTAAGAGGGTGATAAGGCGCTACGCCATCAGCAGGCCCACCTGTTCCCACTCGGCCCAGAGGGCCTGAAGGCGGGTCTGTCGCTCCTGGTACTCGCGGCCGAGCGACTCCACGCGCGCCAGGTCGCCCGCCTCGCCGGCGGCGGAGATCTCGGCCAGGCGCTGGGCCAGGTCGGCCTCGATCGCCTGAATCTCCGTTTCGATGGCCTCGTGGCGGGCCTTCAGGCGGGCCAGCTGATTCGCCCGTCGCCGGGCCTCGCGTTCCAGGGCCTTGCGTTCCTTGTACAAGCGAATGCGGGCGGTCTTCTCGTCGTCGGGCGATGCGGCGTCGGTCTGCGAGCGGCGCTCCTTGCGCCACCGCAGGTACGCCTTCCACCCGCCCAGGAGGCAGCGGACCTCGCGGCCATCAATCGCCCAGATGTGCGTGGCCACGGCCTGCACAAGGTACCGGTCGTGGCTGACGAAGAGGACCGCGCCGTCGAACTGCTGGAGTACGTTCTGAATGACCTCGGTGGAGGGGATGTCGAGGTGGTTCGTCGGCTCGTCGAGCGCGAGGACGCTGGCGCCCTGCACGACCAGGCGGGCGAGGGCCACGCGGCTCTGCTGGCCGCCGCTGAGGCGCCCGACGGGCTTGAAGGCGTCGTCGCCGCTGAGGAGCAGCATGCCCAGGAGCGTCCGCACGCGATGGGGCGTGAGGGTCTTGTCGCCGGCGGCCATGACGCAGTCGAGGGCGCTCGAGTCGGCGGGCAGTTCGTCCTGCGTCTGCGACATGTAGCCCACGTCGACCTTCGCGCCCAGTTGCACCTCGCCCGCCAGGGGCATTATCTGGCCGATGAGCGTGCGCAGGAGCGTGGTCTTGCCGGTGCCGTTGGCGCCCAGGATGGCCACGCGGTCGCCCCGGTTGACGGTGAGTTCCTCGACCGCGAGCAGCGGCGTGGCGGGGTCGTAGCCGACCGACAGGCCGCGAGCGCGGAGGACGAGGTCGCCGGTGCGTGCGCCGGCCTCCAGGTGCAGGTGCATCGCCTGGTGTTCCTGCGGGCGCTCCATCGCTTCGTCGCGCAGGAACCGGGCCAGGCGGGTCTTGCGGCCCTGAGCCACGTCGACGCGCGCGGCCGTGACGTTGCGGCGGATGTACTCCTCGGTCTTCCGGATGAATTCCTGCTGGGCCTCGTAGCGGCGCTGGCGCTCCTTGTGTCGCTGCTCTCGCTGCGGCACGTACTTGCCGTACGAGCCGCGGTAGGTTTCGAGGGCGCCGAAAGCGATCTCCCACGTGGTCGTGGTCACGCGGTCCAGAAAGTAGCGGTCGTGCGAGACCACGACGATCGCGCCGCGGAAGGCCGAGAGCCACTCCTCCAGCCACCCGATGGAATCGAGGTCGAGGTGGTTGGTGGGCTCGTCGAGCAGGAGGATATCGGGGTCCTGGAGGAGGAGCGTCGCGAGGACGACGCGCGTCCGCTGGCCGCCCGAAAGTTGCGCCAGCGGGCGGTCCCACATCTCGCGCGGAAAGGCCAGGCCCGTCAGAATCTGCTCGATGCGTTGCGGATAGCGGTATCCGCCGCGGACCTCGAAGTCGGCCTGGAGGGTGCCGTAGCGATTGAGGAGGTCGGGTGGTTCGCCGCCGGCGGCCAGGCGGTCGGCCATGGCGTGGAGTTCGGCCTCCATGCGGCCCAGGTCGGCGAAGACGTCGAGGGCGGCGTCGTGGATGGTGGCGTCCTGGAGGGCGGGCGATTCCTGCGGCAGGTAGCCGAACCTCACGCCGCGGGCGCGGTGGACGGTGCCCGTGGTCGGGTCGAGCATGCCGCCGATGACCTTGAGCAGCGTGGTCTTGCCCTCGCCGTTGGGTCCGACGAGGCCCACGCGGTCGGCTTCGCCCAGGTAGAACGAGACGTTCTTGAGGACCTGGCGGTCTCCGAACGCGTGACAGACGTTTTCGCCGATGACCTGCGACATCTATACCTTTCGCCGCATGGCGACTTTTTCCCTCGCTCGCGGAAAGCAGCCGGTTACGCGGCCCCCGACCCGGCCACGGCTGGACGAACCCGCTGTGCCACATCGCCTTGGGAGCATGTGGGCGATGTCGTGCGATTCCGGAGGGGCTATTTCATCATGGATGGGCCGCCCATGCAACCGATTCTTGCTCGGCTGTAAAGGGCGGAGCAAGACCGCGGTGACGGGCGCGGCACGAAAGCGGTGGACTCGCATGGACGAAAAGGAGTAGAATCTCCGGCCGAATCCATGCGGAGAGGTGCCCGAGTGGTCGAAGGGACCGGTTTTGAAAACCGGCGTGGCCGCAAGGTCACCGGGGGTTCAAATCCCTCCCTCTCCGCCAGTTACACCGTCAGTGCCACCTCCAGCGCCGGACCGGCCAAGAGGTCCACCGCCTCGCCGGCCGTCGACGGCTCCGATGACGCCGGAGACCAGACCGCCGGCGCCGGTTCCAGAGAAGGTAGGGTGGGTGCTCTGCACCCACCGCCTCCGCCTGCTGCGCCGTCCGGCGAGACCGTCAGGACGCCCGCGTACGCATCGTCGGCTGCGAGGTCCTGCGTGGCCGGGACGTTCGCGGCAAAGGCCTGCGAAAAACCTTCCGCTAAGACGAGCGCCGGCACCGCCACATCCGCCGCCAAAAGACTCGTCTCGGGCGCGAACACCGCCACCGGATCGCCCACGGCCAGCGGCGCTGAGAGCGCCTCGGCCGGCGCCATCTCTTCCGGCGCCGTCGGCAGCGCCCACAACCGTTTCCCCTGCGTCAGCGCCGACGTGTACGCCGACGTGAAGCCGTTCAGGTCCCACTGGTCCACATTCCCGTCCGGCGCCGGCTGGAAGGGGCCGAAGCCGCGGAAGTCGGCGTCCAGGTCCCCCTGCGTGTACTTCGACGTAAACCCGTTCAAGTCCCACTGGTCCACGATCCCGTTCGGATTCGGCTGGAACGGGCCGAAGCCACGCATGTCGGCCCGCAGGCTACCGACGTAGAACACCGCATCGCCGCCCGCCGTGCCGTCGCCCGTCGGCAGGTCGGCGGATGCCGTGTAGATGTATCCGAGGTTCGACGAATCCAGCCGCGGCTCGCCGTCCAGGGCGTGACCGTCGGCGTCGATGACGCCGCCCGTCAGACGGATCCGGACCCACGTGTCGATGACGTTCTGCCAGGCACTCGGGAAATGGATCGTCATCTCGGTCGTGCCGCTGCCGCCGACCGCCGGCGAGAGCGTCTCGGTGACCGACACGTCGCCGGACTCGTCCACAAAGACCTTCTCGGCCACCACGTTGGCCGCGGTGAACGTGACGGCCTCGTTGAACGTCACCCGGACCGTGTCGACGCCGATGCCGCTCGGCTCGATGTCGCTGACCGTGCGGACGGTCCGCAACGGGTCGGGGTTGAGGATGATGCTGACGACGTACGGCGGCGGGTTGATGTCGGCATCGCCGGGCGTCGGGTCGGCCGCAGACCAACTCTCGGGGGAGTTGCCCCACGCGGCGGCCGACAGCCGCTGGAGCGACGTGCCGCCGCCGTCGGGCCCGGTCGGCCAGGGGGCCTCGTTGTCGTAGCGGACCTCGTCCTCCAGCAGGTACGGTGTCCAGGCGGGTTCCTCGGGTGGCGGCTCGTCGGGTCGCCACAGCCGCACGGCCTCGCCGTCGTCGTCGAGGTAGGGGCCGTAGCCGCCAAGGATCTGGACGCCGGAGCCGGCCAGGCCGTAATGGCTCTCGAAGGCATCGAGGAGGGTCGTCTCGGCCGGGTCGAACGGCACGACGACCAGGGACTCACCGGGGGCGAGGGTCGTGCCGACCGGGAACTCAAACGACTCCAACTTCCACGGGTAATCCCGCCACTCGCCGTCCACGAACCAGTGTTCCCAGAGGTTGACGGCCGCTGCGGTGGGGTTGCAGATTTCGACGAACTCCAGGTCGTCGGACGCGCTCGGGTGGTAGTGGACCTCGCTGATGACGATGGGCCCGACGCGCGGCCCGCTGTTTTCGCCGGGCAGCGTGCGGCTGATCATGGGGTACAGGTCGCCGGTGGCGTTGGGCCATCGGCCGAACGATTCGCCGTTGGCGGCCGGGACGAACTCGGCGTGGTCCACGAAGTGCGTCAGTTGGCCTTCGGCGTCGGCCTTCATAAGCCAGACGTCGTCGCCATGGGCGCTGTCGAGGCCGAAGCCCTTCGCCCCGCCGTCGAACTCGTCGTCGTCGAAGGTCATCACGCCGCCCACGTAGTGGCCCTGGTAGAAGACGACGTACTCGCCGGGCCCGAGGACCGTGCCCGTGGGGATGCGGAACTTCTGGTAGTCGCCGTTCTGGGCGTTCCACTCCCAGCCCCAGGAATCGCTCAGCCACCAGCCGCCCAGGTCGATCGTCTCGGTCGTGCTCGTGTTGTGCAGTTCGATGGTGTCGGCCAGCGGGTCGTCGGTGTGGGTGAGGACCTCGTTGACGACGATGGGGACGGCGGAGTCGTCGGCGGCGCCGGGCGATCCGCCGTAGCAGACGCTGGAGCGCCAGTTGGCGCCGTCCTGGAGGTACTCCTGGCGCTCGGGCTCGGTGGCGGGGACGGCCCACGGGTCGATGAGTTCGAGGCTGGCGCCCTTGCCGTCGGCCCGGCCGGGCCAGGTGCCGCCGTCGTCGTACGTGAAGTCGAGCACGGCGGCGCCGCTACGTGCCAGGACGAGGGTGTGGTCGCCCTGGTTGTCGAGTTTGCCGGCCCATTGGCCGGCCACGGTGACGCCGGTGCCGTACCGGGCGGTGAAGCCCGCGAGGTCCTCGGCGACGACGATGCGCTGGCCGGGGGCGAGGACGTAACTGGGGAACTCGAACTCGATGCCGCCCGTCAGGCGGACGCCACAGATGTTGACCGTGTGACCGCTGATGTTCATCAACTCGACGAACTCGAAATCGTTGCCCTCGAAGTCGGGCTCCTCGGGCGGCTGCGTGGCCAACTCCTCGGGCGTGGCGTCGTACGGGTGGTAGTTGATTTCGTTGATGACCAGGTCGCCCGAGGTGACGAG
>Ga0307378_10010032_pt1 | contig 12355 bp, 9 predicted proteins | sample UN1MG_FD_202238 | JGI IMG/M metagenome (GOLD analysis project Ga0307378, IMG submission 202238) | Soil microbial communities from Risofladan, Vaasa, Finland - UN-1 | ecosystem: Environmental > Terrestrial > Soil > Coastal area > Acid sulfate soil | place: Finland: Risofladan, Vaasa | collected...
GGAGAAGTTCGAGGCCATCGTCGAGGAAATCAAGACGTACCACGAGCGCGGGCGGCCGATCCTCGTCGGCACGACGAGCATCGAAAAGTCCGAACGCCTCAGCCACATGCTCGACCGCAAGCACGGCATCCCGCACGAGGTCCTCAACGCGAAGTTCCACGAGAAGGAAGCCGAGATCGTCGCGAAGGCCGGCCAGCAGCACGAGGGCCCCGACGGCAAGTGGCGCGGCAACGTCACGATCGCGACGAACATGGCGGGTCGCGGCACGGACATCAAACTCGCTCCCGGCGTCGTCTGGACCCACTGCTTCGGCCCGTGGGACCTCACGAAGCGGGTCATCCCCTCCGACTTCGGCAACAAGTGCTGCGTCGGGTGCCCGGAATACGACCCCAAGACCAACTGTGCCCACTGCTTTAAGCCCCGGATTGACCCCGACTTCCCCGAGCGCGGCCGGACCGAGTGCATCGCGGACCCGCCGTGCGGCCTGCACGTGATCGGAACGGAGCGCCACGAGGCCCGGCGCATCGACAACCAGTTGCGCGGCCGGACCGGCCGCCAGGGCGACCCGGGTTCCAGCCGCTTCTTCCTGAGCCTCGAAGACGACCTGATGCGGATCTTCGCCCGCGACTGGGTCTCCAACGCTCTCCAGAAACTCGGCATGGAAGAGGGCATGGCCCTCGAGCATCGGTGGCTCTCGCGCGGCATCGAGAACGCCCAGAAGAAGGTCGAGGAGCGGAACTTCGATATGCGCAAACACCTCCTGGAGTACGACGAGGTGATGGACCGCCAGCGCAAGATCTTCTACGGGCGCCGCCAGAGCATCCTCGAGGCCGACGACCTCGGCGACTTCGTCTGGGCCATGCTCACCGAGAGCGTCGAAGCCGCCTGCGACATGTATCTGTCGGAGGCCTACAGTTACGAGACCGCCGCCGAGTGGGCGCGCCGCAACCTCGGCGTCCAGGTGGACGCCGACCCACTCGCGGGCAAGGACCTCGACGAACTGACGGATTTCCTCAAGGACCAGGCCGGGCAGTTCGACCACGACGCCATCGAAGAGACCCTCGGCGAGTTCATCCCCGAAGACCTCGGCGACACCGGCGAACCGGAGCCCGACGAGGAAGAAGAGCCGGAAGAAGCGCCGCCGCCGAAAGCGGATTACCGGGCGCTGGCCTCGTGGGCCCAGTCGCGGTTCGACGTTCGCCTGAAGGAGTCGGACCTGAAGAAGCAATCGCGCGGGGAGATTCAGGAACTTTTGGTCAAGGAGGCCGACCGGCGGATCGAGGCCGTGGATTTTTCGCCCCTGGCCGCGTTCCTCAAGCCCGAGTTCCGCCTGGCGGCGCTCGCCGACTGGGCCAACAAGAAGTTCGACTTCGGCCTGAGCGCCGCCGACCTCGCCGGGAAGGACCGCGCGGCCACCGTGGCCCTCCTCCAGGAGCGGCTCGAGGCCCTCTACGCCGCCAAGGAACTGGCCTACCCGATCGAGTACGCCATCGAGGAGTACCTGGCGCCGCAGGTCGGCGCCGGAAGCCAGAACTTCGACGGCCTGGCCCAATGGGCGTCGCGCTACTACCTGACGGAGGTCCGGCCGGAAGCGATCCGGCACCGCGACCCGCGCGAGGTGCGCCGGCATCTGCTGGAGATCGCCCGCGAGTTCGCCAAGTCCGATCGCCTCGGCCACACCATCGCCGAGGGGATCCAGGGCCACCTGCCGGCCGACGGAAGAGACCGGCCGGAGCCGTGGCGGCCGTTCTCCCAGTGGGCCAAAGAACGGCTCGGCATCGAGATCATGCCGGAGCAGTTCATCCAGACCTGCCTGCATCCTGAGCCGCTGTCCGAGCCGGCGGAGGCGGAAACCGAGGCCGCCCCGCGCCAGGTCACCTGCGAAGAGGCCGTCCGCAAACTCCTCCTCGAGCGAGCCAAAGCCGACCGCCGCAGCCGCATGACCGACCTGGAGCGGTTCCTCCTCCTTCAGGTCCACGACACGTCGTGGAAGGACCACCTGCTGGTGATGGACCACCTGAAATCGGGCGTGGGCCTTCGCGGCTATGCCCAGTTGAACCCGCTGATCGAGTTCAAGAAGGAGGGCCTCTCGAGTTTCGCGAAGATGCTCGAGTCGGCGAGGGAAAAGTTCACGGACCTCTTCTTCAAGGCCCGGTGGGTGCGTCAGGACGCCTTGGCACGGATCTGGGCGGGCCAGTCCACCGAGCACGCCGACGCCGCCAGCGTCTACGCCGCCCAGCAACAGGCCGCTCTCGACGCCCATCAGCAGGCCCAGATGGCCCAGGAAGGCGAGGCCGTCAAGACCATCGTCCGCGCGGGGCCTAAGGTCGGCCGCAACGATCCCTGCCCCTGCGGCAGCGGCAAGAAATACAAGAAGTGCTGCGGAGCGAAGGCGTAGGCGTTTCCGGGTTTCTGGCAACCCCAAGGACAAGGAGCGGTTCATGAAGCACGCCCGGTCTATCCTTCTGCTGAGCATTCTGCTCGCGATCGCCGCCACGCTCCAGGCCGCGCCCCCGGTTTCCGCGCCGACGGTCCCGGCGGTCAAGCCCGCACCGGCGTCGGCCGCGCCCGCCCCAGGGGTCATGCCGGCGGACCTCATCAAGATGACCGACGAGGTCGCCAAGGATGTCGAAACCCTCCGAGGCTGGAAGTTCAAGCAGCCCGTCAAGAAAGCGCTTGTCACCGACAAGGAAGCCCGCGCGTGGATGGAAAAACAGGTGGACCAGCAGTTGCCGCGAGAGAAGATCGACCAAGGCCAGGCCATGCTGCGCATGGTGGGTCTCGTGCCGCCGGACTGCGACGTCCGCAAGACGCTCCTCGACCTCCTTCAGGGCCAGGTGGAGGGGTTCTACGACCCCGACACCCAAACCCTCTCGCTGGTCCAGCGCGACGGCGCCAAACGCATGGCGTTTGTCGAGCGGATCATGCTCGCCCATGAACTGACGCACGCCCTGGACGACCAGTACGCCGACCTGGCCGGGTTCGTGAAGAAACATATGGCCGGCGATGTGGACGCCGACCTGGCCGCCGCAGCCGTCCTCGAAGGCTCGGCCACCCTCCTGATGACGCGTTACATGGCCATGCAGCAGTTGTCGGGCGGGCTTGACTTGGAAGGGCTCCAGCAGTTTCTCAAGGACGAGACCGCGCGGACCCAGGCCTTTCTGTCGGCCCCGCGGTACTTCACCTCGATGCTCGCCACCTATACGTGCGGCATGAACTTCCTGGCGCGCGGCAACCTGGCGGGGCTGCTCGTGGGCGGCAAAGACGTCGGCGACGAGGTGCTCGCCGCCGTCAAGAATCCGCCCCGCTCCACCACGCAGATCCTCCACCCGGAAAAGTATTGGGACCCCAAGGCCCGCGAAGAACCGGTCATCGTCAATGATGACGATATGTCAAAGATCGCGCTGGCGGCCGTCGGAGGCAATTGGGGCGTCGCCCACAAGGACACGGTCGGAGAACTCATGGCCGCCGTCCTGACGACCCCGAAGGACCAGAAGCCGGACGTCCTGGCGATGCAGGATTCGGGATACTGGACCAACGAGGCGGCGGCCGGTTGGGCCGGCGACCGGTTCTACCTCCTGGCTCGCACGTCGGAGCTAGGCGTGAATCTCATGAACATCGACAACACCTGCAAGGGCATCTGGGTCACCCTGTGGGACACGCCCAAGGATCGCGACGAGTTCATCGCGGCTTATGACCAGAACGGTCCGGCCGGACACGCAACCTACAAGTGGGGCGGCCTCGGCGCGGTCTTCTTCTTCCGATTCGAGGAGGCGGAGCACAAGACCGTCGAGTCGGCCTTCGGAAAGTCGCCGCCGAAATTGACGCGCGACGGCAAGCCCTGGTCGCCCGTTGCGCCGTGAGGTCCATTTAGCCGCTGCGCTTGCGCGGCGCGCGCCGTTCAAGAACGGCGGCTAAACTATTCCCTGCCGCGCGCCTTTTTGATACCATGCGTCTTCAGGGAAATGAGCCACGGGGAACATCTCGGCATGGAACTCCGCACCGACATCGCGTATCAGCAGTGCATCGGGGCGGCTTGCGGCGCGCGCTTCGGCATCGAGGAGGCGATCTTCGAGTGCCCGAAGTGCGGCGACCTGCTGGACGTCCGCTACGACTGGTCGCGGGCCGTCCTGCCCAAGCGCCTCAAGGACTTCGAGGCCAAGTGGGCGCGGCAGGACGATCCGCTCGCCTTCTCGGGCGTCTGGCGGTTCCACGAACTCATTCCGTTCGCCGGCCGCGAGCACGTCATCACGCTCGGCGAGGGCCGCACGATCCTCCAGCGGGCCGACCGCGTCGCCCCATTCGTCGGCCTGGCGGGCGGCCACCTGTTTCTCCAATACGAGGGTCTGAACCCGTCGGGAAGTTTCAAGGACAACGGGATGACGGCTGCGTTCACCCACGCCCGCCTCGTCGGCGCCCAGCGGGCCGCCTGCGCCTCGACCGGCAACACGAGCGCCTCCGTGGCCCTCTACTCGGCCGTGGACGGGCGGATTCCGGCCGTCGTCCTCGTCGGGAGCGGCAAGATCGCCTACGGCAAACTCGCCCAGGCCCTCGACTACGGCGTCCGCGTCATCCAGGTCCAGGGCGACTTCGACGTCTGCATGAAACGCGTCAAGGAGGTCGCGCGCGAGCTCAAGATTTACCTCATGAACAGCCTGAACCCGTTCCGCCTCGAAGGCCAGAAGACCATCATGTACCGCATCCTCGAGGGCCTGGGCTGGGAAGTGCCTGACTGGGTGGTCGTCCCCGGCGGCAACCTCGGCAACTCCTCGGCCTTCGGCAAAGCGTTCCAGGAACTTATCGAGATAGGGCTTATTAAGCGGGCCCCGCGACTTGCGGTCATCAACTCGGCCGGCGCCGACACCCTCTACCGCATCGTCCGCGAAGAGCGCCTCACATGGAACGGCGGCCGCGTGGACGACGCGCGCATCGCCGCGTTCTACAAGCAAATGGAGGCCGAGAACCGACGCGCAAAAACTATCGCCTCGGCCATCGAGATCAACCGGCCCGTGAACCTCAAGAAGTGCCTGCGCGCGCTCGAATGGACCGGCGGCGTCGTCGAGAAAGTCACGGACCAGGAGATCCTCGACGCGAAGGCCCAGGTCGGCGCGGGCGGATTCGGTTGCGAGCCGGCCTCCGCCGCCAGCGTCGCGGGCGCACGCAAACTCCGCGCCGCCGGCGTCATCGGTCCGAGCGAGCGCGTCGTCTGCGTCCTGACGGGCCACGCCCTCAAGGACCCGCACGCCACCGTGGCGTACCACACCAAGACAGGCGGCGAACTGGCCCAGGAATACGGCGCGTACGGCGTCCGGTCGGCCGCCTACGCCAACCGGCCCGTCCTCGTCGAGGACGACTTGGCGAAAATCGTCGCGGCGATTCGATCATAAGCCTGGTTAGCCGCCCTGCTTGTTAGTGGCGGCGATTTGACCATAAGCCTGGTTAGCCGCCCTGCTTGTTAGTGGCGGCGATTCGATCATAAGCCTGGTTAGCCGCCCTGCTAGCAGGGCGATTGCCTTAAGGAGGCCAACATGATCCACGTCGTGGTTTCCGGCGCGTGCGGTCGGATGGGCCGCGCCCTCGTGCGGCTGATCCACGAATCGAAGGACCTGAAACTGGCAGCGGCCCTCGAAGCGCCCGGCCACCCGTGTCTCGGGAGCGACGTCGGGACACTCTCCGGCGTCGGCGAACTCGGCGTCCCCCTGGTCACCGCGACCACCGCCCAGCACGACGTGCTGATTGACTTCTCGCTGCCGGACGGCTCGATCGAGCGGATCGAGGCCTGTGCCTCGGCCAAGATTCCCTGCGTAGTCGGAACGACCGGCTTTACGGCCGCCCAGCGCCGCCGCATCGAAGCCGCCGCCCGCCAGACCGCCGTCGTCCTCTGCCCGAACATGAGCGTCGGCGTGAACGTGCTGTTTCACGTGGCGGCGGAACTGGCCCGGACGCTCGGCCCCGACTACGACATCGAGATCGTCGAGGCCCATCACCGGTTCAAGCAGGATGCGCCTTCCGGCACCGCCATCAAGGTGGCCGAGGAAATCGCCAAGGCCACCGGCCGCAACCTCGACGAGGCGGCCGTCCACGGCCGCGGCCCCGGCCACGGACCGCGCCAGCCGGGCGAGATCGGGTTCCACTCGATCCGCGGCGGCGACATCGTCGGCGAGCACATCATCTATTACACGACGCTCGGCGAGCGGCTGGAACTGAAGCACGTCGCCCACAGCCGCGAGACGTTCGCCCGCGGGGCCCTCCGCGCCGCCCGCTGGGTCGCCGACCGCGGCCCGGGCCTCTACTCGATGTCCGACGTCCTGGGACTCTGAGCCGCGACGCCGAAAAAATCTTCGCGCTCCCCGCCGGCCGCCAGCGGCCGCCACGCTTGAATTTCCCCTCGGAATCTGATAGGAAGACGGCCTATGAACCTGTCGGACCGCATGCTCCTGAGCGGCAACGAGGCGGTCGCCCTGGCGGCCCGCAGGCTCGGATTTGCCCTCGGCGCCGGCTATCCCGGCACGCCTTCGACGGAAATCCTCGAGGAATTCTCGGCCCTCGGCGGCTCCGCGCAATGGTCGCCCAACGAGAAGGTGGCCCTGGAGGTCGCTCTGGGGGCAGCCTATGCCGGGGCCCGCGCGCTCGTCACGATGAAACACGTCGGCCTGAACGTGGCCGCCGACCCGCTCTTTACGGCCGCGTACACCGGCGTCACCGGCGCGCTCGTCGTCGTGTCGGCGGACGACCCCGGCATGGCCTCCAGCCAGAACGAGCAGGACAACCGCCGCTATGCCATCGCGGCGGGCGTCCCAATGCTCGAACCGCCCGACTCGCAGGAGGCCTACGACTTCCTGGCCGAGGCGGTCCGGATTTCGGAGCGGTGGCGTCTGCCGGTGCTGCTGCGGATGACGACGCGCGTCTGCCACTCGAAGACCGTGGTGCGTCCGCACGCGCTCGCAGGCCCCGCGGCGCCGCCGCACTTCGAGCGCGACATCGCGGGCCGCGTGATGATCCCGGCCAACGCGCGGCCGGCCCACCGGCGCCTGCGCGCGAAACTGGCGGAGATTACCGCCTGGGGCGAGACGGCGCCGCTGGCGCGCCGCATGGAAGGCGACCCCTCGCTCGGCATCATCACGTCGGGCATCTCGTACTACCACGCCCGCGAAGCCGCGCCCGGAGCGAGTTTCCTCAAACTCGGCCTGACGTATCCCCTGCCGATCGAGGCGATCCGCCGCTTTGCTGCAAGCGTCCGGCGGTGCATCGTCATCGAAGAGGGCGACCCGTACCTGGTCGAAGCGATTCGCGCCGCGGGCGTCGCCGTCGAGGGTAAGGCCGAGATGTACCGTTTCGGCGAACTGAACGTCGGGCGCGTCCGCCGCATCCTGGCGCAAGATACATCGCCGGAGCCGCCTCCGCCGCGCGGCAAGCCGCCGCAACTTTGCCAGGGATGCCCGCACCGGATCGTCTTCGAGGCGCTCGCCAAGCAAGGGTGCATCGTCGCGGGCGACATCGGGTGCTACACGCTCGGCGTCCTCCCGCCCTTCGAGGCGATGGATTCGTGCGTCTGCATGGGCGCCTCGATCGGCGTCGGCCTGGGCCTCAGGCACGTCCTGCCGGAGGACGAGGCCCGGCGGGTCGTCAGTGTCATCGGCGATTCGACATTTGTCCATAGCGGCATCACCGGCCTCGTGGAGATGATCTACAATCCGCCGCCCACCGGCCACGTGGTCCTCATCCTCGATAACGGTACGACCGCCATGACGGGCCTCCAGGAACATCCCGGAACGGGCCGCACGCTCGACCATCGGCCGACCGGGCGCGTGGTTTTCGAGGACCTCGCCCGCTCGCTCGGCATTCCGAACGTCCACGTCCTCGACCCCGTGAAGGTGCGGACGGAGTTCGAGCGGCTCCTGGCGGAGGCGCTCGCGAGCCGGAGCCTGACGCTCCTCATCGTGCGGCGGCCGTGCCTCCTGGCGGTTAAGCGCGACGCCGACCTGGCGCGGGCATCGCAAGGTTGAATTGACATGAGTCACAATGTCGTCAACGTGGTCGTCGCAGGCCTGGGCGGCCAGGGCGTCCTCAAGGCCTCCGACATCCTGGCCGAGGCGGCGTTCCGCGCCAGCCTCGACGTCAAAAAGAGCGAAGTGCACGGGATGAGCCAGCGCGGCGGGTCGGTCGCGAGCGACGTCCGGTTCGGCCCGGAGGTCGCGAGCCCGATGGTCCCGCCGGGCGAGGCCGATTACCTGGTGGTCCTCGCGCCGGACCAGGTCGAGGTCAACCGGCCGCAACTTCGGCCGGGCGGCATCTTGATTTCCCCCGACCAAGTGAGTGAAAATGTGCTGCCGAACCGGCGGAGCCTCAACGTGGCCTTGCTGGGCCTCCTCAGCACGCACCTGGAAATCCGCGAGGCGGACTGGCTGGCGGCCATCCGAGCCAACCTGCCCGAGAAGGTGCACGAGGCGAACGCCCAGGCGTTTGCGATCGGCCGCAGCCACACTTAGCCGCCGTGCTTGCACGGCGCGCAGCGCAGGCGCCACGGGCAGCATCGCCACGGCTCAGGACCAGCGAAAGGGCGCACCATGATCGAACAATGGAACGATTCACCCGGCGGGTTCCATCCGGCCAGCACGCCGGATTACCTGCCCGTCGGGCAACTGCGGGACCTCCAACTCCGGCGGCTCCAGGGGATCGTCCAGCGGGCCTACGATCACGTGCCGCTGCTGCGCCGGCGACTGGACGAGCGGGGCCTCGCGCCGGAGGGCATCCAGCGGCTCGAGGACATCACGAAACTCCCCTTCACGGTCAAGGCGGACCTCCGGGACACGTATCCGTTCGGCCTCTTTGCCAGCCCGATGCAGGAGATCGTGCGGCTGCACGCCTCGAGCGGCACCACCGGCAAGCCCATCGTCGTCGCCTACACGCAAGAAGACATTGACGTATGGACGAGCGTAATGGTCCGGTCGTTCGCGGCGTGCGGCCTGCACCGCGGCGACATCATCCAGAACGCCTACGGCTACGGCCTCTTCACGGGCGGCCTGGGCGCCCATTACGGCGGCGAGGGGCTCGGCGCCACGGTCATCCCGATCTCGGGCGGCAACACCGACCGCCAGATCATGGTCCTGAAGGATTTCCGCGTGACGGCCATCTGCTGCACGCCCTCCTACTTCCTGCACCTCATCGAGCGCGCCGGGGAACTCGGCGTCCACATGAAGGAACTCCCCCTGAGGGCCGGCGTCTTCGGAGCCGAACCGTGGACCGAGGCGATGCGCCAGCGCATCGAGGCCGAGACGCGCCTCAAGGCCTACGACATCTACGGCCTCTCGGAGATCGTCGGACCCGGCGTCGCCATCGAGTGCCAGTGCCAGTCGGGCCTGCACCTCTTCGAGGACCACTTCTACCCCGAGATCATCCACCCCGAGACGGGCGAGCCCGTGCCCGATGGGACCGAGGGAGAACTGGTGCTCACGACCCTCTCGAAGAAGGCCATGCCGCTAGTGCGGTACCGGACGCGCGACATCACGGCCCTCCTGGCGGAGCCGTGCCCGTGCGGCCGGACGATCCGGCGGATGCACCGCATCAGCCGCCGCAGCGACGACATGTTCATCATCCGCGGCGTCAACGTCTTCCCGTCGCAGGTCGAAACGGCGCTGCTGGCCATCGAGGGCACGCTGCCGCATTACCAGATCGTCCTCGGGCGGCGCAAGGGACTCGACCAGATGGAGGTCCAGGTCGAGGTAACGGCCGAGGTCTTCACCGACAAGGTCCGCTCGCTCGAAGTGCTCCAGGGCAAACTCGAAAAGGCCCTCGAAAACACGCTCGGCATCCGCGTGGACGTGCGCCTCGTCGAGCCGCGCGCCATCCAGCGCAGCGAGGGCAAGGCCAAGCGCGTGCTGGACCAACGAAACCTGGGAGACTGACGGAAAATGCCGAATGATCAATGTCAAATGTCAAATGGAAAAACGAGGCCTCTTTCCCTCATTTGACATTTGGCATTTGACATTGAACATTGTCTCTGCAAGCCATTGCGAAAGGAACCGTCATGAAGATCAAGCAACTGTCGGTATTTTTGGAAAATAAACCCGGCCGCCTGAGCGTCCCGTGCAAGGCCCTCGCCAAGGCGGGCCTGAGCATCCTGACGCTCTCGCTGGCCGACACGCGCCAGTTCGGCATCCTGCGGCTGATCCTGAAGGATTGGGAGAAGGCCCGCGAGGTGCTCCAGGGGGCTGGGTGCGTCGTGAACGTCACGGAGGTCATCGCCATCGAGGTCGAAGACCGGCCGGGCGGACTGGCCGACGTCCTGAAAATCATCGAGAAGGCCGGCGTGAACCTCGAATACATGTACGCCTTCACGTTCCGGAGCGAGGACAAAGCCGTCCTCGTGTTCCGCTTCGAGGACCCGGACGCGGCCATCCAACTCCTCCAGTCGAAGGGCGTGAACGTTATCGGCAGCGTCGAACTCTTCGACCGCGCGAAACGCTAGGGCGGCGCCATGTCCGAATTCGCGTTTGAGAATCGCATCTGGGAACTGGACGAGACGCTCCCTCGCGGCGAGTTGCAGGCCCTCCAGGTCGAGCGCCTGCGCCAGACGGTCGCCCGCGTGGCCGAGGTCCCGTTCTACAAGGCCGCCTTCGCCAAGGCCAAGGTGACGCCGGACAAGATCCGAAGCCTGGAGGACCTGGCGCGCCTTCCGTTCACGACGAAGGAAGACCTGCGGCAGCATTACCCGCTGGGGTTCCTGGCCGTGCCGCGCGAGAAGGTCGTCCGCATCCACGGCTCGTCCGGCACGACGGGCAAGCCCACGTTCGTCGCCTACACGGCGGCGGACCGCGAGTTGTGGGCGAACCTCTGCGCGCGGTTCCTCGTGGCCGGGGGCCTCAGGCCGAAGCACCTCGTGCACATCACGTTCGGCTACGGCCTCTTCACGGGCGGGTTCGGGCTGCACTACGGCGTCGAGAAAGTGGGCGCCGCCATCGTGCCGGCCGCAGCGGGGAATACCCCGCGCCACATCATGCTCATCCAGGACCTGAAGCCCCAGGTCCTCATCGGGACGCCGAGTTACTCGCTCCAGATCGCCGAGGTGGCCCGGGCGCAGGGCGTGGACCCCAAGGCACTCGGCCTGAAGTTCGCCCATTTCGGCGGCGTGCCGTGGACCGAGGACATGCGATTCCAGATCGAGCGCGAGTTCGGCCTCATGGCGTTCAACAACTACGGCCTGTCGGAAGTCATCGGCCCCGGCGTCAGCGGCGAATGCGGCCTCCGGAGCGGCATGCACATCCAGGAAGATCATTTCCTGGTCGAATGCGTCAACCCGGACACGCTCGAACCGGTCGCGGAGGGCGAGCGGGGGGAACTCGTCTTTACGTCGCTCACGAAGGAGGCGATGCCCGTCATCCGGTATCGGACGCGCGACATCGCGTGGCTCGACACGTCGGCGTGCCCGTGCGGCCGGACGGGCGCCCGGATGAGCCGCGTCGTCGGCCGGACCGACGACATGCTCATCATCCGGGGCGTCAACGTTTTCCCGTCGCAGATCGAGGAGGCGCTGCTGCGCGTCGAGGGGACCGCCCCGCATTACCTCATCGAGGTGGACCGGCCGGGAGCGATGGACGTGGTCACGGTCCGCGTCGAGATGCGGCCGCAGGACTTCTCGGACGAGATGCGGCAGATGGAGGCCCTGCGGGAACGCATTGACCGCGAGATCCAGTCCATCACGGGCATCCGCGTGGACGTCGAACTCGTGGAGCCTCAGACCCTGGAACGGTCGGCCGGCAAGGCCAGACGCGTCATTGACCATCGGCGGGAGAAGGGGCTGATTTAGCGATTCCATTGGGCGGCACATTGAGCCGCAGCGCGTCGGCGGATAGAATAAGGGACGGTCATTCCTGGCCGACGAGGGAAGGTGATGGCGATGCCCCTGTACGAATTCCAATGCGATGCATGCGGCAAGGCGTTCGAGGAATTGTTCCGGTCGCTCGCGGAGCGGCGGAGGCCGAAGTGCCCCAAGTGCAAGAGCGCCCGCGTGCACAAGAAATTCTCGACCTTTGCGATGAGCGGCACGAACTCCGGCAAGAACGGAGAAGGCGGTGGCAGCGGATGCGCCACGTGCAGCGGCGGATCGTGCGCAACTTGCCGATAGAACGGCAATGTTAAATGACAAATGTTAAATGTCAAATGAACGTCGTCGCGGCCGAAGGCCGCTCCGCCATTTAGCATTTACCATTTATCATTTAGCATTGTCTTTACTGGCCTTTCGCAGGTTTTCATGCGGCGCGGGTGGCGGCGGAGAAGAGCGTTGCGAGGGTGCCGGCAATTTCGCGTGAGCCTTTGCGCCGGGGGCCTGACGCGAAAATGGTTTGCATCACCGCCT
>Ga0307378_10010033_pt1 | contig 12355 bp, 7 predicted proteins | sample UN1MG_FD_202238 | JGI IMG/M metagenome (GOLD analysis project Ga0307378, IMG submission 202238) | Soil microbial communities from Risofladan, Vaasa, Finland - UN-1 | ecosystem: Environmental > Terrestrial > Soil > Coastal area > Acid sulfate soil | place: Finland: Risofladan, Vaasa | collected...
CGTGGTGGAGCTTCGCCGCCATCATGGTGGTGTTCTATGCGGTCCTCATCGGGGCCTCGCGACTGGTGGCGGCGGGCGGCGTGATGTTCGTCGATACGGGGTTCTTCCCCAGGACGGTGGTGCTGCGAACCATCGGCGCGCAGCCACTGGGGCCGCAGTCCCTGGCGATATACACCTATCTCTCCGTCATCTATATGTACGATCCGATGAACCTGGCGATGCCCCAGATGATGAACAGCTTCAAGCTGGTGCACAGCGGGCGGCTTCGCGGGACGGCATTCACGCTGGCGGCGCTGGCGGCGCTGGTGGCCATCATCACGTTCGGGATTCCGGCGCTCCTGAATATGATCCACGGCAAGGGCGCGGCCGCACTCTCGCGGTGGCCCTTCACGAGCTATCCGCAATGGGGCTTCGGCGAACTCGATGCCTCTCTCCGCTCGCCGGACAGGCCCGACAACTGGCTGCGCTTGGCGCTCGCGCTGGGGGGCGGCTTCGCGCTGCTGCTGGTGTGGCTCCATTCCCACTTCGTGTGGTGGCCGGTTAGCCCCCTCGGATTCCTCATCGCCAGCTCCTATGAGACGAACCGGTCGCTCTGGGTGAACGTGCTCATCGCCTGGATCCTCACGACCCTGGTGCGGCGCTACGGGGGGCTGCGGCTGTTCCGGACGTTCCGGCCGGCGTTCCTGGGATTGGTACTGGGGGATTACCTGCCGAGGGGATTCTTTGCCATCATCTCCTCCATCTTCGGAATCACTCAGCCGGTCGGCTGACGCGCAGGGCAGAGGGCGGCGCGAGGGTGGAGATGGGGGCGGCAGAGTGCTGGAGGGGAGAAAAGAGCCCGGGCCCCACAGTGGGTAGCCCGGGCACCTTGGTGGCCCTATTCGGGCCGGTTCGTACTGCTCTCTACTTCTTCTTCTTGGTCGGCTTGGTCTTCTTCGCCGGAGCCTTTTTCCGGGATGCGCCGCAACTCACCCGACCCACCTCCCTTCTGGAAGGAGATCTGGCTCGCGCGGCACACTGCGCTGCCGCGCGTTAGCTGTGCGCGGATACCATATTCCGGCTCAACTCTCCTTCTAGTATCGGCTCGTCATATGTGAAATTATTTCAAGCGGGAATCCTTCGAGGAGGGAAACGAAGATCGCCGCGTGGAAACTGGACGACCGGACCTCACGCCGGCGCGGCCGACGCGGCCTGACCGGCGTGAGGCGCGAGTGGAGATGTGATGGAAGTTTCCCGACTTCATGAAATCGAGCGACTGCTTGATGCGGACATACAGGAGGACCTTCCGGAGGAGGTCGAGGCGCAGGTGCGGCGTCTCCTGGCGGAGGGCGAGCGTCGTCTCATCACCCTCTATGCCGACATCACGCCGGAGGGCGTGTATGGCGACCGCTGGTTTCTCGCCACGGACCGCCGGCTGGCGGCGGTGGCGGCCGACGACGGCTCCGTCCGCCTGGAGGTGGACCTGCCGCTGGAGCAGGTGCGCCGGGTCCGCCTGAGAGATTTCATCGGCAGCGGCTCGCTGGAGGCGGTGACCGACGGCGAGGCGGTCGAGCTCGTTCGTTTCAGTCGGACGATCGCGCCTCAAATCTCCCGCGCCTACCACATTCTGCGCCGCCTGGCGGCCGACGAGGAGGCGTCTGGGGAGAGGGGAAAGGACCGGTCCGGCCGGCACGGCGGCCGCGCCCTGCGGTGTCAGACGTGCGGGCGCGCGCTCCCCCACTGGTCGGAGGTCTGCCCCTTCTGCATGGAGCGGGGGAAACTGCTCCGGCGGCTCATCGGCTACCTGGAGCCATACAAGGCGATTGCCATCACGGGCTTCCTGCTGACCGCCATCTTCTCGCTGCTCCAGCTTCTGCCCGCCTACATCACCCGCAGCCTCATCGACGACGTGATCACGCCGCGGAACTTCTCCCGCCTCCTGCCGATCCTGCTCGTGCTGGGCGCCATCTACCTCGGCCGAGCGCTGATCGGGGTGGTCCGCGGCTACATGATGGAGTGGATCGGCGCCCGTGTCGTGTTCGACATGCGGGTGCATGTGTACGATCACCTTCAGATGCTCTCCCTCGGCTTCTTCAGCCGAAAGCAGACCGGCCAGATCATGTCGCGCGTGACCAACGACATCATGCGCCTCCAATACTTCATCGCCGACGGCCTCCAGCAGATCCTCATCAACGCCCTCACCGTCGTGATCATCTCCGTGATGCTGTTCAATGCCCACGCGAAGCTGGCGGCGCTGACCCTGCTGCCCATCCCGCTCATCGGCCTCAGCACCTACGTCTTCGGGCGGCTCATCCACACCGTCTACCACAAGGTCTGGCGGCGCTGGGCGAGCCTCAGCGCGGTGCTGGCCGACGCCATCCCCGGCATCAGGGTGGTGAAGTCCTTCGCCCAGGAGGAGCGGGAGTCCCAGCGGCTGCGCGAGCGCAGCGAATCGCTCCTCTCGCAGGAGCTCCGCGCGGCCAGGCTGTGGACCTTCTTCTTCCCGACCTTCGGCCTGATGACGGCCGCCGGGTCTCTCATCGTCTTCGGCTACGGCAGCATGCAGGTGATGCAGGGCTCCATGACCCTCGGCGTGCTCGTCATGTTCATCCAGCTCATGTGGCAGTTCTACTATCCCGTGCAGATGCTGGGCGAGATGAACCACCGCGTTCAGCACGCCCTGACGTCGGCCGAGCGCGTCTTCGAGGTGCTCGACACGACGCCCGAGCTGGCCGACGCCCCGGGGTCGCTCAAGCTCGACCAGGTCGAAGGGCGGGTGGAGTTTCGCGGCGTCAACTTCAGCTACGAGCCTGGGAAACCCGTCCTCTCCGATATCAACTTCGTTGCCGAGCCGGGGCAGATGGTGGGCCTGGTCGGCCCGAGCGGCGCCGGGAAGAGCACCCTCGTGCAGTTGCTGAGCCGCTTCTACGATGTGGACGATGGGGAGATCCTCCTGGACGGGCACGATATCCGCGATCTCTCGCTTCGGTTCCTGCGGGAGCAGATCGGCGTCGTGCTCCAGGAGCCGTTCCTCTTCCACGGCACGGTCGCCGACAACATCTCCTACGGGGTGCCCGACGCCAGTCCCCAGGGGATCATAGCCGCCGCCAAGGCGGCCAACGCCCACGACTTCATCGCCAATCTGCCCCACGGATACGACACCCTCGTGGGCGAGCGCGGGCAGCTTCTCTCCGGCGGCGAGCGCCAGCGGGTGTCGATCGCGCGGGCGATCCTGAAGAACCCCCGCATCCTGATCTTGGACGAGGCGACCTCCTCCGTCGATACGGAGACGGAGATGCTCATCCAGCAGGCATTGGACCGACTCGTATCGAACCGGACGACCTTCGCCATCGCCCACCGGCTCTCCACGCTGCGGAAGGCCGACAGGATCATCGTCATGGAGCACGGGCGCATCGCAGAGTTAGGCACCCACGACGATCTCCTGGATGGCGGCGGGCTCTACAGCAGGCTCTGCAAGCTCCAGGCGGAACTCTCCAAGGTGCGGGCCTGGTAGGGCCCGACGGCGTCCTTCGACGCGTGCGCGATGGAGTGCCCCACAAGCGACATGAGTAGAAGCTGTTTCATAACTTCCATCTGAGGTCATGAGTAGAAGCTGTTTCATGACTTCCATCTGAGGTCATGAGTAGAAGCTGTTTCATGACTTCCATCTGAGGTTATGAAACAGCAGCACAAGCCGCCAGGCTCCAGCAGGCGCATTTCATGCCAGCGTCTCCAGCGGAGGGCCAGGCGAGTGAGACTTATGAAATGCGCTCTAGAGATGATATGAAGGCCGATGCCGGCTGGGATGCCGAACTCGAGAGACTGGAGCTGACCGATGCGAAAAGGGTTCGCATCTGGCACGACCAGTTCCGGCGGCTCCATGTACAGGCCGAGGGCGGCGACGACCACGTCGACGTGAGGCCGGCGCGAGTCTTCCCCATCTCAGGCGCCGCGGGGTACATCAGCTTTCTCGACCCCGATGATCGCGAGGTCATGCTTCTCGAGAATCCCGAGGACCTCGAGCCTGAGAGCCGGCAGAACCTCGAGCAGGCGCTGGGCCGGGCCTACTTCGTGCCGAGGATCAGCGAGATCTACACTATCGAGGACTCCCACGGCGCCGCCCGCTGGGAGGTGAACACCGACCGAGGCTACCGGGTCTTCGACGTGCGCGATCGGGAGGACGTCCGCGTCTTCCACGGCCGCCGCGTCCTGCTCCAGGACGCCGATGGCAACCGCTTCGAGATCGAGAACATCCCCGATCTCGACGAGCGGAGCCGCCGGCTGCTGGACAAGGAGATCTGAGCGCACGGCGTCGAACATCCCTCTCCGCCCAAACGAAAACCCCGCCCGCATGGCTGCGGACGGGGCGCCGTTCGGTACGGGCTCGTCTTTCTCCGGTCCACCTACTCCCGCACGTCGATCCACACCCGGCAGGTGGCGCCGGCCTTGATCGGCGCGCCTTCGGTGTCGAAGCCGATCTTGATGGGCACCTGCTGCATCATCCAGGGATTGCTTCCCTGCGCCGCCTGGAACTCAGTGGCGGCTCCGATCTTCTCGACCTTTCCGTAGAGCCAGCGCTTCCTGAAGACTCCCCGAGAAAGAGCGTCGATCCTGATGAGCGCGGGCTGCCCTTCCTTCACGCGGCCGGTGTAGATCTCGGAGATGGAGGCGGAGATCCAGAAGGGGACGTCGGTGGCGAGAACCGTGACGATGGGGATGCCCGTCTCGACCACCTCCCCGTCCTTCACCGAACGGCCGGGCCCTCGAACCACCACCCCGTTGATCGGGCTGCGCAGCACCGCGTCGGACAACCTCACCTCCGCCGCCTCGAGGGCCGCCTGCGCCTCCGCCACGGTCGCTCTTTGGGCCAGCACCTGCTCCTCCGCCAGCGCCACGCGGCGAACCTCCGTCTCGGCCGACTTGAGCCCGGCCTTGGCCTGCAGCTCCTCCGCCCGGCGCGTCGCCACCGCCTGCTGGCGAATCTGGCTCTGGTAGTTCTGCGTCTTGGCGACCGCGAGAGCCGCCTCCGCCGCCTCCACCACGGCCTCGGCCGTTTGCTGGTCGGTCCCCGCGGCATCGAGATTCTCCTCGGACACCGCTCCCTGAGCGCGCAGCTTCTCCATGCGCTTGAGCCTCGCCTCGGCATCTTTCAGGCGCGACTTCGCCGCGGCGAGGTCGGCCGAAGCCTGGCGCACTTCGTCCGGCTGCTGCTGGGCCTGCATCTCGCGCTCCGCCTCAGACTGCCGCAGCCGCGCCTCCGCCGCGGAGAGCTGCGCCTCCGCTTGCTCCACGCTCGCCGCGGCCTCCCGGATCGTCAGCTCCAACTCCCGCTTGGCCCGCGCCAGATCGCTCTCCTTCGCCGCCAGGGTGGCCCTGGATCGCTCCACCTCGGCTTCGAGGTCGGCCTTGTCTAAGAGTGCGACCACCTGCCCCTGTGCCACCTCCTCGCCCGTGCGGACGGGGACCGTCTGCACCCGCGTGTCGCTCTTCGCCGCGACATTCACGACGAGCCCGCTGACGCGGGCATAGCTGGCCCGAACGTGCGACACCGCAAACCAGATGGCGTAGCCGCCCCAGGCCAGCAGGGCGAGCACGAGCAAGCCCGATAGGACCACCGCATAGTGCCACCACGGGCGTCCTTTCATCTTCTCCGGCCGCACCGCGGCTCTCGTGCCCCGGGCCGGCCTCGTCGATATAGCCATGACATCCCCCTAACGAACAGATTGGACCGTTGTCTTGTCCACGCGAAAGCAGACCGGAGCGCTGCGCTCCGACCTGCGGGGCATTCTGTCGTGCACGCCACTTCCGGCGATCCTCACGCTGCCCAACGCAAGGACTCTTGTACCTGTCCCGCCGTTCTCCTTCTTCTGGTTGTCCGCCTTTGCCGACGAGCGGGAGGTCTGTTGCCGCGCGCCGCCGAAGTGGGTATGATACGTGGGAGACCATGCCGATGAGTGCGAAGACAGGCCTCGTGATTATCGCGTTGGCGGCAGCCCTGGCACAGCCGGGGGGTGGGGAGTCTGCTCCCACCGCGCCGCTTCCAGCGCCGGCGGCGAAAGTTGCGCGCAATTTCCTGTACGCGTTCGCCGAAAATGACCGGGATACCATCAGCTCGCTGCTGCCCAAGGAGCTGAAGAATCTGTACGGCCCCTGTCCGTTTGCGCGCAGGCCCGAGCTGAGCAAGCCCCGCGCCGACACTCGCACCGGCGCCATCGACTTCAAGGGCCGGATGGCCGACCCCGGCTTGCCCTCGAAGGGGACCATCATCCTTCGTCTCGTGGAGGAAGACGGCCTCCGCGCCTGGCGGGTGCGGCAGCTGTACTGGTACAAGAACCTTCCGCCGGAAGCGGACATTCCCGATACGAGCGCAACGGCCGAGGACAGAAGGCAGGAGCCCGCGATTCGTCGGGCCACGGCCGAGTTCATCGAGGCCTGGCAGAGCGGCGACTATGAGAAGATGGACCGGCTGACGTTTCACTGGTGGGAGGTGCCCAGAGACCCGCCCAGTTGGGTGAAGATGAATGGGGCGGACCTGATCGCGCGGCCGACACAGCTCGACGGACTGCGCGTGGATTTCGTCGCCCAGCTCCGCGTGTTGCGCGTTATCCCCAAGGACGTCCGCGGCAACCTGTGGCTCGTCCAAGAAGAGGGAAGCTGGCGGGTGCGGCCGCTGACCTTTAGCTTCCTGTTCTGAGTCGCCGGCCCGGCGGAGCTGCCAGCGCCTCGGGCTAAGTCGGTGGGATGGGAGGGGGCGGCGGGGTCGGGGGCTCCCGGGGTGGAGTTGGCGGCCGCGGGGGTCGCGGGGCGCTCACTCCCGGGGGCACCTCTATGATGGTCGGGGGCCGCTCGTCGCGGATGCCTCGCAGCGCATCGGAGAACTCCTTGAGGCGGGCCTGAACTCGTCCGTGGATCGAATCGGGCTCCTCGGGGGAGCCGGCCGGCACGCCGGTGAGGATCTCGATTCCCTCGTCGACACGGGAGACGGCCCAGATGTGGAACTTGCCCTCTTCCACCGCCTTCACGACCTCCGGTTTCAGCATCAGGTTCTTCACATTCTGCCGGGGGATCAAGACCCCCTGATCTCCGGTCAAACCCTTGAGCTTGCAGGCGATGTAGAACCCCTCGATCTTGTAGTTCGCCCCTCCGATGACCTGTACGTTCCCGTACTGGTCCACCGAGCCCGTCACCGCGATGCTCTGCTTGATCGGCACACCGGCAAGGCTGGAGAGGATGGCGTAGAGCTCGGCGCAGGAGGCGGAATCCCCCTCCACGGGCCCATACGACTGCTCGAAGGCGATCGTGGTAGACAGGGACAGGGGCTCCGACCCGCCATAGGTGCCCGTGAGGTAGCCGCCGAGGATCATGACGGCCTTCTGGTGGATCTGTCCGCTGAGCCGGGCCTCCCGCTCTATGTTCACGATGCCGGCACGTCCGGGTGTGGTGCGGGCGGTGATTCGAGAGGGTCGCCCGAAGGCGTGGTCGCCCACGTCCAGGACGGCCAGGCCGTTGATCTGTCCCACCCGCGGGCCGGCGACGTCCACCACGAGATCGCCCCGCTGAATCAGCTCGTGCACTCTGTCTTCGAGCCGCTCGACTCGATATTCCTTCTGCTCGAGCGTTCTCTCGATATGCTCGGCGGTGATGACATCGGCATTTTCTTTTCCCGCCCAGAAACTCGCCTCTGCGAGCAGATCCGTCACCTCCACGAAGCGCGTCGAGAGCTTCTCCCGGTCCTCGGCCACGCGCTTTCCGTAGTCGATGATCCGCGCCACCGCGCCCTTGTCCAGGGGCCTGAGGGCGTGCCCTCGACAGAACGTCGCAATGAAGGTTGCGTAGCTGCGACAGGCCTCCACATCGGCGGGCATATCGACGTCGAAGTCGGCCTTCACCTTGAACAGCTTGCCGAAATCCTCATCGTACTGGTAGAGGAGGAAGTACAGGAGCGGCGACCCGACCATGATCACCTTGAGATCGAGCGGGATCGGCTCGGGCCGCAGGGTGGCCGCGGGGACGGGAGTCCACTGCTCCCCGATGTTCTCGATGGTTGCCTCTTGGCTGCGCAGGGCGCGCTTGAGCGCGTCCCAGGCGAAGGGCGCGAGCAGGACGTCCATCGCCTGCAAGATGACGTAGCCGCCGTTGGCCCGGTGCACCGCGCCCGGCTTGATGAGCGTGTGATCGGTGATGGCGCCTCCGGCGACGGGGCGGTATTCCAGCCGTCCCAGCAGGTTGTAGTAGGTCGGGCTGTTCTCCTCCACGACCGGTGCGCCGTCGCTGTCTTCCTGCGTCACGAGCACGTTCACCCGGTAGCGAGCCGGGACGGCCTCGACGGCGCGGCCTTCGGCACTTGCCTGTTCGGCGCTTCGGAACTCCGCTTGGTGGGCGACGACGTCCTCGGCCGCGTGGTCGAGGTAGCTCACGACGGCCGGGTAGTTCTTATACTTCTCTTTGACCTCGCCGAAGCGATCGCCCACGGCCGCCATCGCCACCTCGCGGTCCAGCTCTTCGAGGCGGCTCCGCGCCTCCTTGTCGAGTTGGCGCGCCTGGCTCAGGGCCTCTTGCATGCGAGCGCGGAGCTGCTCCATTCTCTCGTTTATCTCGCTGCGCCTCTCCTCGGAAAGCTGCTCGAATTGCTCCCGGGACATGGACTTGCCATCCACCAGCGGAACCGTCACCAGCCCCATCGGCGTCGGCTGGATCATGAAGCCCTCCGAGCGGGCCTCCTCGTCCAGCTCCTGGAGCACGCGGTTTCGCTGGGCCTGGACGTCTCCCGTCGCCTGCTCCTTTCTCGTGTCGTAGCTTTCGCTCTCGAAGGCGCGGGGGATCTCCTGCCGACATGTCGCTATCAGGTCATCCACATCCGCGGCGAACCCGGGCCCCATGCCCGGCGGCAGTCGGAGCGCCAGGGGGCGGCCGGAGTCGTGGAAGTTGTAGACGTAGCACCAGTCGTCCGGCGTCGGCCGCCTGGCCGCGGCGGCCTTCGACTGCGAGACCACGGCGAAGTTCCGCCCGGTGCCGGTCGGCCCGGCGGCGAAGATGTTGTACCCCTTGATCTCCATCTCGAGGCCGAAGCTGATCGCCGCCATCGCCCGGTCCTGGCCGACAGTGCCCTCGAGTTCGGGCAGATCGGCGGTCGTCTCAAAGCCCAGACGGTCGGGATCGCACGTGTCTCGCAGGTCCTCCGGCTTCAGCTCGAGATCTTCCATCGGCGCCTCGCCCTCCTTTGCTCGTCATTCTCTTCGCCCAAGGCTGGCGGGCCGCCTGTCCGGTAGCCGGCACAGTCGCCCGAATACACTGGAGGAGTCGGACAGGACGCGGGCACGACCTCTCCCCACCGTCGTGGAAGGCGGCTGACTGGACGGCAGAATGGCGCCCTCTGGTCCTGGGATATGTGACCTATGGGGCGGCGGCACAGACCGTTCTCCGAGCGAGCGCGGGCCCTCCTGTGCCGGGAGCGGCACAAACTTCGTCGGAGGGTGCTGGAACTTCTCGGGACCACTGATGATCTAATAGCTGACAAGGTCGCACCTCGCCTCCTCGGTCCGAGATGCAGTTCCGGCTCCGGTGCTCGACGAGGGAACGGTACCACGGCTCGTACGGAGATTCCCGGGGCCGGAACTGGTCTTGGACGGTCGGATTCTCAGGTCGCTCAGCTTGCGGGTCTGCTCTGCCTTCCGGTGGGCTGACATGCCCCCGGTCACTTCAACGGGCAGACCCTTCTTCCTGCCCCAGACGGCGCTCAGACCCCGGACGCCGCTCAGATAGAAGCCCTCGACTCCAGGGGGAGCGGTCGAGGAGCAGCGCATTCCCCTTCAACCTTCCAGAGATGCCCCTTTCGTACGGGAGCAGCCGGGGCGTGCGCCTCCGCCCGATCGGCCCCCTCGACGGGGCGGGCAGGAACACGAGCGCTCCGGTCCGAAACAAAGGCCCACTACCTGTGGGGGAGTGAGATCACCATGCAGCGCATGCCACTCGGGGTCCTTCTGGCGGTCGGCGAAGGTTTCCCGGACACACTGAGGCGGATGAAAGAAGCGGGCTTTCCGACGATGCAGCTCGTCGGCCCGCCCGAGGAGTGGCTGGCCGAGCCGCAGCGGGGCGAGCTGAAGCAGATCATCGCGGGCTCCGGCATCCAGGTTACGAGTGTGGCCGCCGTCTACGAGGGGGAGAGCTACGCAGACGTCGCCGCCGTTCAGGCCACGGTCGGCCTGCTCCCTGAAGAGACCCGCGCCGGCCGGATCGGGGACACGAAGCGGTGCGCGGACTTCGCGCACGAGGTGGGAGCCCAGAACGTATCCTCACACATCGGATACATCCCGGAGGATCGCGCCGACCCGACCTACGGGGCTCTCGTGTCGGCGCTGCAGGAGATCTGCGACTACATCCAGCGGAGGCAGATGAGCTTCTGCCTGGAAACCGGACAAGAAAGCGCCGGAATGCTGAAGCAGTTCATCTCCGACGTCGGGCGGGAGAACCTGAAGGTGAACTTCGATCCGGCCAACATGATCGCCTATGGAACCGGAGATCCGATTGAGGCGATTGAGGTGTTGGCGGAGTGGATCCGCGGCGTCCACTGCAAGGACGCCGTCTGGCCGCCGGGGGAAGGCCAGCTCGGCGAGGAGCGGGTGCTCGGCGAGGGTGAGGTCGGGATCGAGCGATTCCTGGCAAAGCTCAAGCAGATCGGCTACGCGGGGCCGCTGACGATCGAGCGCGAGATCGCGGGCGAGCAGCAGATCCAGGATTTCCTCGCGGCCAAGAAGCTGCTGGAAGAGACGAAGGCGAAGCTGGGGATCCAATAGGATCGCCACCCGTCGGCGATGCAGGGCCTCCCTATGGCATGGCGACGGCCCGCGCCCGGCGACCCCGGTTTCACGATAGGGAGAATGAGGGTGTTGCGGTACACATCGCATCAGCAGCCGCATGTCCGAATGGTGTCCGACGAGCAGATCCAGGAGCTCCACCTGGCCACCTTGGAGATCCTCGAGCGGACCGGGGTGGAGGTGAAGCAGAAGCGGGCGGTGGAGTTGCTCGAGAAGGCGGGCGCTCGCGTTGAGGGCGAGCGGGTATGCATTCCCGCCGATCTCGTCGAAAACGCCATACGGAGCGCGCCGGAGCGCGTCGTCGTGTGCTCCCGCACGGGCGAGCGCGTCATGCCGCTGGAGGCGAACCGCGTCTTCTTCGGCACGGGCTCCGACACGCCGAACACCATCGATCCCGAGACGCGGGAGCGGCGGCGCGCGCGGCGCAAGGACGTGGAGAGGATCGCTCGGCTCTGCGACGCGCTGCCGAACATGGATTTCATCATGTCGATGGGCGTCGCCGGCGATGTCCCGGAGCAGGCCCCGTTCGTGTACGAGTTCGCGGATATGGTGGCCGGCTCCTCTAAGCCCATCGTCTTCACCGCCAGCGACGAACGGGACATGGCCGATATCTATGAGATGGCTGTCGCCGTGTGCGGCGGCGAGATAGAGCTGCGCCGGAATCCGTTCCTTCTCCACTACGCCGAGCCGATCACCCCGCTCATCCACAGCCCCACCGGGCTGAGGAAGCTCCTATTCTGCGCCGACCATCGCCTGCCCGTGGCTTACGTTTCCGGCATGAGCGCCGGCACCGGCTCGCCGGCGACTCTGGCCGGCGCCCTCGCCATCGTCAACGCCGAGTGCCTCTCCGGGCTCGTCATCCACCAGCTCGCCGCGCCCGGCGCGCCCTTCATCTACGGGGCGAATGTCTCCGTCGTTGACTGGCGGACCCTCACCATGGTCTACGGAGGGCCCGAGCTGCCGCTGACCAACGCCGCCCTCGCCCAGATGGCGCGCCGCTACCGCCTGCCGTGCTGGGGAATGGCGGGCACCTCCGACGCGAAGACTGTGGACGCACAGGCCGGCCTCGAGGCGATGCAGTCCATCCTGATGGCCGTCCTCTCGCGGGGCAATCTCGTCCACGACGTCGGATACATCGAGTCCGGGCTCACCTCGTCGATGGAGATGATCGCGGTCTGTGATGAGATGATCGCCATGGCGCGTATGCTCTTCCGCGGGATTCCCGTGGACGACGAGCATCTAGCTCTGGATCTGGTCGAGGAAGTCGGCATCGGGGGCCAGTTCTACGCCACGGAGCACACCGCCAGGTTCTTCCGGACGGATCATTTCCTCCCCCGCCTGCTCGACAGAGACAACTACGATGGCTGGAAGACCAAAGGCTGTAGGAGCCTGGAAGACAAGGCCAATGCTTGCGTGCTCGAGATCCTGGCATCACATCGTCCCGCGCCGGTCCCCGATGGGGCGCAGGAGGTGATCGCCTCCGTGTTGGCGAGATGGGCCGCTCGCTGCTGAGCGCCCGTCGCCTTCGAGGGCACCGACCCCTTGACCCGAGCCTACCTCTA
>Ga0307378_10010034_pt1 | contig 12354 bp, 12 predicted proteins | sample UN1MG_FD_202238 | JGI IMG/M metagenome (GOLD analysis project Ga0307378, IMG submission 202238) | Soil microbial communities from Risofladan, Vaasa, Finland - UN-1 | ecosystem: Environmental > Terrestrial > Soil > Coastal area > Acid sulfate soil | place: Finland: Risofladan, Vaasa | collected...
ACAGCCATCCGCTGGGGCCTGAGTGCGGGCCGAGGGTCTCGAGCCTGCGGCTTACGCCTGCCGGTCCCGGTTCGACGACGAATATCGGTCGCGCGCCCGCCAGTTCCAGCAGGGCGCCCAGCGCCTCCCCCAGCGTGCGTCCCTCGAGTGCCACATCGCGAATCACGAGCGACCCGAGCGCGGCGCGGACTTCGCTCGGCGATGGCACGTTGATGGCGTCTGAAGCGCCGGATTCGGCCAGAACGTATGCCATGGCTTCGCCCAGCGTCCACGCCGTGGCCTCCGAAGATCTCACCGGCTCGAAGATCGTGTAGGGTTCGCCCTGGACGGGGGTGTAGACTTCGGCGGAAGCGTTCGGCCGGCCATCCGGGTTGAAGACCAGGCTCAGGCCGCTGAGGAGTTCAGCACTGCCACCCGCCGTCCGGAGACGCTGCCCTCCGACGCGCCGGCGCAGCAGTTCTGCGGCGGCGTCCTCGGCCTCAAAGCAAAGCCTCTCGCCGTCGGGTTCCAGACCCATTTGGATCTGTGTGATTCGGCCGTCAAAAAAAACCAGATCCTCTCGCGAGGCGCCGGGCAACACTCCACCCCGCAGCAATGTGGCCGTCACCCGTGCTCCGGGGCGGATCCGGGCCGCCACATGCTCCAGGCGCACGTCTTCTATCGTGCCCGGCACGCACCCAAGGCCTGCCGAGAAGAAGGCCCGCGGGGCTACACCCGTTTCCGTCTCCAGGCGGTCCAGTCGCGCCCGAGGCGCCGCCGCGCCGTCTATCTGCACCTCCGTTTGCAGCGGCTCGATCACCAAGGGGCATGGCTGCCGGCCGACCCATACTCCTACGTTCGGTTGGAGTGTCACAGGATCGCCTCCGCCTGTAGAGCATCCACGCGGCTTGGCGGCTCCGCGTCGGGCGTTACGCGGACAACAGCCGGCTGTTCGTCCCAGACCTCGTCGGCCGCCACCGCTCGGACCGCCAGTTGATGCTCAAGGCCACCGGCCAGTTCACCGCTTTCCCATGCGTACTGAGGCTGGGCATCCCGGTAGGCGACCTCACCGAGCGGCGTCTGGTAGTCGATCGCGCCGCTGCCGCCGTCGCCGAAGATCCGAAAGGCCCGGGGGACGACGCCCCCTTGGCCCGGTCGCCAGCGCCAATCGAGTCGCACGATGCCTCCGGGCAGCGGCCGGACGCTCAATGCGAGAACGCCCGCAGGCCGGTCCGGGACGCGACCACCTTGCCAGTCCAGTTCGATCCGCACCTCGCCCTGCGCGGTCGGGCTGGCGATGCCACGCGCATCCACTGGCCGAACACCGAACCAGTGGACCGTCCCTGGCGTAAGCGCGCTGCTTTCGAGCGAGCGGATGTGCGGGCCGGCGCGCGCGTAAGGCTGCGCGTAGTCCAGCGCCTCGGGACCAGGGCCGATCGCATGATAGAGGTCATAACCGACGTCGCCCGACTGGGCCTCGACGCTCTCCACCGTCGGCGTCGCCAACCGGTCGGGGGACGACCAGGGCGTGGCCCTCCACTGAAACCACCGCCCCAGGGGCAATGAGGACGGATCACCGTTATAGGGTTGCCATTCTGCGAGAGGATTCCCGAGTGCGTCCAATCCGTCCGCGGCGCGGGCCTCCCAGGTGATGCTCGTCCCCGAGGGTGTCACCTGGTCAGCGGTGATGTTCTGCCAGACGGCGCCGACACGGGCCGCATCGAACGTCGGCGAGACGTAGGCTCCTGATGCCAGCAGCCGGCTCGCAGGGAAGTTGCTCCGCGCGGCGCTCGACAGGCGGACCTCGTCGGCGATGAAATTATCCGCTCCACCGGAATAACCTACGTAGATCGCCTGCGTGCCGGCCGGCATCGTCGGGACGTTTCCGAGGGCTTGGGCCCGAAGGACGCCATTCACGTAAAGGCGCACCGCCGCCGGCGCATCCACGACAATGGCCGCGTGCCACGGCTGGGCGGAGGCGAGAAGAGCGTCGACCGCCGCGCCTCGCCAATACGGCTCCGCATCGTTCACCGAGTCATACACCATAGCTCTCATAAACGAGTCGGCCGGGTCGGGTTGCCGCACTGCCTCCAATCTGCACTGACTGGCCTCAGGGCTGTGGGCGTAGGCAATGAGGAGGGCCGGTACTCCGGTCGGGGCGTTCCACCGCCGGAACCAGGCCTCCAGGGTGTATGCCGACCGCGCGGGCTGGGAGGCCATTGCCACGCTCAGGTATTGGCCGGTGTCGCAGACCAGTTCGTAGCCGTCCTCGCGCGCCTGGGCGCCGTGGTTGGTCAGCGGGTGACCGCCGCCCGAAGCGTCCTCAAGTCCGGTTCCCTCGCCCACGCATCCGCCGTCGTGCAGATGCCACAGGGCCACGGTGTCTGAGTCGGCGGCCAATTCGTTGAAGTCCACCCTCAGGCCGGCCGCGGGAACGATCCGCGTCCCGTTGCGACAGCCCTGAACGAAGTTCGTCTGATCCATTCGGAACGCAGGCATGGTCTCCTCCGAAACGTCAGATGGAAGCCAGGTCCACTTTGTGCGTGGCCGATCCGATGCGGATCCGCCACTGGGCCAGGTCGGATCGCACCCATTGCTGGCCGTTGGCCGGCGAGGTCGGATCGGCGGTCACCACAGGAACCCGCCAAGCCGCCGCATCGAGCGCGTCGAAGTTGGCGTTGAGCACGGCGTCCCAGTCATTCACCCGCTCGCCATGGGCCGGCTTCTCGAGGTTCAGGTTCGGCGTAAAGGTCGAAGGCATCGCGATTTCCTTTCTGGCAGCCCGGCAAGCCCGAAGGCGAGCGGGCGGCCGGCTGATGGTCACACATCCGGGCTGGGTTCCCAGGCGAACGTGGCGATCCGCGTCTGCGCGTCGTAAGAACTCAAGCGGAACTCGGCGGGCGGTCGCGGAACTGACATAATGTGCACCGCCACCTCGGCGGCCGTCGCCAGACGGTTGCCCGCCCTGTCAACCGCCATCACCGCCAATCGCCACAGGCCCGGCTCCAGGCCATCGGCGGTCCACTCGTAGCGCGCTGCACTGCGTCCGTAGCCGCCCACGCCGAAGCCGCCGCAGCCGAATCCCCACGGCGCCTGGCCGCCCTCCGCGGCCGGAATCGGCGATTCGTTGAGCGGTGCCGTGTAATCCACCGTTCCGGTACGCCCGTCTGCAAAGATGTCAAAGGATTCAAGGCCGCTGTCCAGGTACAGACCCGCCTGCCATGTGAGTCGCGCTCGAGTGCTGCATGGCGCACCGAAACCGGCGAGTTCGCCTCCAAAGTCCGTCCAGCGATCCGCGGCGTCCACCGCGACGACTTCGACCAACAACATGCTCTCCGCGCCACAGCGCCCAACGGGCGCCGAGACCACGAGCCGCCGGTCACCGGGTTGGGCCGTTACCCCTGCCAGTTGCCCGTTGACATATACCTGGTGCCCCCTGCCTTCCTGGGTGGAGTCCCACGTGACCTCCATGGCGCCGACCGAAACGGCCGGCTCGCCCCGGACTACGTCAACGGCCAGGGGGCGGATGCGGACGCGCGTAATGCCTTCCGTCAAGTAAGGCACTGTTACCTCGTCAGTTGGCGATAAGTGATCCGATACGGCTGGTGCCACCGAGCACCTACCCGCGGTGAGCCCAGGCGTTCGAACCGTTCCAGGCGGCAGTTCAGATAGTCCACGCCCTCGGGCGTGGTCAGGGTGTACGGGCGGCCGTCAACAAAAGCCTCGATGGCGGCTTCCGCCACGGCGAGTGCCTCGGCCGACGAGGCCGAAAGCACGCCGACCTGCACGATCTCGCGCGGCCCGTCGCCCAAGTCGAGTGCAAGGCCGCCGGCCAGCCCATTGAACACCTGGTCTTTGACGCGGCGGGAGGGGCTGCCGACCGTCACCGCGTGAGGCCCGGAGGAGAATAGCATCTCGTCGTCGAGCGACGCGGCGCCAGCCATCGTGTCCGACCAGTATCCGGATGCGCCGTCGAGGGCGAGCGAGGTCGGCCGGCCCGGAACCGTCTCCGCCAGGCGGATCGGGCCCAGGCGCGTCGCCCCGACCGGGGGCGCCAGGTCGCCGTCGCTGCTGAGCGGAGGACCGTCCTCGGCCAGGCCGCCCAGCGTCGGCGCCGCGCTGACGGCTGCCCGACAGGCCTCGGCCACGGAAACCAGCGATTCGAACGCCCTCGTGCCGGGCACCGCGCGGTCCATGACGCTGACCCGCCACCGCAAGAGGCGGTACCGCGCCACGGGCACGTCGGGCCACGTGAGGCTCTCGGCGCCGACCGGCTCGATCACCGCGGCCACCAGGCGGCTGAGCGGAATCTCCACGGTCTCGCCCGTTCGCGCCATGCGAACGCTCCGCACGCCGGGCACGGCAGCCAGCACCTTCGAGAGGGCATCCAGGATTTCCAGGTCGGCCAGGTTCATGCAGTGCTCCTCAGTCTTGAGGGCCGTCGCTCCGACGACCGCCCCGCAACTCATGGGGTCTCAGTCGCGGCGCAGGCGGTGGCTTGCCAAGGTGCGCACGTCGTCCGGCCGGCCGTCGGCGTCCCGGTCGAGCACGACGCGGGCCTTGGCCACCTCGTCCTCGTACAGCCGGGCGTAATGCTCGGCCTTGCGGGCCAAGCCGCCCGCCTCAGGGCCGCCGGTTGCCTGCCCGCGGTAGATGGTCGCCAGCACCAGCGCGACGCTGGCGCGGCGGAGGCCCCGTCGCTGGGCGATCCAGCGCTCGAGGTCGGATGCGGCGTCGGCCGCATCCGCTTCCAGGCCGAACCGCGCCAGCAAGGCCCACCGCGCCTCCTCGTGCTGAGGGTCGAACGTGTGGATGGTGAACGCCAAGTCCGTAGCGGCCGGCAGCGGCACCCATTCGTCGCCCCGCCCGCCGATGACGCCCGCCAGCAGTTCCGTCTCGCCTTCGACGCTCAAGACCTCGTAATAGCCATCCACTCCTTGAAGGTCGTTCGCGAGGTGGATGATGTGGCCGGGCTTAACCTTTCCTGTGACGAACGTGGCGTCCTCGGCGGTGACGGAGAACGACTGGCTCGTCGCCCCTGTGCCGCGCGCGAGGCACTGATGGTCGAGGACGATCTCGCGCAAAAGCGCGGGCTCCCACTTGAGGAGGTCAGCGTCGGTCGAAAAGTTGGTCATCGCGGGTCTCCTTTGTGCCTCACTCTTTTGTCCCTCCCGCTTCCCCCCGCCGCAGCGGAGGGAGGCGGGAGGTCGGTCCCGAAGGACCGACCTCGTGTGCAAGCCTCAGGCGGTGGCAAGGCCACGGATGATGCCGTGGGCCGCTTCGTTCCTGAGTTCCAGCGTATACTCGCCCAGAACCTGACCTTTCTCGAAGTCGCCGGTGGCAGCCAGCGGCCGGTAGTGGAAACTGCGGCCAGCCAGCGGCGGCACCTGTACCCGGCCGGAATCCAGCAGGATCACCGCGTCCCTGGGCACCCACCGCGACAAGACGACGCGCTGGACGCCGAAGTCGCTCTCGTAGACGGCGACCTGGCTGGTGTAGCGCGGATCGTCCGGCGAGTAGAGCCGCGAGCCCGCGCCGAACTGGCTGATGATGCGCTTCTGGTAGCCGTTGACCACGATGAGGTCCACCTGGCCGCTCGAGCGCTCCCAGATTCGGCGCAGGGCCGTGTTGAGTTTCGTCTCGTCCAGGTTCGCCCCGCTCGGGAACCCATCCGAACCCGGGACGAAGTGGTTCGACACCAGTTGCGGGACGATGCCGTTCATCGTGCGGCGAACGGTGTCCGAGCCCTCCTGGTCGGCGGCCGGTGCAATGCCGTTGAGGATGGTGTTCTCGAGGTCCCGCAGGAGTTCCCTCAGGGCCTTGGTCTTCTGGAAGTCGAGTTCGTCGGCCACGCTGAGGTGGCGGACAGCCAACTCACTGCCCGAGACCAGGACCGTCTTCGAGAAGATCTGCGTCCAGTTCGTGCGGCGCTGCCGCAGCGTGAACCGCGCGGCGTCGGCGTCCTGGCCCTCGAGGGCCGCATTGCCGAGGATGAACAGCGTGTCGCCCGACGCCACGGCTTCGGCCTCGGTTCCACCGTACGCGCGGGTCACAGTGATCGTGCCGGAGCCGACGTCCGTGACGAGCATCAGTTCCTCGGCGTCCTCGCAACGGACCTGATCGCCGACGCGGAACCGGTCGGCGTGGGCCACCGACAACTCCTCGTCCGTCTCGGGATTCTCGGGCGTGGCCGACAGGGTGTCGGTGTTCGGCAGCAGTGAGTCCTCGAGCCACTCATGGTGCGTCGAACGCGCCTCCAGGCGGGCATCGCCCAAGGCGTCCAGCAGCGGCGTTTCGAACGGGCTGACGATCCCGACGAGATCCGACACGTCTTCCGCGATTTCCGGCAGGGTCGCGCCCGCCGAATAGGTTGCTTTTCCGGTAAACGGCATGGGGTGCTCCTTTCAAGTGTTCTTGATTGCTTGTTTTTTTAATGGCACGGCCGACCTGCCTGCCGGCGCCCGCCTCTAGGCGCCCCGGCCTCGCCGCGCCTTCATGTAAGCCATGAGGTCGCCTGCGTTGCCGGACTCGCGCGCCCGGTCGGCCAGCCGTTCGGCGGCGCGCCGCGGCTCATTAGCTGCGGCAGGCTTGACCGCGGCCGTCGGCGGAGGCAGTGCGCGGCCCGCCGCGGCGGGCGGGGCAGAGGCCTTGCCTCGAAGGTGCGGCTTTTCCTCAAGGAGGCCTTTGGCGAATGCCGCCAGATCGCTTGGGGCGTCGCCGCTCGCCAGCCGCTGGTGGGCCAGCGCCAGGGCCGTCTCCGTATCCGCACAGCCGGCCCGCAACAGTTCGCGTTCCAGTTGGCGGTCGCGCTCCAGAGAGTCGAAACGCCGGCGCAGGGTATCGGCCTCGGCCGCCGCCTCGGCGAGTTTGGTTTCCAGCGAAGCGGCCCGCTCGTCCTGAGCCTGTCGAAGGGCCTGGATCTCGGCCTCCAGCGCCGCGGCCCGTCGCTCCGCATCCTGGGCCCGTCGGCGGTACTTGATGCTTTCCTGGATGAGCGTCTGCGGCTCCTGCCGCATGCCCGTCGTCGTGGGCGCCTCGTCGCGCCCTGGCGGCGGGACCTGGCCCGTCGGGGCTTGAACATCCGTGGACATCACGTCCTCCTTCGATGGCACTTTCGACCCATCGTGGCCGGTCAAGGCCGACCACGAGTTGCTCATGTGGATGACGGCGCCGTCTCGGGTCCGTAACCGAGTTCACGCAGGACCGTCTCGACCGGGACGCCGAGTTCGCGCTTGGCCTTCGCCTCGGCAAGTTTCCCGGCCAGGTCTTCCGGAAGCGGGCTCGGCCAGTGGAGACGCGTCTGGCGGTCTTCGGGATCGGTCCGCAGGACGCCGAACCGGTCCAGCGCCTCCAGGATCAGGCGGTTGGCCTCGACGATGCCCTGGCCGTAAGTGACGCGCTTCCGCTCCAGGCGAGCCAGGGTTCCCATCAGGACAACCTTGAGGGCCGTGGCGCTGGTGAGGTTTCCGAGTTGATCGCGCAGAAGGCCCGCGGCCAGCGGCGTCACGCCGCTTATCTTGTCCATCGCCTCGCGCAACTGCTCGATGTGGGCGGTCTCGCTGGGGCTGTCGGCGTCGCCGCCGAAGGCTTCAATGGAAGCGTCGGGGTTGTCCGTGGCCCACATGCGGCCGGGGGCGATCGGACGGTCCTCAAACCCCTCCAGGCCCTTGCCGAGATACATCTTGAAACTCTGGAACGTGACGCGGTTGGCCCGGTCCGACAGGCGCGTGTTGAGTTCATCCTGGATGGGGATCAGCGGTTCGACTTCGCCGGCGCCTTCGTAGTGCATCGGGTTGGCGAGGTTCTGGATGTGAACCACGGGGACGCGGCCGAGCGGGTTCTCGCCTTCCGAGACCAGACGGCCATCCTCGTACCGCTGCCACCAGGCGGGGCCGAGGACCTCGACGACTTCGACCTCTTCGATGCGAGGCCCGGCGCCGCCGAACAAGCGGGCCAAGACCCCGCCGCCGGTCAGCCGGTTGGCCTGTTGCCGGAAGACCTGTGTCCACCAACGCAGGCGGCGCCAGTCTCCTTCGTCGAGGATCGGCAGAACCCGCGGGGCCTCAATCGGCTCAAGCGACACCAGGCGGCCGGCACGGAGGGCAGCGGCCAAGGCGCCGCCGGCGTCGGCCCCGCCCTCCGCACCAGCGCCGGCCATGGCCGCGTCACCACTTTCCAGGCGCACGCGGATCACAAGGTCCACGAAACCGTAAACGGCGCCAAAGAGCGCCACTTCCTGAAGCAGTCCCACGCCTCCGCTGGATTCCCAAACGGCGCCCAGAGCCGCTTCGATGGCCCGCGCATCCTCCGGCCGACGGGCCAGGCTCTCCACGGCGAAGGGCTTGGCGGCAAGGAAATGGACACCGGCATCAATGCGCCAGCCGATGTCGTTCTCGATGACGACTTCGCGCCGCTGGAGAGCGGGCTGGGGCGCGCCGGATCCGCCGTAACCCAGATGGAACCGGCCGGTGATCCGGGCCGGCAGGCCGAACTCCTGAGCCTGGTAATAGGGCCGCGCGGACGCCATCCAGTCGAAGTTGCGCTCCGCTTCCGGCACGCCGACGCCCAGCGGCGTCACGTCATTCTTGTAGTAGGCCCACAGCCGGGCGAAGTGAAGCGCCCGATCCGGGGCGGTGTCGCGCACCAGGTGTTCGACGAAGGCTTCCGAGAGTTCGGCGTCTGCGAAGTTCGTGAAGTCCAGTTTCACTGGCGGGCTCCCATAAGGCTCCTGGTCCCGTTTACGCCGAGGCAGTCCGCACGCCATGACAATAGGCCGTGCCGCGGTCGTTGTTTCACGCGTGGCTCGTTGCTGCCGTGACCCGCGTGCCTCTTCGCTTCGCGGCAACCACCACTCGGCTGCCTCTCCACTAAAGGACGGCGCGCACCGTCTTGCGCCATACCGTGCGTGGGTTGCGAGACGGGCCGGAAGCACAACGGCCGCTCCATGAGCAAGTTATGGACTCTCGCGATCCGAAGGATTCTTCTTCAGGGTGGGGCGGGTTTGCGCCAGGTCCGCCACGGCACTGTCAGAAACGCGGGCGCAGAGGAACAGCGAGGATAACCAGGCGGAGTCGTCCCCGTCCGCGGGAGCGGATCTGCGCCTCTACTTCCGCGGCGTTTCGGCAGGAGGAGGCGCCGGCGCGTTGGCCGATGGGTTGGCCCCGGCCGGCGGCTGCGGTCCGGTCTTGGCGGTCGGTTTGGGCGCGCCGGCAGGCGGCGGCTTGGTTGCGGGCTTCGCTGCGGCCTTGGCCGGCACGCCGCCCGGCGCAAGGAATGGAACGGAGTCGCCCTGAGGTGCCGGCCCCGGTTTGACGTGCACCGCCGTGATGATGAGCGTCTGGACCCAGACGTCCGGACCGCAGCGTTCGTAGAACAGCGCGCCGCCCAGGCTGAGGTCCGACGAGAGCCGCCCGCCGAGGACAAGCAGGCGGGTGGGCGGCAGCCTCACCTCGGCGGCGAAGTCTGTCAGGACAAACGATGCTCGCCCCAGCCGCTGGGCCACCCCGCCGACCTCCGTCCGAACCCAGTGCATTTCCTCCGGCCCCGACATCACCTCCGGCACCAAGGCAATGCGGACGGCATCGGCCGTGTCGGGATCCACGCGGCAGACCAGGCGGAACTGGGCGACCGCCTGCTCAAAATGGCGTCCCATGATTCGACCGGAAGCGTCCGTCCAGATGATATCGAGCCGGTCGCGTCCGATGCCCACCGGGATGACGAAATCCATGTTCTCCCGGACCAGCACGTCGCTCGTCTGGGTGGTTCGGTCCGGCGTGTCCGTGACCAGTTCGCTCATGCGGTCGGCCGCCAATTGAGCCCCGTCGCCGAGTCTCAGGTCGTTGGCCTCCCACAGAAGGCGCTTCTCGTAGGGGACGTTCGTGGTACCCAGGAGCCGCCAGATGTCCTCCTCCGCCGCATCCGGGCGAAGCCGGTGTTGGAGGCGCACGACATGGATCTGGAACATCGGCACATCGGGTGCCGGGCCGCCTGCCATCGGGTGAAGGCGAATGGGTTGGCGGGCAGCGGCCGACCCGCACCCGGCGGCCCAGACCGCCGCGCCGGCCAGCGCGCACGCCACGATGAAAAGCGAATAACGCATCGTGGGGAGTATAGATGCCGCCGGGGCCTGCGTCAACGCATCACAGCCGCGCGGGGCTCACTTGACCTTGGGCCGCATGGGGAGGTCGTCTTTCTTATACGTGAAGAACAGGCGCGCGATCTTCTCGGCGAACCCGTCAATCAGGATGGCCTCCAGCTGGCCGGTCTGTTCCGCTTCCACGTCGGGCCGCGTTTCGGCCGAGATCAGGCGGGCATCCGAGAGCACCGGCCAGACCTGCTGGCCGGTCTCGGGCGAAACCAGCCGGACCGCGGCCTCCGCGTATCCCTGATACACGGTCGAATTGGGGTTGTCCTTCAGCCGGAACTCGAACATCTCAACGTGCAGTACGATGTCTACATTGAAGTATTTTCCGGCCTGCGCCACCGACCAGTCGTCAAAGTGCACCTCGGCCTGCCGCGCCGCTTCGAGGCTGCGGACGGGCACGATGGGCCCGCACGCCTGGTGCTCCGCCAGGACTTTGCCGACCGCCCCCGACATGGCCGACTCCAGGCGCGGGTAACCCGAGGCCAGGGTGGCGTCCTTCGTGTCCACCAGCACCAGCACGCTTCGCCCATGAAGATCATACTGGGCATCGACGGTTTCCTCCGGCGTCAGCGGCCCGACCGTCTTAACGAGAATCCAGGCGAACGCGTCGCATCCGGCGACCCCCGCCCCCGCCGTCACCAGCATCAAGACCATGGCCGCCCGCTGCCAGCGCCTGTTCACGGCCCGCCTCCACGGACTTCGACCTCGTGGTCATGGAATTTGTTCACGACGCTTTGTGCGAATACCCGGTTGGTGATGATTCGGATCGTCCGCTCCGTGGTCTCCAGAACCCCCGCCGGCCGGTCCTCCGGGTACAGGGTCTCCACGTGCGTTTCGTATACGGGATTCTGTTCGACGGCCGGGCGGGCGACCTGGATGCGCGCCTTCACGTGACCGCGGAGCAGGCTGGCCGAACGCTCTTCGATCATCGTGTACTGCTCCAGTTCCACATACAGGATCACATCGGCCTGGAACGCCTTGGCGATGTCCACCAGAGACATATTCGGCCACTCCAGGTTCGATTCCTGCCACCGCACGACCTCGACTGGGTGGACGATCGTCTTGATGCGGGGGGCCAGGTTCCGCGCGATCTCATTGACCATGTTCCCGCTGATCTCCACGGGGGCGGTGGGATCGGAGAACAGAACGTCCGTGCCGGCGTAGACGACGATCACCAGCCGTTCCGCCTCCAGCGGATACTCGGCCTTGATCGTCTCCTTCGGATGCCGCTCTCCGAAGAGCCAGACGAGGAAGTGCGGAACGTAGCATCCTCCCAGGCCGAGCGCCATCGCTCCGACGAGCATCACCAGCACGCCGCGACGCCAGCGCATCGCTTAACCTCCACCTCGGCGCCCCTCGGCGCCTCACCTTTCGCGGCCGCCGGCTTGCCACCCGGCGCGGGGCGACGCCTCGAAGGCGCCACCCCCTACATCTGCGTCCACTTGTATGCCCACGAGACCAGGGCCAGCGCCGAGAGCAACAGGGCTGCGGCGATAGCGCTGCCGGGCGTCACCAGGCCGAACCAACTGCGCCGGGCCGCCAGGGCCGCCACGTTGAGGATCAGCCCTCCGACCGCCAGGAAGAATGCGACCATCCCGAAAGGCTGGTTCGTCAGGGCTTCGTAAAATCGCCCGTGGGCCGCCAGAACAAAAGAGGTCGTCACGCCGCACGTCGGGCAGGGATGACCCGTCGTCGCCAGCATTCCGCAGGGAGACAGACCCAGAAGGGTGTGCGTGCCGACGCCGTCCGGTGACGGCGTCAGCCTCATGCCGAGCGCGAGGGCCCCGCCCAGCATCACGGCCAATACCGCCTGGGCGAACCGTTCGCCCGTCGTAGACCGCCGCCACGACCACGCCCGCAGCGAGTCGCCCTCGCCGCGCCGCAACGTCCGACCGTTCATGGCTGTGACCGCTGCCTGGCCCACCGTCACACCTTTCGCGCCAAGGAGGGACCCCTTTCCGGCGCTGGCCCAATCCTAGCGGCAGCAACGCTCCGGGTCAACGGGGTAGGGGCTAATCCCGCGCACCGAACTTTTGAGGGCCGCGGCGACCGGCTAACTGTTGCCTGCTTGGCCGCCGTAGCCCCCGCGCTGTCATCCCGAGCGAGCGCAGCGAGTCGAGGGATCTCGCCGTGGCCGTTTTGATGTAAGTCGCATTTTGGTTTTCCGGAAAACACATTTTTGGCGCGGTTTGGCGCGCTTTTTTGACCCAAGTTATCCACAAAACGGCCCT
>Ga0307378_10010035_pt1 | contig 12354 bp, 11 predicted proteins | sample UN1MG_FD_202238 | JGI IMG/M metagenome (GOLD analysis project Ga0307378, IMG submission 202238) | Soil microbial communities from Risofladan, Vaasa, Finland - UN-1 | ecosystem: Environmental > Terrestrial > Soil > Coastal area > Acid sulfate soil | place: Finland: Risofladan, Vaasa | collected...
CGTGGGCCTTTCCTGGCTGTGGCCCTGGCCCTTGTTCGTCTGAATCCGAGGGCATCTGCTACCTTCTTTCAGAGAGGTACCGGGACCTTGGCCGGTATCGCTGGTGGGCAAAGGAGAAGGTTCCTTTCACTAATGGGGAGAATAGCCCGATACAGCGGTCAGCTTGCTCTCTCTTTTCTTACCGATTGCTCGCAGTCCTTCGGCAGAATCGATAGCAGTCTGCATTCCCGCCTCCTGGACCGGGGTGAGGCCGTACTGGCAATATCAACCATTGCCGGGATAGAGTTTCTCAAGAGCTGTCCTGCCGTACTGGCAGAGATTGGCATTCCCGGACTGGAACGCTGGTTTAGAGAAGGGGTCAGGCTGCTGGGAAAGGATGAAAAAACGGGCCTTGCCTACTTCCGCCTTGAGTTTGCGGAAGAAAGGGCTCTGGAACGATTGCTGGTTACAGTCGAGCTTGACCAGGTCAGGGCAGTGCTGCTCATGTACGGCCAAGCTCTGGGAGGAACCGAGATAGAGATTCGGCCCAGTGAGAGCCTGGCGGTATGGAGTATGGGAGCCATACACCCGGGCACACCGACTACAGATGGGACCACTATCTTCCTGCCATCGTTAATGGACCAGTACGATTCGAATGAGGAGAACTTCACCTGGTACAAGGTGGCTGTCACCCATCAGGCCGGTCATATCGAGTTCGGCACCTTCGACTTCTGCTTTGAAAAGGAAGCGGTACTGTTCCCTGACCGGCGACACCGGTTGCGGTCAACAGATGGAGCTGGCCTGACCGATATGGAGAGGTTCCTCAGCCTCTTCGACGATAGGAGGCTCGCTGCCGATATATACTCCCTGGTGGAGGACGTCAGGGTTGACTATCTGGTGAAGTATGGATACGCGGGAATAAGGGCCGGGTACAAGTCGGTCCAGCAGGAAACGGTGTGGAGACGTCCTTCTCCGGACCATCTTCCGCTGAGGGAAGCATTCCTCGAAATACTCATCCGGCTTAGCCTGGATGGCGAGCTTCCCATAATCCCTGATATCCTGCGTAGTCCAGTTGAATCAGCGGTGAAGCTCTTGCAGCGTTTACAGGCGTCGCGGGCAACCGTCGAGGATTCCGCTGAGGCTGCTCTTCGACTGTACGAGATTGCCGGCACCATCGCCAATACCTATGGACCGGAGTGGGAATGGGAAATAGCTAATCCTGGTGAAAGTGGGCCTGACATGGCAGTGAAAGCCTATCGCCGTTCTGATAGTGACAACGTCACCCTTGAACCGGGCGTGGAGGTACCATACCAGTCCCCGACAGATGTAGAATATCGTGGTGATTCCCATCCCGACACACTTCACATACTGCCAAAGGCTGAGGATGATTCCGACCAGGGGTTTCCGTCTCCCGTATCGCCTCCCGGCACTGAAGTGCAACTCAACGGGATTATGCAGGCAAGGAACGTCCTGTCCGGTCAGTACACGACAGACCTTCCCGGTGAAATCCGTGCCGAGGAGACTGTCTCTACCGGACAGGACGGAAACACAGGGCTGTCTGATACCGATTACCCAGGGGAGGGTGCTCTCCTGAGAGAAGACGGACAATCGTACCTCTATGATGAGTGGGATTTCCATGCCGGCTGCTATCGACCAAAGTGGTGCCGTGTGAGGGAGAAGCTGCTGCCTGAAGTTAGTACCGATTTCTTCGAGGAAACCCTGGCCCGTAGTCACCTGCTGGCCGCCCAGGTCAGGAAGCAGTTCGAGATGATAACCCCGGAACTTCTCAGGAAGGCGGACAGACTCTATGACGGTGAAGAACTGGACCTGGATGCTGTGGTCAGAGCCGTTGTGGATAGGAAGGCAGGGTGCATCTCTGACGAGAGGATATACTGGAAGAGGAGGAGGGTACAAAGGGACGTGGCGGCAATCCTGCTTCTTGATATGAGTGCCTCCACCAGTAACATAATCAAGGATACCGATGATGAATACCCTGAGTGGTACCTCGACCTGGTGGAAGGCTCCCCCAGAATGAGAGCGCAGGGGGGTGAAGTGCTGATAGGAGCATCACGGCGCGTGATTGATGTGATGAAGGAAAGCGTGGTGTTGATGATGAACGCCCTGGAAGGTGTCGGGGATTGTTACGGTGTCTATGGCTTCTCCGGTCACGGTCGGGATAATGTGGAGATACTGGTTATCAAGGGAATAGACGAAGGATTCTCCGGCACTGTCAAGAGCAGGGTAGGCAGCATCGCACCGTTACACGGTACCAGAATGGGTTCGGCTATAAGACATGCCATCTCGAAGCTGGACACACATGATGCGAAGACAAAGCTACTCTTCCTGGTCAGTGATGGCTACCCTCAGGACGAGGATTATGGCCAGGACGATGGCGATGAAGAATATGCCCTCCAGGATACCAGAATGGCCTTCCTTGAGGCCGAGCGAAAGAGCATTATGCCCTTCTGCCTTACGGTTGACATAGCCGGATACGATTACCTGAGGAGAATCTGCCACGACATCAACTACGAAGTAGTCAATAACATCGAATCTCTACCGCAGCGTTTGCCCATCCTCTACAAGAGGCTGACATCCTGAGCATTGGCTTCTAGCGGAGGCTATCAGCAGCCTCCCTCGGAATCAGCCGCATGAGTGACCAGGTTGTTCTGCCTATCGTCGCCAGATGTGCTGTCTGCCGGGCCTTCCAGGTAGCTTGCCGTCAGCACCATTGGGAGGTTGTCAGCAACAGGGGGGCCCTGTATACTCGTAGTTACAGGCAGGAGTTGTCGGTCGAGGCGAGAATCCGGTATAATCACTGTTGCAGAGGCCTTTGAACACAGATACCCTGCGTTTGCATGCAAACCACGAGAGGTATCCCGAACCCCTGCCCGACCGGAAAAGGATGGGTGTTTCCACCCGGACTGGAGATGATGCTGGTACGATTGAGCACAGTTAGAGACTACCTGGGAGTCCTGAAACCTCGCGAGAGCATTCTGCTGACTTTTATCGGCGTTTGCGCGGCAGTCGTAGCCGGAGCAGGGCATCCACCACTCGGCAGGCTCATGATTGTCCTCATTGCGGTCCTGCTTGCCAGTGGTGGCTTAAACGGACTCACCAACTACCTCGACCGTCATATCGATGCCCGAATGCAGCGTACCAGAAACCGGGCTTTGCCCTCGGGACGGATAGTGCCTGCGGAGAAGGTGCTACCACTGACTATCACCCTGGTTCTCACCGGTATGGTGCTGGCCTGGATTATGCATCCCCTGTGCTTCTGGGCTGGTCTGGTGGGTGTAATAGCAGCCCTGGTATGGCGGAAGAGGTGGACATGTGTCTTCCCCCAGGGCATTCTGGCCAGTTGTGCACCGGTCCTGATCGGCTGGCTGGCCATTGACCCCTCTTTTAGCTGGGAGCTGTTGTTCCTCTGCCTGCTTATTGCCATCTGGCTTCCTATCCATCTATGGAGTGTCATGATTGCGCGGCGAGATGACTACCTTGGAGCCGGCATCAGCTACTTTCCTCTGAGCCGAACTCCCCGCGAGGCGGTCAAGCTACTGGTGGTACTCAGTCTGCTGCTCTATGCAGCGTCCCTGACCTTCTACTTCGTGGCTAGCTTTCACTGGGTATACCTGACACTGGCCAACCTTCTTGGGGGTGTCCTGGTATATACCAGCATTCGCCTGGCCATATCTAACTCTTCAGAGCAATCCTGGCGACTCTACAGGATGTCTGCGTTTCCCTACCTCGGTCTGGTATTCGCGGCAATGTGCCTGGATATGTTTGTACTGGGCGGGTGACACTTACAGCTATCTCCAGCTCGGGTAAACTGGCTGCACGAGTGACAACGGCTGTAGTCTGGTTGTGTTCCTGATACTAATAGCCCGTGGGTATCTAAGAAGTCAATAAGAAACCAGATGGTGATGTGGAAGGTGCCCTCCATACCTTCGGCAAAGAATACGCCCAGCGTCATTGCCGGGGCGGCAATCAATTCATTAGACCGTTGCCGGCGGACGCCGGGCTCCTATACCCCCAGCGTTCCCTTCATCACCTGCTCATACATCGCGGCGACGGTAGATGCCACCTGTTGTCTCACTGTCTCGTCCGTTGGTACCGGCAAGCACGCGGTCAGATCCGTTTCGCTCACGACTTCCTCTCTGGTTGCGCCGGCACCAATCAGACTGCTCACACGGTCACGCATTGCTGCAAAGTAGAGGCGGGTGTTCGTCACTGTCTCCATGCCACAAACCGGCCCGTGTCCCGGCGCGATGATGTCGACCTCCATCACCTCGACGCGGTGCAAGAAGTCTATCCACTCACCGAACAGCGAATTCGGTGTCACCAGAGGCATACCACTCACGATGTTGTCTCCCGCGAAGAGTACTCTTTCCTCGGGCAGGTACACAGCCAATGAGTCCGCAGAGTGTCCGCCCGCGTAGAACAGTACCAGTGTCCTGTCCCCCATACAGAGCTTCAGCTCCCTGTCAAAGACCACCTGTGGCAGAGCAATCTCGGCATTGTCGAAGGCTTCTTTGTACTGTTGATAGATGTCCGGGACGTAGCGACTGACTTCTGCGGGTAGATTCTCCTTGAGGTATGCGATCTCATCTGCCGCCCCCCGGTGCGCTATTGTCCGGCCGGTCAAGTGGGCGCCGCCAATCAGATGGTCGAAATGGCCATGCGTGTAGACCAGATACGCGATATCGAGTGGGGACAGCCGGCGGAGTTCATTGCGCAGGTCGCTTACTTCGTGGGGAAGAGTTGGTGCATCTATCAGCACCGGGCCTTTCTCTGTGACCACGCAGCCGATATTGCAGCCAAGATACTCCGTCTCGATGAATACGCCATCCGTAATCTCTTTCATTACTCCTTCTCATGTGAATCTCCTGACGTTGGCTACGGTGATACATGGTGTCTGCATTGACGGAAATACGCCAATGGAATCACCGATGTGCACCGTCAGGGGTCCTGCCTTGATAACCGTGAAGAGATAAGGAGCAGTATACTGGCAACAAGATAGGGCAGGCCAACCATTAGCCAGGCAAGGAAATGGTTGCGGCCAGCATACACGGCTATATGAATACCCAGTCCGATGGAAGCTGCGGCCAGCAGAACACTGGCAAGTCGCTCTCGCCACCAGGATACAATAGTGCCAAGCAATGCCAGACCCAGAAGCACACCCAGTAGAATGCCTGCCGCTTCCATTGCTTCCCTGCCTTCGTCCAGAAATTCACTGACAGCTTCACCAATGAGGAAGACAAGGCAGAATACTCCCATGACCAGCCCGATTATGCGTGCCGCCCACTTCATTCTTCTTGCCAGACGGTGTCGTTTGCTCTCTAACATTGGCTGGTTTCTCACATCAAATCAGTAACTAGTGGATATGCTACGCTTTTGCTCATTGGACGTCAAGACCCCGAATTGAAGAATCCGGGGCAGAATAACGGATTGGGGAGCTAAAACACGGTGATTATGGCTCAGGTCTGAGCCTTCTGTTCCCGCAGGGTGTCCAGCCAGCCGGCAGATTTCAAGTCGCGCTCGAGGAGGTGCTTGAGATAGCTCCTCATTATTGTCTCCAGTTCGCGGGAAAGTTGAGCGTTAAGCTTGAGGCGGTTGGCGGTATCGTAGTCACTACCCTGGAGCAGGCGCAGCACCTTGAGGGCATTGACGGAAATCGGGTAGGTGAATGGCTGGGTCTGGCGACAGTCCGGACAGAGGACACCGCCGGTAGAGGGGCTGAAATAGTTGGTCACCGGTTCCAGTGGCTGGTGGCAGGCAACGCACTGCTGTAGCTGGGGGCGGTAGCCGACCTCGTGGAGGAGCTTGAGCTCGAAGTAGCGCAGGGTGAGCTCCCGGTCCACATCCTGGCAAAGGTTGTGCATGGTATCGAGCAGAAGTTGAAAGAGGGCAGGATTCTCAACGTGCTCGGGGGTGAACTGGTTGACCAGCTCGATGAGATAGAGTCCGTAAGAGGTGAGCCAGAGATCAGTCTTCAGGAGGAGGAAGCCGTTGATAGTCTGGCTGCCGGTGATGGTATCCAGGTTCCGTCCCCGCGCCAGGGAGACCTGGCTGTGAGTGAGCATCTCCAGGTGGCCGGCGAGCTTGCTCTTAGGGCGGCGTACGCCCCTGGCCACACCCTGAATCTTGCCCAGACCGGGAGTGTAGAGGGTGAGAATATGGTCCGCCTCTCTCAGTTTGGTCTTTCTGATGATGATAGCTTCGGTCTGGTAGTTACGCGGTCTGGTCATTTCAGGATATACATCAACTCCTGGAGGGATTCAATCTCATAATCCGGTATTACGCCGGTGAGCTTGCTCATGAATCCCGTCCCGCTCCAGTACCGCTACCTGACGACAAACGGCACGACAAGGGCAATCACTCCGGTGCATACGGCGGCGAGGATGAAGAGGTTGTACCGGGTATTGTAGTTGGCCAGCAGCGATTCATCATAGTAGCCGGATACACCTTGGTCCTGGTACATCTTGAGAAGGCCATGGATGAGCTTGGTCCTGGTCTGCTTGCCCTTCTGCAGACCTATTATCACAACGGCATTGACCACGACGAGCAGGGCGACAAAGAGTATCATGACTATTGTCCAGGTGACATCATCACGAGACTCTCCGGCGATTCCGGTGTTGATGCCGAGGGTCAGCAGGTTGAGGAGAATGGCGGTGATGACGAATATCGTATCCGTGCGTGCGTTCTGCTGGAGTTCCGAGATTATGTGTTCGTGAACCCGTTCAATCATGTTTTACCTCCACTACTGGAATTCTACCGAGCACCATGATGTGTGTCAAGGAAGTATATTCGCTGGATATAAGACGGTTTACGCGGAGTAGTCCCGATGTCTCGTCACGGCGTCCGGAGATTCGGCTCAGGGTGACACCCCGCGGAACATACCAGCTGGTGTTTCTGCAACTGAGTACTACCTATCTGCCGAATACCAGTTCGTTCGGTTCCCGGGACCCTCTCTTCAGTAGAATATCCCGTTCCTTGAGAAGGCAGGCCCGATTGTGGGCAATAGCAGTATCATACTGGCCGCTTTCCCAGGCGTGCATGCACAGGATACCCTTGTCATAGAATGGGTCGTCGTAGTTGGGTATACTCAGATTACGGACGGCCTTGGCCTTAGCCTCAAACTTTTCGTCCTGCAGTTCGCCGTCGAAGTACAGCTCTTCACCAAGTCCGAAGTAGAGTACTCCCGTTTCGAAGGAGGTGTTGAAGGCATAGAACGGCCGGAGCAGGCTGTCAATGACAGTGGCAACCCGCTCATTAAGCTCCGTTATCTCGCTCGTGTCCCGTACGTAGAGTATCCGAAGGGCGTGCCGGTCGATTGACCCGAAGATGACCTGTTGAATGTACTCGTACTCCCGGACATCATTAGTGTAGCGGTAGAGCTGGTTGAATCGGCCGATTGTCTCGATATCAATTATGGTGCCTTCGAAATCCGATTGGATCTCTTCCTGGTATTCCTGTATCAATGTCGTCCTTCCCAGTTGCGATAATATGGAGAAGTGGGTGGGGTGGCTAAAGCTTCTGCCTTCCTTCGATTGCCCGGGTGAGCGTGGTATCGTCGGCGTATTCCAACTCAGTACCGAAGGGGAGCCCATGGGCAAGTCGGGTAACCCTGACACCGATGGGGGAAATAACGTGGTTGAGGTAGAGGGCGGTCTGTTCACCTTCAAGGTTGGTATTGGTGGCCAGGATGACTTCCTGTATGGTACCTTCCTGCAGACGGTCGGTAAGCTCCCTGATTCTAACATCACCGGAGCCAACGCCTTCGGTCGGGGAGATGGCACCGTGGAGTACGTGATAGAGGCCGTGGTAGACGCCGGTATGCTCTATTGCCAGGATGTCCTGGGGTTGCTCAACGACGCAGACCGTGCTGCGGTCGCGCTGCTCGCTGAGGCAGAGTGGGCAGGGGTCGACGTCAGTTACGTTGTAGCAGACGGAGCAGAGCGTTATCTTCTGCTTGACCTCCCGTATGGTGTCGGCGAGGAGGCCGGTCTGTTCGCGGGGAGCGCGTAGCAGATAGTAGGTGATGCGCTGAGCACTCTTGGGCCCGATGCCGGGCAACTTGCTCAGTTCCTGGACGAGCCGGTTGATGGCATCAGCGGCCGGTATGCGACCCTGATTCAATGTAAATCCTCCAGAACCTTAGTGATTAAGTCAGCCCCGGTATCTTGAGGCCGCCGGTCAGCCCCTTCATGCGCTTGGCGGCTGCCTTTTCTGATTTCGCCTGGGCGTCACGTACCGCTTTCAGTACCAGTTGCTCTAGCTGCTCCGGCTTCTCCGGGTCCATGGCGTCGGGAGAGATAGATATCGATACTATCTTCTGCTGACCGTTTGCGGTGACCTTGACGGCGCCCTTTCCGGCCTCGGCCTGCACTTCTGTCTTTTCGAGTTCCTTCTGGGCCTCTTCAAGTTTGGCCTTGAGTTGCCGTGCCTGGTTTATCATGGAAAGGTTCATACTTCCTCCGTATCTTCAATCTGGGCACCGAGCTTCAGCGCTTCTTTCACGAGATGGTTGTCTTCAGCGACGCATTGTACGCGGCACGGGTGCCCGAGAAAGCTGCTTATAATGCTATCGACTACTCTCTGGTTTTCCGGGTCTTCGAGCTTCTCTTTGAATACCGGATATTTGAAGGAGAGGATTACCTTGTCATTCTCGACAGAGACCGGCTGAACGCCGGCGCTTCTCAGGATGGCCAGGGCGGGAGTTTTCCTGGTCTCCAGTGGGGCTTCCTCGATGACCTTCCTCCAGTCCTGCCGTAGTCGTTCCGTTTCGCTTCCCGGTGCTGCTGCCGGGCTGCTGGTGGCGACTGCGGGCTGCGGTGTTTCAGAGGGCGCGGGTTTTCTTTCCGGTGGCCTGGTGGTTGGCGCAGTGGTTACCGGTGGAGGTGTGGTCTTCTGCACCGGACGGGGTGCTGGTTCAGGTCGTCTGGCGGGCTTTTCTTCTTCGGCCGGTGGTGCCAGGCTGCAATCGACAATAGCCAGCTCCAGGGGGAGCGCGGAGTGGTTCTCAAGACCGATGTCAAGCTGGCCGAAGGTCTTGACCACCTTCAGTACATGGGCCAGCGAGGCTTTGGTGGCCAGGCCTTTAAGCTCAGCGAGGTCTTCGGTGGTGAGGTCGACCGATTCATCGGCACCGGTCTTGACCAGTAGTAGCGCCCTGAGATATTCGACCAGCTCACGGTTAAACTGACGCAGGTTAAGGCCGTCATTGTTGACGTTGTTTATCGTGGCCACCCCGGCGGGGATGTCACCATTGATGATGTGTCTGGCCAGCTCTATGGTACGCCGGTCTCCTGTAATGCCCAGGACCTCCTGGACCTGGCGGAATCCGATATCGGAACCGTAGTAGGTGGTCATCTGCTGGAGAAGGTTCTCGGCATCGCGCAGGCTTCCGGTAGCGCTCCTGGCAATAAGGCGGACCGCCTCCGGCTCGGCGGTGATGCCTTCGCTCTCACAGATTCGGGTCAGTTTGGTGATGATGTCCTGCTGGGAGAGACGGCGGAAATCGAAACGCTGGCAGCGTGAGATGATTGTGGGGAGTATCTTGTGGGACTCGGTGGTAGCGAGGATGAAGATGACGTGTGCCGGCGGCTCCTCCAGTGTCTTGAGCAGGGCATTGGAGGCCGCAGTGCTCAGCATGTGGACTTCGTCGATGATGTAGACCTTGTAGCGGGCTTCGTTGGGGGCGTAGTTGACCTTTTCGCGGAGACTGCGGATATCGTCGACTCCGGTGTTGCTGGCGGCGTCAATCTCGATGACATCCAGGGCACGCCCTTCTGTTATTGCCTGACACATGTCGCAGGTGTTGCACGCCTCACCCTGGCCGTTAGTCAGGCAGTTAACTGCCTTGGCGAGGGCCCGTGCAGTGCTGGTTTTGCCGGTGCCACGCGGACCGCAGAAGAGATAGGCGTGGGAAATGCGACCACTGGCAAGGGCATTGAGCAGGGTCTGCGTTATCGGTTCCTGACCGACCACCTCAGCCAGTGTTCCGGGTCGCCACTTACGGTAAAAGACCTGTGAAGTCATGTTTTTCGTCACCATTATACCCTATTACGGCGGCTTTCTAAAGGTTTTGCGGGCGTTGGTATGGTTGGTGACAGGCCATTCTCTCCCGGCATTAAGAGTTGTATATTTGAGGAGAATCAAAATTTCACGCCACTGTCCTCAGTGGCGTGTCGCTCAGAATGACAGTGGTGGGTCAGATTGCTTCGTCGCTGGTGCTCCTCGCAATGACAACCTTCTCTCCCGTCTTTGCGAGCGAAGCGAAGCAATCTCAGATTCTTCGCTGTCGCTCAGAATGACAGTGGTGGGTCAGATTGCTTCGTCGCTGGTGCTCCTCGCAATGACAGTAGGGGTAGGGTTGAATTCTGCGTCACTGCGGACAGTGCGCCACTGCGGACAGTGGTGGTAAAGAAAGGAAAACAGCCCCGGCAGAATCCACCACGAGGGCTGTTCGGAAGGCGATACCGTGTCCTGAAACTTCAGGACATGTCAGTTCAGCAAGGACGGTACATCCTTGGCGTACTCGTCTATTTCCTTGAGCTTGCTCTCCACCTGCTTCTGCCGTTTCTTTATCGTGGAGACAACTCCAGCGGCCTCAATGTAGTACTTTCGGATTTTCTCCACATTCCTCAGTTCGGAGAGGATTACGGAGACCTCGAGGGAGCCCCTGTCCCTGGGATAATCACCGTTCCTGATGATGGCTTCCGGAGTCAGGCTCTTGAGGTATTCGCCGAGTTCTTTGATGACACTGAGGCTCATCTCTTTGCCCGGTGCCGAGACCAGATAGAGTGCCCTGGTGGCGTCTTGAGTGTCGCACTTGAACGATAGCTCACTGATAGCTTCGTCCATTGCCTCTATTCCCCGGTGCATCTCGGTGCTCTTATCCCTGAAGTTGCGGGTTGTCTTAAAAGGCAGCCGGATGGATGGTAGCGCGGACTTCCCGTAGCCGATAACCGACCATCCGACTATGCTCTGGATAATATCCCCGGCATCGAGTAACCGGGCACCGACGTACTTGGCCTTCTTCTCCTCACCGGCACAGAGGATATTATAGAAAGGTTCAACAATCATATCATTAATCTGGGAAAGGTTGTTCCTCAGGGAAGCGTTCTTTCTGACGTACCTCTGGTTGTCAACCAGGAAGATGGCATCGGCTACGGAACTGGCCGACTTAAGGCATGTCGCCGAATTGTAGATGGTCCTTTCTTCGGTACGCTCTTCGTGCTCAAAGGGAAGGATGAGCAGATTGTAGATTGGCTTGTCTACGTAGCGTTCCTTGATGACCTGTGTCATTATGGATATCGCGCCGGAACCGGTGCCACCGGCGGTACCGGCAACCATCAGGAAGGCGTCTGACTCAAAGAAACGCGGGGTCCCTCTTATGGCGTCAATGACCTTGTCGGCGTCCTCTCTGGCAATCTCGGCGCCGAGTTCGTTAATCTTGCCAACGCCGTGACCACCGGACTTGCGTCCCCCGATGAGAATTCTATGTTGGTAGTCAGGCTTGATATAAGACAGCCCGCTGAGGTCGGCAAGGTCAGTATTGACCGCAAAGGCGCCGGTGACTATCTCAATCCTGCGTTGTGCTCGTGACCTCCTGTTCAGTCGGGCAAATCCGTCGGCAATATTCGACCCACACTGGCCGAATCCAATTACTAGAAGCTTCACCTTACCACCTCACAACAAAACCGGATATTGTGGTTATTGTAAACTCACCAGCTTATATTGTCAAACCTGGCTACAATCCCCTGTCGGTAATGAAGGCGGCGAGGTCGGCCAGACGGCAACTGTAACCCCATTCATTGTCGTACCATGCGAGGACCTTGGTCATATTGCCCCCGATGACCATGGTATTGAGCGCATCGACAATAGAGCTCGCAGGATTCCCTTTGAAATCCGTGCTGACGAGCTCGTCGGCACAGTACTCCAGTATCCCCGCCAGTGGACCCTCAGCGGCCTGCTTGAAGGCCTGGTTGACCTGCTCAACGGTGACTTCGGTATTGAGTTCGGCGACGAGGTCCACCAGCGAAACGGTGGACACAGGGACGCGCAAAGCCATACCGTGAAGCCTGCCTTCAAGCTCCGGGATGACACGTGCCACTGCGTAGGCGGCGCCGGTGCTGGTGGGGATGATGTTCAGGGCGGCGGCGCGGGCACGGCGCAGGTCTTTGTGGACCACGTCCATCACCTTCTGGTCATTGGTGTAGGCGTGGATGGTGGTCATCAGTCCTTTATTAAGTCCGAATTCATCATTCAGCACCTTGACCAGTGGGGCGATACAGTTGGTAGTGCAGGAGGCATTGGATATGATGTGGTGTTTCTCAGGGACGTACTGGTCCTGGTTGGCGCCAAGGACGATGG
>Ga0307378_10010036_pt1 | contig 12353 bp, 12 predicted proteins | sample UN1MG_FD_202238 | JGI IMG/M metagenome (GOLD analysis project Ga0307378, IMG submission 202238) | Soil microbial communities from Risofladan, Vaasa, Finland - UN-1 | ecosystem: Environmental > Terrestrial > Soil > Coastal area > Acid sulfate soil | place: Finland: Risofladan, Vaasa | collected...
ACAGTAGAAAGACAAAGAATAAGAATTATGAAACAGGAAAAGATCTCAGTATTAATACCGGCCTTTAATGAAGAAGAAAATATATTATTAACCGTTAAAGAAACAATTAATGTTCTGAATACCTTAGGTAAAGATTATGAGGTAGTAATAGTTGATGATGGTAGCCATGATAATACTAATGATAAAGTAAAAATAGAAAAATATACACCCAATCAGGGAAAAGGATTTGCTATCAAATATGGGTTTAATTTTGTAACAGGAGATTATGTTTTATTTTTAGATGCTGATTTAGACTTACACCCATCACAGATAACTAATTTTTTATATTTAATGAAAAAAGAAAAAGCTGATATTGTGATGGGCTCTAAAATGCATAAAGATTCGGTTGTAGATTACCCTTTCACAAGGAAAGTATGTTGTAGGGGATATTATTTCTTAACAAAATTGTTATTTAGACTACCTGTAAAAGATACTCAGACCGGTTTTAAAATATTCAAATATAATGCTTTAAAAACAGGTATTCAAAAAATTGTTGTAAAAAAATATGCTTTTGACTTGGAATTACTTGTTGTTTTGAATAAATACGGGTATAAAATTGTTGAAGGTCCGATTTATTTAAAACCAACCAGGAAATATGGAAGAATAGGAATAAAGGATATTTTCAATATTTTTTGGGATACAATGGCAGTTTTTTATCGTCTTTATGTAAAGAGATACTATGGCCGAAGAACTATGCATAATTAGCTATGGAAATTCTTATATTTAATTGGAAAGACAGAAAAAATCCTTTAGCCGGTGGAGCAGAGATAGTAACTGAAGAATTGTTAAAAAGGTTAGTAAAAAACGGGCACCGGCCTACTTTATTAACTTCTAAATTTAAAGGATGCCAAAATAAAGAAATTATTGATGGTTATGAAATTATCAGAGTTGGGGGAAGGTGGACAGTTTATTGGCAGGCATATAGATATTACAAGGGATATTTGCGTGGGAAATTTGATTTAGTTATTGATGAAATAAACACAATCCCATTTTTTGCTAAATTTTACGCCAAAGAAAAAAATATTTTGTTTATTCATCAGCTCTGCCGAGAAATTTGGTTTTATCAGATATTTTTTCCTTTAAGTTTAATTGGTTATTTAATAGAGCCTATTTATTTATGGTTACTGCGAGATAGAAAAGTAATTGCAGTTTCAGAAAGCACGAGAAATGATTTATTAAAATACGGTTTCAAAAAAGAAAATATTTATATTATTTCAGAAGGAATAGAAATTGAACCCTTAAAAGAATTGCCCGAAATTGAAGAAATAAAAGAAAAAGAACCAACAATTTTATTCTTAGGCGTTATCAGGGCAATGAAGAGACCCGACCAGGTAATTAAAGCTTTTGAACTCGCTAAGAAAGGTATAAAAAATTTAAAATTATGGATTGCTGGTGGAGGGGATGATAAATACCATAAAAAGGTAATGCGGTTAATTAATAACTCTCAATACAAAAAAGACATTACTTGCCTTGGAAAAGTAGAAAATGAAGAAAAGATTAGTTTGCTACAAAAAACTCATTTGCTTTGCGTAACTTCAGTGAAAGAAGGATGGGGATTAGTAGTAATTGAAGCAAACAGCCAGGGGACTCCGGCAATTGTCTATAATGTTGATGGATTAAGAGATTCGGTGAAAAACAATGAAACAGGTCTAATTTGCCAGCAAAATACTTCTGAAAATTTAGCTAAAAATATAATAAAATTATTAAATGATAGAGAAAAATATCAAAATTTAAGAATTAATGCTTGGCAATGGAGCAAAGAAATAAATTTTGAGAGGAGTTACAATGATTTTTTAAATGCTATTAATGGAAAAGAAAATGTTAAAACGAAGTAGTCCGCTGGTTACAATATCAATCCCAACATATAATAGTGAAGAATTTTTAGCTATGTGTCTTGATGCCGTAAAAAAACAAACATTCAAGAATATTGAAGTGAATATTGTTGATGGTAATTCAAAAGATAATACTGTTAAAGTTGCTGAAAAATATGGAGTAAAAGTTATGAATTATCCAGGAGCTCTTTTGGGAGCCAGATACGAGGGCTTAAAAGCTGCAGATGGTGAATATATTTTACTTTTAGATATCGACCAAATTCTAGAAAAAACTTGTGTTGAAAGAGCTGTCGCTGAAATGGATAATGCAAAGGATATGCTAATTTTGGAAGAAGACGTATACCGATGCGATAATTTTCTTGGAAAATTATTTCATTACGACCGTAAATTAATTCATGAGATAAAGGATCTTGATCCGGCAACTAGCGTAATGCTCCCTAGATTTTATAAGACAGAATTGTTAAGAAAAGCTTTCGAAAATATTCCAACAGATGTTTTAGAAAATGTAGGTGGTCAGGATCATGCGATCATATATTTTGAATTTTGGAATATAAGCCAAAGAGTATCTATTTTGCCGAATGCTGTAAAACATATTGAACCCAATTCTTTTAAAATTGTTTGGAAGAAATTTTATAGGTGGGGCTACACAAGCGTAGGAGCGAGAACAAATAAATATATGGACTTTTTGAATAAAAAAGAAAGATTTAGAAAAGGATTATTTAAAAATGGGCTTTGGAGAGAAAGCATGGCTTCAATTTTATTATTACTAATTAAGGGCGTTCCTTACAAAATTGGATATTTTGTAGGAAAAATTAAAAAAATATGAAGAATTATTTGCAAAAATTGTACGAAAAAGCAGTAAATTTTAATCATAAAAATATTTTTAATTTGTTGGAAAAGAATAGTGGTGCAAAATTTTTTGATTTAGGTTGTGATGATGGTGTATTGACAATGAAAATGGCGAATAAAATTGGTACTAAAAGTGTTTACGGTGTGGAAATTGTTGGTGAGAGAATAAAACTTTCTGAACAAAATGGAGTAAAGGTTAAGAAATTTGATTTAAATGGAAAATTTGATTTTCCAGATAATTTTTTTGATGTTGCAAATGCGAATCAAGTTATTGAACATCTATACAATTCTGATAATTTTTTTTCAGAAATACACAGGGTATTAAAACCGGGCGGCTACGCCATTATAAGCACGGAAAATGCCAGTAGTTGGTGCAATATTGTTGCTAGTATTATGGGTTGGCAAATTTTTTCGCTTACAAATTTTTCTAGCAAGAAACAAGGAATAGGGAATCCGTTTGCTTTGCATCGGGATGATTTTCCCAATCTTGAATCTTGGAATCATGTCAGAATATACAATATTAGGGGATTAAACGAATATTTTGAGGTATTTGGATTCAAAGTTGAAAAGATAAAAGGGTCTGGCTATTTCCCCTTGTCAGCGGAGTTGGGCAATATAGATAAAACCCATTGCCACTTTATGACTTTTAAGGTTAGGAAAATATGAAAAACCGAATTTCGATAGTAAAAAGTATTATGCTTGCCAAGAAATATCCAAGGACCGCACTCCAATTATTAAAGGATGGATTTATAGATAAATTTGGACTTCATAAAGAAACATCGTCTGCACCTAATTTGATAGTCTTATATTTGTCTGAAACGTGTAATCTCCGCTGTTCTATGTGTAATATATGGGAGTCAAGAAATAAATTTGGAGAAACAGTAAATGGAACAGCTTTTACTATTGAAGATATCGAAAACATAGTAAACCAAGTGGAATTATTTAAACCAATGTTTTATTTTATTGGTGGTGAGCCTACTTTAAACAGTGATTTAACAAAAATAATTAGCTATATTCACAAAAAAGGAATGATCACCTCTTTAACTACTAATGGCTGGTTACTTCCTCATTTAGCCAAACCACTCTTTGATAGCGGTCTTGATTTTATTTCTGTATCTTTAGACGGACCCAACGCAGAAATACATGATAAAAGTCGTGGAGTTTCAGGTGTTTTTGAACGGGTTACTGATGGAATAAGAAAATTAGTTGAGATAAAGAAGAAAAATCGCTCTATATTTCCCAATATTAAAATTAACACGGTAGTTACTCCTTGGAATATAGATAAATTAGAAAGTATTATTGCCCTAGCTAAGAATTTGGGAGTGGATGAAATGTCTTTCCAAAACTTCTCTTTTTTTGGGGAAAAAATCCAAAAATTAAATAATTTTTATGTTGATATCAAAAAGACTGGGAAAATAATTATGGGAATGAAAATTGGAGGAAAAACTCCTTTCAGCGAAACTGAAATAGAGAAAATTGTTAAATTTTTAAAAAGCTTACCAAGACTATCAAAAAAATATGGTTTATCCTTACTTAATGTTCCTTATGTGAATAATTATGAAGAATATTATAAGGGAACGTTACCTGCCTTCGCTCACTCTTGGTGTTATGGCCCATGGCATACTGCGACTATACGAGGATCTGGTGACCTTGAAGTATGTCAAGGATATGTAGTTGGAAATATTAAAGAAAACAAATTAATGGACTTATGGAATAATGAAAAATATCGTTATTTTAGAAAAATTATTAAAAAAGAGCACATTACACCAGCATGCTATAGATGTTGTAATTTAAATACATGTTTTAAAAAGTAAGATAAAAATTTTATTTGTCACTTTATGACTTTTAAAATTAGGAAAATATGAAAAATATAAACGAATTATTATCTGGATTGGCCTATACCTAAATATTAAAAAAGAATAATGCATAATAAATATAGATACAATATTATCGATAAGATCGAATTCTATTTAAGCCATTTATTTTATAAGTTTCTAGTTTTATTTGAAGTAAAAAAACCAAAAATTTATTTATTTTTATTAGATTTAGTTTTTTCATTTATAAATTTAATATACTTATTAAAGAAAAGTGATAAATTGATAAAATATTTTTATAAAATCAGCAATGTGGATTATGTAGAAACAATATTTGGAAAATTCTATCTAAGAAAAAATACCCATGATTTACTTGGGGCTTCCTCCTCTTATGAAAGAAGAGATGTGAATTTTTTAATAAGAAATATATCAAAAGAAATTCAAAACGAAAAAAAGATTTTATTTTTAGATATAGGTGCGGATTTTGGATATTATTCAATATTATTATCAAACATTTTCAAAAACAATAAACTATTAAAAATTTACAGTTTTGAGCCAACGTTACAAAGCAGGTGTTTATTTGAAAGAAATGTAAAATTAAATAATGCACAAAATATAAAAATTCTTCCTTTTGCCATATATAAAGAAAATGATTCAAAAATTTCGATAGCGGAAAAAACTGTTAATAAATCAAATTCTATATCTCTAGATATTAAAAATAATAATGTAGAGTTAGTTAAAACAATAACTGTTGATAGTATAATAAATAAAGCAAGTAATTTTGACGTTCTTTTTATAAAAATAGACATAGAGGGGTTTGAAACAGAGGCACTTATTGGAGCAAAAAAAATATTGCAGTCAAATAAAAAAATATATTTAATGGTTGAAGATTTTGTAGATAATAGGGTTATAGATTTTTTGGAAAATACAAAGGCTGATTTTGTCGGTAAATTTAACAATTATAATAGTTGGTGGAAATTTTAAATTTAAAAAGGCGTAAAATATGAAAAAAATAGTAATAACTTATGGCACTTATGATCTTTTACATATTGGTCATTTAAATTTATTAAAGAGAGCCAAGGCACTCGGAGATTATTTGATAGTCGGTTTATCAACCGATGAATTTAATCAAATAAAGCATAAAGACTGTTTTTTGTCTTACAAACAGAGAAAAACAGTTTTGGAAGCTATAAATTATGTTGATAAGGTTATACCAGAAAAAAATTGGGAGCAGAAAATTAAAGATATAAAGAAATACAAAGTAGATATCTTTGTGATGGGAGATGATTGGAGGGGAAAATTTGATGAATTAAAAAAATATTGCAAAGTTATATATCTGAAAAGAACGCCCAGTATTTCAACTACTCACTTGAAGGAAAATATTATTGATAAGGTTAACAAGAAAATATGCTAAACAAATTTAATATATTTATCCGAGGATTATTTAAAACGATGCCTCTTCTGGATAATTTCAGAAACTATGATGAGTATTGGGGAAATAGGGGTTTTCATGCGCCCTCGTTAGGTAGGGCTAAAATAATTTCCAAATATATTGAACCAGATAGCAAAATACTAGATATAGGTTGCGGTGACGGCACTGTTATAGAATATTTGAGTAAAAATAATCAACCAAAAGAAATAGTTGGCATAGATATTTCTAAAAGAGCAGTAAATTATGTGAGGAATAAAGGATATAATGCCTTTGAAATAGATGTCTTGTCGGATAATTTCACTAAATTTTTAAAAAGCAAAAAATTTGATTACATAATAATAACGGAAGTTTTAGAGCATATCCAGGATCCAGAAAAAGTAATTACGGCTATTAAAAATCATTTTACTAAATCGGTTTTTGTTTCGATTCCAAATGCTGGTTTTTTTGTCCATCGGATTAGATTACTGTTCGGAAAATTTCCGATAGTGATGATTCAACAAAATATAAAGGAACACATTAGATTTTGTACGTTAAAAGATTTTATCTATTGGTGCAATTATTTTGGGTATGAGGTTGAAGATTATTTTGTTTCGGCAGGTCTTTACTTTAAACCATTGGCGTTTCTAGAAAAGCTTTTTCCGTCGCTATTTGCGCAGCAGATTATTTATGAGATAAAAAATGAAAAAGAGTAATTATTTTTTTTATTTCTTAATAAAAATTCTTTCTCTCCCATTTTATTTAATTGGTTTTATAATACCAAAAAATGATAAAATTTGGATTTTTGGATCTTGGAAGGGGGAAAAATACAATGATAATCCCAAAGCATTGTTTGAATATATAAAAAAAGAAAAAAAAGACATAAGAGCTGTATGGTTAACGAAAAATGATACGATTTTGGATATTTTAAAGGAAAAAGGTTATGAAGTCTATAAAACCAATTCAATTAAAGGAATATATTGCGCCCTTATTTCGGGTGTTGTAATTTTGTGTAGTGCAATTAGCGATTTGGGTGTTTATTCTTTTCTTTTTCCGTGGAAGAAAAAAATTATTCAACTTTGGCACGGTACCCCACTTAAGCGATTAGATATTAGTGACCGTGTTTTTTCGGTTGGAGAAAGGATGCTAAGCTCTTTATTTGTAAAATATTTGGGCAGACCTTTTGATATAATTATTTCCGCCTGTGATTTGAATAAAAAAATATATTCGAAAACTTTTAATATTCCAGTTGAAATGGTGAAAATTACCGGGCAACCACGAAATGACAAAATCTTTATAAGGGAAAAACAAAAAAGTAGCGGTAAAAAAATTATATACCTTCCTACTTGGCGTGAATATGACACTAATTTGGATTTATTTGAACAATTTGGTTTTGATGCAGTTAGAGTTGATGGTGCGCTTGAAAAAATGGGCGCCGAACTTTTTTTAAAATTTCATATGAATGAGTCAGAAAAAAATAAATACTTCATACAAATAATTAAACATGCCAAAAGGATAAAACTTCTAGAAATTGATGATATTTATGATGTCTTAGGCGCCATGAATGTTCTGATAACCGATTATTCTAGCGTATATTTTGATTATCTTTTGCTTGACCGACCTATAATATTTGCGCCATTTGATCTTGAAATATATCAAAAAAAACGGGGTTTATATTATGACTACGAAACAGTTATCCCGGGCCCAAAAGCACGAAATTGGACTGATGTTATGACATACGTTGAACAGGCAATTACAAACGATACGTTTCGAGAAGCAAGGAAAATAGTCAATAAAAATTTTAATTATTGGCAGGATGGAAAGAGCTCCGAACGGGTTTATGAAGAGATAGTAAAAATAATTAATAAAAAATGATCAAGACGGGTCATGAAAAAATAAAAAAATGGGAAGATGTGCTTTGGATAGCACTATTGCTTCTTGTTGCTAGTATCTCTCATTGGGAATGGTTTCGTTTTGGAAATGTTCTGACCTTTGCAGATACTTGGTTCCAGCATCCGGAAACATTAAATGAGGCGTTTCGTACAAATACTTGGATAGAAAATAGCGGATTTGGAGTGCCCAACATCCAGTTGTACAAGTTATTGTTTTTTGCTTTTCAGTCTTTTTTGAGTAAAATTGGCTTTCAATTTACTGATGTGTTGCGAATAACTCATCTTATTCCTATAGCAATTTTCGGGTTTCTGTCTCCGTATTTTTTAATTAGATACTTAACAAGAGAGAAATTAATTGCTTTTATTGGCGCCTTGTTTTATGGATCAACCACGCTATTTATCCTTAGACAATATCTTGGTCATTCTTCGGTCGCTTTTATTGTTGCACTGGCCCCTCTTATTTTATATCTTTTTTTATTAGCCTTAGAAAAAAATAAAACACGGCAATGGCTTGTCTTTATTCTCACATATTGGGTAGGGTTGTGTTACGAACCTCGTATTATGTATATAGTAACGATTGTTTTGGGAATATATTTTTTGTTTTTTGGCATATCATCGTTAAAAAAAGTATGGGCAAAGATACTTGTAAGTATCGTGTTACTTATCGGATTAAGTGCTTTCTGGATTTTGCCAATTGCCTTAGGCGGTTTTTCTGAAGTAATAGGAGATGTTGCTGGAAGAGTACTTTTTGGAAATGCGTACTATTCGATATTAAGATCACTGTCGTTATTTCATTCTTGGTGGACGGGGGCTCAACCGCTCATATTCAGTTTACAGCCAATTCCGTGGTATTTCTGGTTAGTTCCCGCTTTTACCATTTTATTCTTCCTTTTTCGACCGGACAAGGAAAATAAAAAGATAATTGCCTTTTTTGGAGTTGTCTGGCTTTTGGGTTTATTTCTCACAAAACAAGCTGGAGCTCCTTTTCCTGATGCTTTTCAGTGGCTTCGGGAAAATATTCCCGGATTCTTAATTTTCAGATCTGGCTCAAAATTTTGGTTTGTATTGTCTTTAGGTTATATGGGGCTTTTGAGCTTCGGTTTACTTTGGCTTAAGAAAAGATGGGGCAGCAGATTTAGCCGATTGGCTTTCGCTGGTATCGCGGCAGTCATTATTATCCTTTCATTGTGGAATCTCAAACCACTTATCATGGGAGAATTTGGCGGTATGTTTGCTGAGAGGGAAATTCCTAAAGATTATCTCATATTCAAAGAATATCTTATGCAACAAAATGATTCATTCAGAACCTTTTGGACGCCTACTGATTCAAGATGGGGTATTTATACTAATCAAAAACCAAAAATCAGTAACATTGGTATTATTGGGGATGAATGGAAAAATTATGTTTCCCTTAAGTTGGGATATAAGAAATTGTCAGTAAATGAGCAGATTATGGAAATTTTTAAAATCAACGGCGCAAACGAACTTTTTGATATTTCTTCTATTAAATATATCGTTGTGCCGATCAGGGATGTTTCTAATGATGATGACTTTTTTATTTATTATGGAGGGAAAACTAATCCAAATATAAGGGATTGGTATATTTCAGAGTTGGACAAGATTGAATGGTTGAAAAGAATTGATATTGGCACAAATGAGCTGGTTGTCTATGAAAATGAGAATTACAAGCCTCATTTTTATATTCCTCAAAAGATGATTTATTCAAAGGGAGGTATAGAAAATTTGGCTGATATTATGGGCTTTGGAGATTACCAGATAAGAAGCATCGAACCTAAAAAAACAGATGTTAAACTACAAATTCCTAAAATCACTTTTGTTAAAATTAATCCGACGAAATATAAAATAAAAGTTGAGGGAGCAGGGGAACCATATACTTTAGTATTTTCGGAAAGTTTTCATCAAGGCTGGAAAGCTTATATAAATATAAATGGTACCTTTGAAAATAAAGAAATAGTATCTTCTTATTTTAATGGAGAAATAAAAGAAGGCACACATAAGAATATTTTCTTTGATAAGAATACTTTTGAAACATGGGGTAAAAAACCAATAGCTGAAAATCGTCATTTTATCGCTAATGGTTACGCTAATTCTTGGTATATTGTACCAGAGGATGCGAATGGTAAAGAAAATTATGAAATAATAATCGAGTTCTGGCCACAGAGATTATTTTATATTGGATTAACTATTTCAGCATTTACATTCCTTGGATGTTTATGTTATTTAGTTTACGATCTATATATGAAAAAGAAAAGATTAAAGGTAAAGCAAGTGAATTTAGTATACAAGTCTTAAAATTTTATGAGAGGGTATATTTATAAGAGTAGAGTAAACTAGTAATATTTATGGTATTTGCAAACGGTATTAAGAAATTAAAATATAATTTATTACTACATACAGGTATAATAGTATTCTTTTTTTACTATCCTTTATTTTTCTCAGCAATAAAGATAGTTAGTTATTTAAAAAGAGAAAAAGGATAATAAAATCATGAAATTATTAAAATATATGAAAGAAAGAAAATTGGGCTTATCTATTTATCTATCATTGTTTATCTTTCTTATAGTATCTCTTGTTTTGAGAAATATAAAACCAGATCTGTATCCTGTCTCTGTTTTTTTAATGTCTTTGGTTTTTATTTTTTCTCAGTATTTTGATTTTGAATATAGATATTTTATTGGTTTTGCACTTATTTTGCTGGTTGCCTGTCCTTTTTTGTTGATTGCTAAATATGAAACGTTGGCAGAATATTTTGCAATCTATGTTTATGGCTTTTTAGTACTAGGTGTTGTTGGATACTTCTTTGATAACCTAAGAGAAAAGTTAAAATCAAAAGGCACTATTAAAGTTTATAAAAAAGTGTTTCTATCAATTTTGGTAATTTTTCTATTGTCCTCTGTGTTTATTTTTGCAAGAGTCTATTTGTATAACTCTGATTATACAGTTGTAATAAAAGAAAATATTGTTAAGTTTGCAGCTAGTGCAAAGGATAAATACATTAAGACATTTAGAAAAGATATTTATTATAGTGGGATGGATATAGCCGAAGTTGATGGTAAAAAAATATCACGGGATATTATTATCAATATAGACAATCCTAAATCTGATAGCAGCATTTCAAAAACAATTGATTTATCCGGTTGGGCAATTGAGACAAATTCAATAGATAATACAGGCATTGACAGAATTGAATTTTTCTTTGATGGAATACCAGGTAAGGGAAAATATTTGGGTAGTTTTTCTATTCCGTATTATAAAAGCGATATTGAAACTGTTAAGTTTTTAGAGAATTTATATCTGCAATTTTATAATAGGAAACCTTTTAAGGGAGAATTAAGCTATTGGACTATTAATTTGGAGGGGAGAATAGTATCATGCCAAGATGTAGTCTTAAATATAGTAAATAGTAAGAGATTTATAAATAGGAATTTAAAAAATGAAGATTTTGTAGAAGTTTTGTATTTGGGATTATTTAATAGAGAAGCAGATGAAGGAGGTCTAAAATATTGGACTGATTTGTTGAACGAAGGCGGTGCTGATCGCTATGGAATTTTAAATATTTTCTTAAATTCAGAAGAATTCAAGATAAAATCTGATAATTACTATAATACGGTTCCTTTAAGAAAAGAGACATTAAGCATAATGAGAAAAAATGTTGCAGATATGTATGGCAAACAGTTTTATTTAAGCGGTTTTGAATTTAGTTTTGATGGTACGAAATTTTCAAATGGTAGGCATACAATTTATGTTTATGCTCACAGTCCGATTTTTGGATGGGATTATGTGAGTCTTAATGTATATATAAATAATTAATCATTTTTTCGGTATATATTTTGCTTATGGGGTGAACCCCTCTGGGCTTGTTGCCAAACTCTTAATAATATTGTATAATAATAGTTAATTAACTATTTTAACATTCAGGAGTAAAAAATGGGCTATACTGCAAAGATACAACAGATCACAAGGAAAGATTTTAACCAGTACTACATAAACTTCCCCAGAGCCATTGCCATGGCCATGAACTTTTCCAAAGCTGACCCTGTGGAATGGGAGATAGCCGATAAAGACACTCTTATCTTAAAGAGAAAGAAGGTGGACAGTGCAGGGCAAAAAAGAGTTTAATCAAAGAATATATTACAATATTAACCTGGACTGCCTGGTACCGGAGAATCACCTCTTAAAGAGGCTGGAAAGGCTTGTCTCTTTTGATTTTGTAAGGGGTATTACTAAAAGTTATTATTCCCATACAGGTAAACCCTCCATTGACCCGGTGGTTCTGGTAAAGATGCTGCTTGTTGGATACCTTTTTGATATAAGGTCAGAAAGAAAGCTAGTAGAGGAAATTTCCCTTAACCTTGCCTACCGCTGGTATATCGGATATGACCTTGATGAAGAAGTACCCAACCACAGCATATTTTCTAAAGCCAGGGTAAGATTTGGCAAGAAGCTATTTGTAGATATCTTTGAAAAGATACTTGTAAAATGTATAGAACTGGGGCTG
>Ga0307378_10010037_pt1 | contig 12353 bp, 14 predicted proteins | sample UN1MG_FD_202238 | JGI IMG/M metagenome (GOLD analysis project Ga0307378, IMG submission 202238) | Soil microbial communities from Risofladan, Vaasa, Finland - UN-1 | ecosystem: Environmental > Terrestrial > Soil > Coastal area > Acid sulfate soil | place: Finland: Risofladan, Vaasa | collected...
CTATAGGTATTTATGCCCTAAGTACCTGTGCCATGTTTGTATCGGTATTAATCTTCATAACTGACTACTATTAAAACACTTACTTCTAAATAGACATATAAAAGTTATATAACAAAGCTCTAACACGGTAAAATAAAAATATCCTATCTTCCACAAATTACCCATTTTAACTAAAGATTTTTAATTGCCCCTTCCGATACCTAACTTTACCTATTTTAACATTAGTGAAGCAAAAAGAGCACCATAACGGTAATTTGGGCAATATATGGCAGCAAAAATACTGATAGGAGATTGAATTATGATAAAAGTCGGCACTCTCGAACGTTATTTGGACGCATTACTGCAGGGTAACAGAAAGGCCTGCCGAACCGTAATAGAGGAAACCCTACAGAGCGGCACACCTGCCAATTCCGTTTACCTCGATATTATATGGCCTATTATGGTCGAAATTGAAACTTTATCTCGCTCGGACAGAATTACGTCCGCTCAGGAGCATTTAGCTACACGAATTAACCGCACAATCGTGGACCAGCTTCAAAACAAGCTGCCGCGTAAAGCCAGTAAATATAAGAGGATAGTGGTATGCTGCGCGCCGGATGAATTACAGGAGCTGGGTGCTCAAATTATTGCCGACCTTTTCGAAAGTGACGGCTGGGAAGTCAAATTCCTCGGTGGAAACCTCACAAATGATGATATCCTGGCTTTCACAAGTGAATACGCACCCGACATCCTGTTGATTTACGGTACGGCCCCAAAGCAGGCGCCAAGCATACGAAGGCTGATAGACACCGTAAGGGATATAAACGCCCAGCCGAATATGCGCATAATGCTCTCAGGAGGCTTATTTAACAGGGCAGAGGGCCTTTGGGAGGAAATGGGGGCTGATTTATTCGCCGCTACCGCTATCGAAGCTGTCCAGACGGCTTCGCTTGATAAACCAGCCGAAGCAGAGCCAAGAACTATAGGCCGGCGGAGAAAAAGAGGCAAAAAGATTGTAAAAGAGGTTCCAACGCAAGTTATGTAACAGCCTTGATTTATGAACACCTCCATTATGGGCATAAATACAGTTATCGAGTGACTGCTATTCTCTTAGCGCATCATAAGTTTATGGTTTTGAGCTATTAAATTTACTACCGGTAGGACTTTGATTTTCAGTCAGAAATGGGGGGTGTTATTTATTTACAATTTTAGATTGTTAACACCAACAGGGCACAGATCGACTATTGAACTGAAAACGGAGGGCTTGATATTGGGCTGAAAATGCGGGTGGTTTTGTAGGGGGGGATTTAGGACACCCTTGATTTTGGGCTGAAAATGGGGGTGGGGGTTTTAAAAAAGACGAAAAATGACAAAAAAACGCACAAAATGACAAAGAAAAGACGAGAAAATGAACAAAAAGACGAGAAATTGAAAAAAAAGTGACAAAAAGACGCAAAAAAGCGCACAAAATTTCACACCCGATACAAATGCCTTGTTCAATGTTAAAATAGGCAAGATAATTTGGGGCAAAATTTCACTGGCAAAATGAGGCTGGTTCAAATGTTAAAATAGGTAATTTGGGTGGGCTGCGCAGGGAAGTGGAAAAAAGAAAACTAAGACTAAAGATTGTATCCCGCCAAGGCGCGGAGAAAAGATGAAAGGAAATTAAACTGGCGAAATAAAGACTTAAAATATATAATCCCGCGGAGGCGCAGAGGCGCAGAGAAAAGATAAAAGAAGATGAAATAGGGTAAAAATACAAAAATATAGAATCCCGCAGAGGCGCGGAGAAAAAATGAAAGAATTAAAGATAGATTGTATCCCGCAAAGGCGCGAAGGCGCAAAGAAAGAAAAATAATTATGGGAAAAAAGGGTTGTGTTTTTGGGAGGAAAGTGGTTAGAATATTGGGGAAATATTTTTTTATGAGAGTGTTAGGGAAATTTCAATTAGATGAAGTAAAAGAGACTTGCGGTGAATGAGAGTGACAAAAAAAAGATTTGACGCTCTGGAAAATTGAGTTATAATTTTGTGGGAATACAGCTTAGAGCGATAAATAAGGCCGTCGAGAGTAAACCGAGTAATGCGGTGATGGTGGTTTTGTGAAAAAAGGTGTTAAAAAAAATGGGAACCTCTTATACTAAGCTGCTTTCAATAAATTTTGAACAGTCTATAAATGCAACCGTAATAAAGGAACAATAAAATGCTTCTTATATCAGCTAAAGTAGGTCCATTCAAGTCAATCAATGAACCTCAGGACGTAATGATTGACGACGCAGTCACAGTACTTGTCGGAATGAATGAGGCCGGTAAAACCGTTTTTCTCCAGTCCTTGGAGAAATCTAATGATGCGCTGGGGCTCGCCAGCTTCAATCTGGTCGATGACTATCCAAGAAAGGACCTTGTGGCCTACCAGAAACGGCACAAGATAAAGCCCGAAGAGGTTACTGTTCTGACCTACCGTCTCAGCAGCGAAGAGATTGGTGAGCTAAACGATGAGTTTCACACGAAGTTGAAACCCGATTTCCAATTCTCTGTTACACACAATTACGGCAACAGTATTAGCATCTGTTTAAGCGTCGAAGAAAAACCAGCAATCAGCTCACTGCTCGTCGGATCGACCCTAAGCTCCGACGCTCAGGCGGCAATCAAAAAGGCAACCTCTCTTCGCGTAATTCCGGGGATATTAAAAGACATTAGTCTTACAGAAGATGACAAGGCCTTTCTTAAAACGATTGAAACTCGCATAGCGAAAACAACATGGACGTCAGTCCTTGAATGGGAGATATGGGAGTGGCTGGAGTCGAGAATTCCGAAATTCCTCTACTTCAGCGATTACTACCTGCTGCCGAGCAAAATGAATCTCGCAGACTTGAATCAGCGTTTCGAACAGGCCAAAAGTGACCCAAAGCACCTTCAGCCAGAACACCGTGCCGTACTCGCACTTCTGCGAATGGCTGATATTTCGATCACTGATTTCGCAAAGCCCGAAGGCTACGAGCAGCTTAAGGCAAAGATCGAAGGAGTATCGATAAGTCTTACTGACCAGATCATGGAGTTTTGGAAACAGAATGAAGATTTGGAGGTTGAGGTTGATATTACACCCGACCCTAAGGACGATGCTCCCTACAACAACGGTCCGAACCTCTATCTTCGCATCAAGAACCGCCGGCATCGCGTCAGCACGCCATTCCAGCAACGGAGCCGTGGGTTCATCTGGTTCTTCAGTTTTCTTGTCTGGTTCGACAGTGTGCAATATCAGATTGATACATCAGGTAAGGTGGGGCAAAGGAACCTTATTCTGCTACTCGATGAGCCAGGACTAGCCCTTCACGCAACAGCACAGGCAGACTTCCTGCGGTACATAAACGAGCTCGCGACTAAGCATCAGGTTCTCTACACGACCCACTCACCTTTCATGGTCCATTCAGATCGATTAAACCAAGTGCGGGTGATCGAGGACCAGAAGACGATTGGCACGATCATTTCAGATAATATCTCTGGGTCAGATCCTCGCACCATTTTTCCTCTGCAGGCGGCTCTTGGCTGGACCATTGCACAGAACTTATTCATTTCTGAACGCAATCTCTTGGTCGAGGGACCTTCCGACCTCATATACCTTAAGGCCGTTTCCGCATTGCTCGATACGCAGGGACGAACTGGCCTGCGTGATGACGTAACGATCGTTCCAGTAGGAGGTCTCGATAAGGTCGTCACGTTTATTGCCCTACTTGGAGCAAGCGGCCTGAAACTTGCGGTACTTCATGATTATCGAGGCGCGCCTGAACAAAAGTTGATGGACCTCGTGAAGCAAAAGATGATTTCGCCCAAAGCATTACTAAACGCTTCACAGTTCCGGGACCTCAAGAACATCGGCAAAAGCGGACAACCTACTGACACCGAGGATTTCTTCGAGTCTGCCTTGTACTTGAAATATTTTAATGGCGCGTTCTCTAAGCCGCTCAAGGGGACAGTTATTAATGAGGCAGACCTTCCGTCAGGCGACCGCATTATTGATCGCCTTGAGCGACATATCGCTACGAAAGGGATTCAAATTCGGCCTAGTGGCGGATTTAATCACTACGGTGTAGCTTCATACTTCGTAAGCAACCCACCCACCTCTCTGGATAAGGACACACTGAAACGATTCGAAGCACTCTTCAATACTGTCAATAGCCTTTTCTAGCGATGATGATAAAGCGGGTAAAACATTGTAAGTTTACAATGAGGCATTGCGGCTTTACATCGAGGCATTGTTAGGTTACATTGTGCCATTGTAAGCGGACATCGTGGCATTGTTGGCTTACAATGAGGCATTGTAAAGGGCCAAATATGCATATAAGTCGTTGATTTTAATGGAGTTAGGTAAAAAAAACAGGTTTCGGGGCCAGAAAAGGCGAAAAATGAAATTAACCGAAGCGGAGAAACTTATCAGGAAACAATATATTCATTGTTAGGCGTGAACCATAGGAGTAGCTATGAAGATCAAGTGCGGTAAATGCGGTCATTCCGAGAAGACAACTGTGGAGTTGTTCGTGAAGATAATCGGAGGCGCAATGCCTCTAGGAGGTTTTTGGGCTTGGGTGACATACCTATTGGCGGGTACAGGATTTGCGATGGTGATCGTGATCGCCATTATCGCGGGAGGGACTGCTATACTTGTGTTCAAGGAGGAGATTGTCCAATGGATTGTTAACCGTGGGTACAAGTGTCCAAAGTGCGGTGCCGTGAAGTGGGAAGCATGATTCGCCGGTTCAGCCAATAGTTTTCATTATGAGCAAAAAGACATTAAATAGAAATCTCGGCAAAGCAAGGAATGCCAAAAACGATGAGTTTTACACACAGCTTTCTGATATTGAAAAGGAATTGAGGCATTACAAAGACCAGTTTCGCGGCAAAGTTGTGTATTGCAACTGCGACGACCCTTTTGAGAGCAACTTCTTTAAATATTTTGCCGCCAAATTCAACGAGCTGAAACTTAAAAAACTTATCACCACAAGTTACGTCCAATCGCCGATTGTCGGCGGGCAGTTACCGCTGTTTGAGATGGAAGGGCTGAAGCCGTCTGGCAAAGAGCCGTTTAAAATCGAAATCAAAGAAGTGACGGATATCAACAAAGATGGCGCGATAAACCTCGACGATGTTAAGTATTTGCTTGAACACGATAAGAACACCGCGACCCCTCTGCGCGGCAACGGTGATTTTCGCAGTGACGAGTGCATAAAACTGCTCAAGAAAGCCGATATCGTAGTAACCAACCCTCCGTTTTCTCTGTTTCGCGACTATGTCGCACAGCTTGTAGAATATGATAAAAAGTTTCTGATTCTTGGCGACCAGAACGCCATAACATATAAAGAAATTTTCAAGCTCATTAAAGAAAATAAACTATGGCTTGGTTATGATAACGGCGGGACGAAGTGGTTTCAAGTTCCTGATGACTACGACATTGCAACCGAATCGAGAAAAAAAATCGTAAACGGCGTGAAGTATTTCAGTATGGGACGCATTATGTGGTTCACAAATCTTGAAACCACAAAACGCCACGAGAAACTCGATCTTTATAAAAAATACACCTCAAAAGAATATCCGAAATATGACAACTATGATGCTATCAATGTTAATAAAGTAGTAAATATACCAGATGACTACACAGGATATATGGGAGTACCGATAACTTTTGTTGACAAGTATAATCCAGAGCAGTTTGAAATTATTGGTCTCATTGCAGGAAACATAAGAGGGCTTGCAGGGATTCCATCTAAAATTGACAAAGATGGCCCATACATGAATGGTAAATTGAAGTACGGGCGTATCCTTATTCGCAATAGTAAGCCAAAAAAATCAAAGAAGGGTAAGGCATGAAAATTGATCCACATAAAATTCCAATTCGTGAAGTAATTGCAGGATATAAAGACAGCGCCGAGGAGGGTGTGGTAGCTTATGACGGCAAACTGGATATTCGTCCGAAATATCAGCGCGAATTTGTGTATAAGGAAAAGCAGCGCAACGCCGTGATAGAAACAATCAAAAACAGTTTTCCGCTGAATGTGATGTATTGGATGATTAGAGAAGACGGCGGCTATGAAATGCTGGACGGCCAACAGCGTACTATCAGCATCGGGCAATATGTGAATGGCGATTTTTCGCTGAAAGAAAGATATCTCCACAACCTGACCAAGGAAGAACAGGACCAGATTTTGGATTACGAGCTGATGATTTATTTCTGCGAAGGCACAGACAAAGAGCGGCTGGACTGGTTCAGGGTTATCAACACCTATGGAGAAAAAGTGAACGAGCAAGAAATCCGCAACGCGGTTTATACCGGGCCGTGGCTCTCCGACGCTAAATTGAAATTTAGTAAAACAAATTGTGTGGCATATTTATTGGCAAAAGATGGCGGACAATTAGTTAGTGGTTCGCCAATACGGCAAGAGTACTTAGAAACAACGCTTTCGTGGATTAATGACGGCAAAATAGAAAATTATATGGCCAAACATCAGCATGACAAAAATGCTGACGTATTGTGGCAATACTTTAAGGATGTTCTCGCCTGGGTAAGAAATACGTTTACGAATTACCGCAAGGAAATGAAAGACGTAGCATGGGGTTTATTATACAATGAGTTTAAAGTCCAAAAATGTGATTCAAAAAAACTCGAAGAAGAAATTGCTAATCTAATGGAAGATGAAGATGTGACGAATAAAAAAGGCATTTACTCTTATGTTTTGACTCGAAAAGAAAAACATTTAAATATTCGCGCTTTTAACCCAAAACAAAAAAGAGAAGCATACGAAAGACAAAAAGGTATTTGCGCAAATCCAAGATGTCCTGAAAAAAGAAAACATTTAAAAATAGAAGAAATGGAAGCAGACCATATTACACCTTGGCATGAAGGCGGAAAAACAATTTCCAAAAACTGCCGGATGCTCTGCAAACAATGTAATCGCAGTAAGTCAGGGAAATGATTATTGCAAAAGAGTTTATGACAAAGAAAGCGATATATAAACACAAGAGAAGCGGGGATTTGTTTGCGATAGAGACTAATGGTGAGGGTAAGGTAGTATCGACGAGCGGGCCGCTGCTTATAAAAGACCTCGATGCGAATGAACTCGATTATGATAATTACTGGGATGAAGATATCAAGGGGCATCTGAGTGAATTTGTGTTGCTATCGAAAGCTGAGTATGAGGAGGTGCTGAAAAAAGCGGGGTTCTTTGTTCAAGAATCACAGCGGTCTATCTTTGATGAGCTGAATCGGCGTAAAAAGCATAAGAAAGAGAAAACAAAATAAAAAATCATGGGGCAAATTGGCGAGAAAATCGACGCCCGCGGCGGGTGGGCGATATAATGAGTGAAGATGAAACGTTATTGAAGCTGAGTCGGGGGAGAAACAATACAAGATTCTTATTGCCTGACAGCGGGAGAAAGCAGTAGAAGTATGAAAGTAGAAATTAAAGGAAAAGAATTGATAATCACGGTTGAAATGCAAACACCTACGCCATCGGCGAGCGGTAAATCACTGGTCATCGCCTCCAGCCACGGCAACCAGACGACTACGGCGAAAATAGACGGAAAGCCTGTTATAGTCGGATTGAATGCGTATATCAAAAAATAGACTAAATCCGGCGGGCGGACAATAAGGTAAGCAGAAGAGAAATTATTAAACTACGAAAGTTGAGTGTATATGAGGTAAGCAGGAATGATCGAAGATGTACCTAAATATTTTGACGATGATGGGACTGAGATGAATCCGGATTTAATTTCAAAACCGGATTTATGCATTACCTGCAAAAAGAACGGGCTTTCTGGTGAAGAAGAGATTTTATGTAATTTGACACGTGCGGGGCAGCAGGGCCAAGACGAGTTTGAATGTGATGCATATGAAACGAAAGAACAATAAAAACAATCGACGCCCGCGGCGGGTGGGTGATAAAATATAGGTAATTACCTACAATGACTGAATTTATCAAGGACAGAGAGATATACGAAAGGGTCATCAGTGACCTTATCTCCAAAACGAAAAAATTTCTCTGGCTGGCAACTGCTGATTTAAAAGACCTGCATGTAGATAAGGACGGTAAAAAAGTCCCCTTCCTCGAAATACTGTCTGATTTGGTCAAAAACAATGTCGAGATAAGATTACTTCATGCAAAAGAGCCCGGGCCTGTGTTCAGAAAGGATTTTGACCGGTATCCTAATCTGGTATCCGGTATGGAAAGAATATTATGCCCGAGAGTCCATCTGAAGTCGGTCATAATCGATGGTAAAGCTGCATATACCGGCAGCGCCAACCTTACCGGCGCCGGAATGGGAGCGAAAAGCTCAAATAAAAGGAACTTCGAAGCTGGTATAATAACTACAGAAGAGAGCCTGGTCGGCAAGATAATGGAGCAGTTCGATGATATATGGAGAGGCTCGCATTGCCGGGACTGCAAGCGAAAGAAATATTGTGCTGACTATAGAGAACTATGGCCAAAATGAAACAACGAGCATATCTTGATATAGAGACAACGGGATTAAGCAGCCGTTATGCAAAGCTGACTGTCATAGGGGTCGCTGTTGAAGAGAGCAGGAAATTCCGAACCGTTCAGTTTATCGAAGGCGATTTATCCCCAAAAAGGTTACTCAAAGCCCTGAAGGGCGCGGATGAGATTTATACTTACAACGGCAGCCGTTTTGATTTACCTTTTATCAGGGCCAAACTCGGGGTGGATTTGAGGGGATACTTTAAGCATACGGATTTGATGTATGACTGCCGGCGGCAGAATTTGAAGGGCGGATTAAAAGTGGTTGAGCAATTGCTGGGAATAAACAGGAAACTAAAGGACATAGACGGATATACGGCTGTGCTGCTCTGGCACGATTACGTGAATAACAAGAATAAACGAGCGCTGCGAATGTTATTGGAATAGAATCAGGAAGATGTAGTCAACTTACAGGCGCTAAGGCAAAAGCTTGGAATCAATTAGTAAAATTGCTTTAACAAATTTAATAAATATGGAGCTACCCTCGGCGGGTGTCCAATAAGACAGGAAAAGCGGAAAAGAGATGAAAAAAGGGGGAAGGGAATTGACCAGGATTTTGACGGAGACGGTTTTGATGCAAAAACGGTTGCCCCGCTGACGGAGACGGTTTTGTAGATATGCTCGACTTTGCGGCGTTTGCCGAGAATTGGCTTGAAGGGTTTTAAGGAATGATTTTTTTTCGAGAATTAGGGAGGCTATTTTGCATTTGCGGCATGGGCAGTGACTTCTCTGGGGTCTTTGCCTTCTTCAATAGCCTTTATTTTGTCGACTCTTCTTTGATGTCTTCCGCCGCTGAATTCGGTAGAGAGCCACACTTCGACAATTTTGCGGAGTAATACCTCGCCGATAAGGTCGCCTGAAATACAAAGGACATTTGCATTATTATGATGTCGGGAAATCTGAGCACTCAACTCATCGTGGCAAAGTGCAGCAATAATCCCCTTTACCTTGTTAGCGGCTATGCTCATCCCGATACCCGTTCCGCATACGAGTATTGCCATATCCGCCTTTTTTTGAACAACAGCCGTCGCGGCCAGATAAGCGGTGTCCGGGTAATCGACAGGATTACTGTTGCCGGTGCCGACATCGATACATTCATGACCCAACTGAGTCACAATTGCCTTGATTTGTTGTTTTGCTTCGAAACCTCGGTGATCACTTCCAACTGCGATTTTCATATTTTAAGCTCACCAATCCTTTTCTTTACGGCTTTTTCGATTAAATCAGCACACCTGTCATAAACCTGCCGACTTTGACCTATAGGGTCGGGAATTTCCCTGCCTTCGGACAACAGCATACATTTATCTGCAGCCTGTTCGCTAAGATCGAGAACTGTGCGACAGTGCGTCCGGCTCATAGCATATATTACATCCGAATCTTCAATGAGCTTTTGGGACAAAGCCCTGCTTCTATGAGCCTTTATATCAAATCCCTTCGCTGCACACGCTGCCACAGCCTCATCAGTTGCCGGCACATCAACCAAACCCATAGCGCCGGCTGAAAGCACTTTATAACCGTTTTTCTCCAGATGGTCAACATCAGAATTCAATTTTTCCGCTAAATATTTACGAAAAATAGCCTCCGCCATAGGGCTTCTGCAGGTATTGCCGGTACAGAGAAACAAAAATTGAATTTTTGCCATTTCGTTTAACTGTTCGTGAGAGTATACTCCCGGTCTGATAATCTGCAGATTGTTTTTATTTATTTTTACAACGGTACTGCTTTTTTTGTATTTGCAAGGGCCGGCATCGAGTAGCATTTCAATTTGCCCAGAAAACTGAGCAAGTACCTGTTCGGGGTTAACGGCGGGATTTTGGCCGGTTATATTTGCGCTCGGGGCAACAACGGGGTTATGCACCATTTGGAGCAGTCTGGAGGCTACAGGGTTGTCAGGACAGCGAATACCTATTGATTTTTGGTTATACAGGTTTTTAAAAACGTCTTTTTCAAGTGTTTTTTTCAGTTTTTTGATATCCGCGCGGTCCAAGTCGAAGACAATTGTCAAAGGGCCGGGCCAGGCATTTTTGATTAGTTTTTCAGCCCTTATTCCTATTGATGGTACGTATTTGGGCAGTTCGGATTTTTGGCTGATATGGAGGGTGTAATGTTTATCAGGGGGCCTGTTTTTGAGGTTGTTGAGTTTTTTTAGTGAGTCGCTGCTGAGGCGGCAGGCGATACCATAGACCGTTTCAGTAGGGAAAGCAACGAGAGAGCCGGCATCGATGAGTTCGGCGGCCTCTTTTAGCTTTGCCGTGTCTGGTTTTGCGGTATCGAGTTTTACCACTTTGGTTTGCATAATCATCCAAAAATACACTAAATACGCCAGAATAGCAAGAAAAGTCGGCTGATGTCTGAGGGCAATTATCGGCGGATGTTGGGTGTATGTGAGGATTTTTGATAAGGGGTCTATAAAAGAAATACAAAGGGCCGATAATAATAAGGCAAATATAACAAGAGGGGTGAGGGGGAAAAATTTTTTGTAAAAAAAGCTAAATTACCCAAATACGCTAAACTCCCCAAATTAACATTGACGATAAATTTATGTATCGAAGGAACGGTGAATTGAAGGAACTATATTTAGTAATGGAGATATGACGATGGAAACTTTAGTTGAACAGCGCAAGGAGAGCCGGACGGAGCTTTCGTGGCCGGTCAGCATTTGGCTTCCTGAGGCGAACAGATTTTTTAACGGTCGAAGCTCCAATATAAGCAAGACGGGTGTTTTTGCGACGGTTCCAATAACCACGCCGATTCGTGCGGGTCATATAGTTGAAATCAACTTTCCGCGTACGATGACTTTGGCGAAGCGCAAGGGCGGTTTCGCTCGTATTAAGAGCGGTAAAGTGGTTCGAGTAGAGCGGAGGAATATGCTCAAAGACGCTAATATCGGGGTTGCCATTCGTTTTGAGTAGTTGATATGCGGACGTATTACATAAAGCTTTAAGAGAATCACGGATAGGTTTTCATTATTGATACATAAATAAACTATAGCAGGTGGAAATGGGGGCGAGATAAATGACTGGCGGCTTTTAGTTGCCAGTCTTTTTTTATTGTTACCGGCGGCTGAACTGATTCGGTAACAGTTCAATAGACAGTTTAAAATGGTAATAACAGGCGGGAAAGAACTATCAGCCGGGCGGTAAGAGAAACGTAGCCGGAGATTAATTGTGAGATTTTGCGTTTATGAGGGCGGCTAAAAGGACGTGTCTTAACCTGTCAACAGTGAGGTTATTCAGGTAATCGTCGCTGAAATCCAATTTAAAGCGACCTTTGAAGTTTTTGATTCGTCTTTTAAGCTCGCTCTTGCCTAAAGCAGCGAGGGAAGTTGCTGTCTGCTCGAAATCTTTCTTTGAAACCATCACCATTCCTTTTTGAAAATTATGATATATAGTTAATAATACGTTTTTGTCATCGTCTGGTGCGTTATGTTACTTTTGCAGGAAATTCTGTGCGGCAGTTGAGATGTGCAAATCAGTAGAGTTATTGTGTCAAATTTTTTTTGTCATTTCGTCGAGAGTCTGATAACTTTTGTTTATGAAAACCGAAGAACTAAACTATCACCTTGAGCCCGAGCTGATAGCACAGCAGCCGGCAGAGGTTCGAGGGGGCTCACGACTGCTGGTATTAGAGCGTTCAAGCGGCAAACTCTCGGACAGTTGTTTCGGGCGGATAGGCGATTTTCTTTTATCCGGCGACTGTCTTGTTCTTAATGATACGAAAGTTGTGCCGGCGCGATTTTTCTGTCGGCGCAAAAGCGGAGGCAAACTTGAGGGGCTTTTTCTGGGTGAGAGTGAGAAAGGAATCTGGGAGATAATGTTAAAAGGGGCGGGCAGATTAAAAGCCGGGGAGAG
>Ga0307378_10010039_pt1 | contig 12352 bp, 7 predicted proteins | sample UN1MG_FD_202238 | JGI IMG/M metagenome (GOLD analysis project Ga0307378, IMG submission 202238) | Soil microbial communities from Risofladan, Vaasa, Finland - UN-1 | ecosystem: Environmental > Terrestrial > Soil > Coastal area > Acid sulfate soil | place: Finland: Risofladan, Vaasa | collected...
ATCGTTGAGACATGCACTGCATGAGCTTCTCCTGAATTACCGCCTGAATTATTGCCTATATTGCTGTCTGAATTCCCACCTGAATCACTGCCTACATTATTGCCTGAATTATTGCCTTTTATGGATTGCCTTCGAACCGCCTGAAGAAACCTGAGCGCAGCAAAAATCCCATCGCCGGCAGTATGCTCGCCATCCAGAAAGATGATGTGGCCGGAATCCTCGCCACCCAGAACCGCGCCGCAAGACTGCATCTCCTCCAGCACATACCGGTCTCCCACCTGAGTTATCCTGACTGTCAGGCCAAGTTGCTCAGCGGCCTTAAAAAATCCCAGGTTACTCATGACCGTAGTCACCACAAAGTTATGGGGAAGCATTCCTCTTTCCTTAAGATCACGGCCTAAAATCAAAAGTAGATGGTCTCCACTCAAAATGGCCCCCTGCTCATCCACACAGATGAGCCGGTCACCATCCCCATCGAATGAAAACCCCACATCGGACTGCTGAGACCTGACCTGCCGGACCAGCGCCTCCGGATGCATAGCGCCGCACTCGTAGTTAATGTTCATACCATCGGGATGTAAATGAATGGGAGCAACCTTAGCTCCCATCTCCTGGAAGAGGAAAGGGGCGATATGGCTTGTTGCCCCATTGGCGCAATCCAGGGATATGCGCATCCCTGACAGGTCAAGATCGATGAACAGGCATTTCAAAAAATCCAGATACTGCTGAGTTGCATCCTGGACCTCCAGAACGCGGCCAATATCACGGCCCGTAGGATAGGGAAAATCCTCATCTTCATTCTGGATTCTCCGCTCCATTTCCATTTCCTGCTGGTCAGTCAATTTGAACCCATCCGGCCCGAATATCTTGATGCCATTGTCTTCCATCGGGTTATGGGATGCGGAAATGACTACTCCCGCTGCTGCCTGGAGTTTTTTGGTCAGGTAGGCAATACCGGGCGTAGGCAAAACTCCGACTCGATAGCAGGGCCTTCCGCACGATGTAATTCCGGCAATCAGGGCAGACTCAAGCATATCGCCGGAGCGCCGGGAATCTTTCCCTACCACGATCCCCCTTTTTTCCTTATCCAGAGTGACCGCAATAGCCTGCCCCACCCGCAGGACCAGCGACGGGATCATGGGAGACTGGTTAGCCACTCCGCGAATTCCATCAGTGCCAAAAAGTTTTCTCATTTTTCCTCTTCTCCACTCCTGCAAAAGTGTCCGGTAGTAGCTTTTCTATATTTCTTTTAGCTCTTTATGGATTTCAGGTTGTTAATAATAAGTTTTTCTTTATAAGCACATATCTTCCAATAACTTATAGCTGGTTGGTGGAGTTAAGACTCTCCAGTGAGTAACCCCATGAAAAGATTGTAAAACCTTCAAGGGTCTATCTCTCACCCACCTGGAATCCAGAAAGAGCCTTTCTTTTAATAATTTGAAGTATTCTTCTCTGCTCATGTTTACCGTGCGCATGTTTTTTTATACTTATTCGCTTTCAGATAACCAACGCAAAGGTGAGCAGAGTGGAAGACTGCGTGCTTGTTTTTAGCACCCAAGTCTTCCACGTCCGTCTCAAACGCTTTATTTGCTGGTGTATCAGACTTGATGATGAAGCACCATGCGCGCTGATAAGTAAATTTGCGCTATTCTATTAAATGCCTCGTAATCTTCGTTTTTCTCATCATTTATGACCTTGCAACAGGCCGTATACACTTTAACCCCCAACTCAAACAGTTTGTCATTCTCTGGCTTTCTGAATTCCTGAAAGGCTTCGCCATCAAAAATTACCCCACGAGGAGTATCCTTGATACATTTATACAGAAATTTTGCATCAAACGAACTCCATGTTTGTCTTAAGCCCTCATCGGTGATTACATCCTTAGAAATATCAATTACAAGCTTAGCACCCTTGCGCGACATGAACCGTTGTTCGAGGTATTGCTGTTGAAATACTATAGCATCTCCAGCTGTAACGATTGCATCATGGCCGGCCTGCACATTGCCAAATTTAACACGTTGAGAAGGTTGATCTTCTCCTTTACGTTTTTTCAAGAGTATTGGCAATACTGCTGCGGCAACCACGCCGATTGCCCCTATTATGGCCACGATTACTGTTGTATACATGGACTCTTTCTCCCCTGATTAAACCAGCTAACGGAAAGCTAAGCTGGCGGTGGCTTTTGGCAGCCCATTTTATATTAACACCTATAATTTTATTTAACCAACCCATTTCGCTGAGCTCCCATCGCTCAGCTTGAGCAACTGGTTGAGAGTTTTTTTTTATTACTTTACCATAAGAATTTTAGATTACCAAATTGGAAGGTCCTTATATACCCTGAATAATATCCACTCCTCTAAAACTTCTTCTAATTCATTTCTACATTTTTCTAATATCTCAGAATTTGCATAAACCCCTGGACATTCTGGTATTTCTCCATAAAATGTCCCATCATCAGATAATATTTCATAATGGGCATGTTCCATCGCTTTTTGGATATATTCCCTTACCATTTAATTATCCTTTCGGGGTAGGGCGAAACAAGCAATGCTCGTTGAAATTCCAACTCACTTATGCAATCCGTGATCGAATAGCCTCAATGAGCGCATCCTCGGATTTAAGGAAAAGTTCAGCAGTAGAAAAGGGTGCCAAATATTCATCCTGCCAGGAAGTATCCAATTCAGCCAGAGCATCGACTAAATCCTCATATTTGGCTCCCATAGCCGAAATTTTGGTTTGAAGGGGAATTTCTTCCTCAAATCCGATATGGCACAAAAGCAATATCTTCTGATGAATATCCTTGCCCTGGGCAGGGATAATCAACAATTGGGCATTATCAGCTTTGCCCAATCCAATGAAGACCGTATTGTTGGTGACAATACTGCGTTTATTACCCCTCAGCCTGGTGTCCTTATCGACACGGGAGGAGATATTTTTTGAAATTCCTCCTCTGGCCAGAATCCTGATCTTAGAGTTCACCGTGGGCCTGCCCAGATAATCCAGTTGATCGATTTCATAGAGGGTATAGCCTTTAACTGTCTGGATTGCGGGCTGCAGCCGTTTCAATACAGACAGATTAGTGGGCGCTACCTTCTCTATCGCTACCCCGATTTCCTTGATGGTTTCAAAAATATGGCCTGCCAGCACTTCCGGCAGCCTGCTGGTCCCGACAGTGACGGTCTTGGCCTGATGTTTGATGGCATCGATCGGCCTGGACAATTCATTAATGGCCTGATCCAGGGCATTTTGCAGCAAATAAAGACAACTGCTGATGCCTACACTGCCACCGGGGATGGCTGCAAACTGGAAATCTCTTTCCAGATCCGTAATGGGCAGTTTGCCGCCCGCATACTTGAGCAGTAAGAGTAAATTGGCAATCGTATTAGGCTTCATGGCTGCATTAAAGGCACCGCACCAGTTTTTTTGATGCAGGAGAAAGGCGGACTCATTGACCAGGTTTTGAAAGCGCAAATCGAAAATAATCTCCAGAGGATTTCGGCCTGCGCTTTCAAGCTCAACGATTTTCCGGTTAATCATCTGGCGGAAATTCCTCAGAGAATTGGCTTCCTCGTCGATGTACAGGGCTGCGTAGTACCCCCACAGGTGCCCAACCAGCGTATTCAAAATCGGGGAAAGCCGCTCGCTCGTTCTGGGGATTTCAATCAGAGAGTCAGCAATGGATTGAAATCGCTGCTCTCCCTCATTGGCAATGATAATGGTCGTGGCTTTATGGGCTTTGAAAATGGCCACATCCTTAATAATATCACCCAGAACAACCTCACGGCTGCCTGCTGCACAGACCAGGACCAGAGGCTCTGCTGAAAGGTCAATGTGCTTTCGATCCTCCACCACGTCCGCAGGGAGGGTTTTATAGCACAACTCACTGAGTTTGATGCGGATCTCATCGGCAGCCACTTTATTCGGCCCGCTTCCCACCACTGCCCAATGACGGTTTGATAAGGCCCACTTTTTGGCTGAAGCGGCAATCTCTTCCTTTTTTTCCTGAAGTATCTGGGTCATCAGCCTGGGAAGCCTCTTCAGTTGCCTGGCTTCCTGAATCAGATATTCATCCGAGCGAAGGCCCATAATCTGAGCAAAACGCAAACCGAGTAAATACCCGGCCACAATCTGTGAATAGAAGGCCTTGGTGGAAGCTACCGACATCTCGATATCCCGGCCGTCACTTGTATAAAAAACTCCATCTACCTTGTAGGTAATATCGGAATCCCGCCTGTTAACAATGGCCAGGGTATAGGCACCGGCTTCTTTGGCCATGTCTACAGCTTTGTTGGTATCAGTAGTGGTACCGGACTGGGTAACCGCAATTACCAGCGCATGAGCCATTCCCCTGCCAGCGGCGTCATCCAGAGAGAAACCACTTAGCTCGGATGCCTTTTGCTCGGCGATCTGGATTCCGGACTGGGCCAGATATTCCTTTAGCAGCATGGCAATGCCGGAAGCCGCAATACCTGCTGTCCCCTGCCCCACCAGGTAGATGTTCTTGATCAGCCGATCTCGCAGGGCCTGCTCAATCCGGCCAGGAATAATCTCTTCTCCCAGATTAAAAGCAATTTGTTTCGATTCGGAAGAATTTCCCTCATAAGAATTTCCCTCTGAGGAATTTCCCTCATTGGAATTTCCCTCATTGGAATTTCCCTCATTGGTCAGGTCAATTTTTCCCCGCAGAGTCTTTAGTACTGATTGGGGTGATTCGGAAATTTCCTTCATAAAATAATGGGGGAACTCCCGGCGATCAATGTCTCTGCTCGTAATTTCGGTAGATTGAATGTTTTTAGCCGAAAGGGACAAAGCTGAGCCATCAAAGCTTATAGCTGCGATTCCGGCCAAAACATCTTTGACTGCGGATTGTGTTTCCGATTGAGGTGATCCTGCTTGAGGTGATCCATGCCGGGCATTTAAAACGAAGATCTGGCCCTGGGTTTTGGGATCTCCCGGAATTCGTTCTTTCTCCCCATCCATCTTGATAAATTGCGAGGTCTCTTCAACAAACCCGTAAATCTCAGAGGCTGGGAAATACCCTTCCTCACCGATCCCCACGAAGATGGATTGCCCGCTTCCCCGCAAAGCCAGAAAGATGCGGTCAGGCTCAAGGTCACTCTGCATGGCTATGGCCTGCGAGCCTTCAAACTCATTGACAGCCCTGCGGAAAGATTCCGTCAGATCATACCCTTGCAGTAAATAGCTTTCCACTTGCAAGGGGATAATCTTGGTGTCTGTGGTGATCCGGTCACTGATGCAGCATCCCCCGTTTTGCAGCTCCCATCGGGCTTTCAATTCCATATAGTTATCAATATCACCATTGAGGACTATCTGCAACGTGCCAATGGTTGATTGATAATGCGGAGAAAAATTATCGGAAACCAGCTCATCCATTTGCAGAATTTCAACCGCCACAGGGCTGGGTTGCGCCACAGGGGTTCCCTGGTCCACAGTGGCGGGCTGCTTTGACTGGCCTTTTGCCTGCTGATAAACATTATTGACCGGGTGGCAATTCTCCTCACTGATCATTCCCACTGATGCCCAGCGTGTATGGGCAATGATATTGGTGAGAATTTCCTTCTCCTGCAAAGCGAGCTGGAAGATAGGGTCCTGCGTGATTGTCCGGCGCAGGAAAGCTACGTTGTCTCCCAGTTTACCGATCTCTGCCGAGATTTTGAAGGTAAAGGTCATCGTGGATAAATGACAGGAAATGTGCCCGTTCAAAAGGTCACGAATAATTTTACGGTTTTCAAGGTGCTCTCCTAATCCCTGCTCCCTGACCTTGTCCAGAAAGCCCATAAGAGCTGATGAATCAGGGAATGTTACCATGACCGAAATTCCTGCGGAATCACGGCCACGAATCTCGAGCCGGTCAAGGTTATTCAGGATGAAGTTGACCTTGCGAAGCTCCTGAACTAACTGGGGCGGGGATAGCGTGTCTTTCCCCAGCAATCCTTTTACCTTGCGGATATTGGCCTCGGTCTCTATTTCGATACTCCAGACGATATCTTTTAAAGTAACCAAATCGTTATTAATCTGCTCAAGAAGGCTGGAAGGAATCCGCATTCCTTCCTTTTCTATCGCTCTTTCTTCCCTCTCGACTATGCTTTTGAGGCTCTGACTCAACTGCAGCAAATCCTCCAGAGCCGTCTCATGCACAAAAAGTTCATAAAAAACCGATGCCAGTTTGCTCTGCTGAACCAGGAGGTCAAGCTCTTTGATCAGTTCACCTCTCTGGTGTACCCATTGGGGGGAAAACTGAATGTCCTGATTCTCCAGCTTTTCAACCAGTGCTCGAACTCGAATCACGAGTCGGGCAATCTGGATGGTCTCGGTTTTCTTTCGGAATTCCAGTATTCCCAATAATCCGCAACACAAAAGATTCGGATCATAGGGAAACAATACTATGGCCGGACGAGAAAGATACTTCGGGCAGGTACCCCAATAAACTCTTGGCCAGTATTTTTGAACGAACCTTCTTGCGACATCAAGCATTTTTTTCACCCCTTCTCTCAATCAATTGTTGATTCTGTTGGATCTTCACGATGGTGGAGGGAGGATAATAACCCCGAAGGGTACTATTAGGATAGGTCAAAACATTTCGACTGACTATGGTGCCTGGCGTTGTTACCGTATTGCATCCGGTTTCGACACCATCTCCCAAAATTGCTCCGAACTTTCGAAGCCCCGTTTGGTACTGCTTTCCCTCCACCATCACCGTGACAGGGGAGGAAAATACCTTTAAATTGGCCAGCTTTGTACCAGCACCGAGATTAACTTCACCCAAAATGCTATCTCCAATGTAGGAAAAATGGCCGGCCTTGCTGCCTCCAAGCAGGATAGAGTGCTTTACCTCCGTGGTATGACCTACCACGCACTTGTGACCCACCATGACATGGCCGCGTATATACGCTCCCTGGCGGACCTCGGTAAAGTCTCCGATAATGGAAGGCCCCATGATGAGTGCACCCGGCTCTACGACCGTCCCCTTACCGATGGAGATTTCCGAATCCAGAAAGATCGATCCTGCATACAGGATGCTTGCCTCAGGGCAATATTCCTGCTCAATAATTACCTTCGGAATATTTCCCCCTCCGGATCGATCAAGATGAAATCCCTGATCCAGAATTCTTCCCTGGTATAAAATGTATGTTTTTGGCAGCACTCCAATGGGCAGGGGCCCAAGATTGGGTTGGATGTGCTCTGAAATGAAAACCTTAAGATTTTTCAAAGGCTTCCATACTTCATCTTCCGGGGAGAAGAGGTCTGGAAATAAAAAATTTGCTAAATTAAAAAATTTTTCCGATTTTACCATAGATGAAGGAGGATAATGTTGCCGATAAATAAATGTAGGTAGTTACCATTCTTTTCAACAATAATTTTTTTACTAAATACTAACCTTAATCATGCGAATATCTTGCGAAAATAAACGGTTGCCACAGCTTAGTTATAATTTGTATAATTTGGGTAAAAAAATGCATAAACTCTGCTTTTATTCCATGTCATCATATAACTTTTTCCTTTTTATGTCAAAAAAAACTTACACATGAGGAGCTCAAGAACTATTTTAAAACAAAAATTAAGGTCAGACCTTAAGATTTTTACTAATCGAAAAATTTAGTTACTACTACAGGTAGGCACAGAGGGGCAAAGGGGCAAAGGCACAAAGAAAGAAGAGCAAATAGGCAAGACAACTTTGTGCATATTCTTGAGCGAAGCTGCTGCCTATGCCCATATAAACCTGAGTAGTTACAAAATTTAAAAACTAACCCGCCGACTTTTTTAGTATGAATCACTTGACTTTTTGGTTGTGAATCACTAAGATGAACAAGTTTATACATTCTTATAATAAATAGCATTTATTTTTAGGGGGATGGGCTATATGAGAATTGCCTTGTTTTCCTGGGAGTCCCTACATTCCATCAGTGTAGGAGGGGTAGGGAACCATGTGACGGAATTGGGAGCGGCTTTAGAGAGAAAAAATCATGAAGTTCATATCTTTACCAGGATGGGACACGATCAGGCACAGTATGAGAAAATCTATGGAGTCCATTATCACCGCTGTCCTTTCTCACTTAACCCTAACTTTATTGAAGAGGTTAAAGAAATGTGCCGGTCTTTTGTCCATCATTTCCTCAAGACCGAAGACCATATCGGACATTTCGACATCGTTCATGCTCATGACTGGCTTGCCTCAAGCAGTATGATCTGGCTTAAATCCGGCAAGGGAATGGGGAAAAAAGCGGTCTTTACCCTGCATTCGACTGAGTATGGAAGGTGCGGCAATCACTTTTGGGGGGGGAATTCATCCGCCATCCGGGAGCAGGAGCGCCATGCTGCCCACAGTGCCGATCGAGTGATCACGGTTTCCAATCAACTCAAAAACGAAGTGATGTGGATGTACAATGTTCCGGATTGGAAGGTTTCCGTCATTTACAATGGTATTAACGTCCATAACTTCGATGGATGGGTTGACCCAGGTGAAGTCAAAAGGCAATTTGGAATAGGGCCTCTTGATCCCACTGTCCTCTTTGTTGGACGAATGACTTATCAAAAGGCCCCTGATCTCCTGGTGGAAGCTATCCCTTACGTCCTGCGTTTCTATCCTGCCGCAAAATTCCTGTTCGTTGGAGATGGAGACATGAAAATGCATCTTGAGCGCCGCGCCCACCAGATTGGTGTGGCCCACGCTGCCCGATTCCTGGGCTACCGCTCCGGAACGGAACTGGCCAACTTGTACAAAGCCGCCGACTGCGTCTGTATCCCCAGTAGAAATGAGCCTTTTGGTATCGTTATTCTGGAAGCATGGGGAGCGGGAAAACCTGTGATAACTACCATTAATGGCGGTCCTTCCGAGTTCATCTGGCATGATGTAACAGGATTGAAGATTTATGATAATCCGGACTCTATCGCTTGGGGCATCGGAACCTTATTCGCCGATTTCGAGCACGCTCGCTGGATGGGAAAAAACGGTAGAATAGCAGCAGAAAAGGGATTTGCGTGGGATAGCATCGCCGATAAAATTATTGATGTTTATAATAGCTAATCGCTTGGTGCTTACAGGTTATTGAAGATTATCACCTCTCAATCGAAAACAGGTTAGCTCACAAAGATATCATGTTAAGGTAAATCAAGACCCTGCTTCAGGGTATCTTTCCTTAACTCATGTGCATCGCCGTGGAGGAAGGCTAGTTCAGCCAACCGAGGCCTCCACGCTCTCACCGATAGCTCTTGAGTGAAGGGGGATACCCAGGAAGTTCCCTTTATTCCTCTTCCGACTTCTTGGTGGTTGAAGGCATTTTGACGTTGTTGCAAATGTATACACATACAAAACTGAGTAAGGCGGGCAGGAGAAAATAAACAAAATCTAACCGATCAAGATAATGCATTGGACTACCTCCCTAGATATTGATTGAATCAAGTTGTTAAAACACATCCCCTATGGTGTGGATAACATCCCCTGTTCTTGTAAATCCCTGTAGGAGAAAAATGCAATTCCTGTACCGCCTTGATGATTTCCTTACAGCGTTGGAGTAGATAGCCATAACCCTTAGAACCTTATTTGATTATGGATTTATTTCCCTGCCCATTCTTGATGGGACTTGAGGGGCACGATGTCTTTCGTTTATTCCAATATGAAACGGCATTGAGATAACTTATTGTAATTAAGTGATTATTAACGAGGATCTATATTGAAATACCCTCCTTTATAAGGAGCTATTGGAGTATCCATAGAACCTGAAACAATCCCTTAACCCGGTTTTTCTCATTTTGAGATCAGGTCCCAAAACTGCTCAGGAGATGAAAGATCTTTCAGCACATGATCCGGCTGATGAAAGCTTAAGTCTTCCACTGAAGCGGAGCCGGTAGCTACTGCTATGGCCTTGACTCCGGCTGCACGGGCGCAGCGAATATCATAAAGAGTATCACCGATAACAAAGATTCGATCATCAGGGACAACTTCCTCTGCGTACTCTCTGCCCCGGCACACTGCCAGTCTGGCGATTTCGCCCCTGTCCTCGGCATCTGAGCCGAACCCTCCGAAGGGAAAAAATCGTTTCAAATGAGAACGCCCCAACTTAATCTCTGCTCCCTGCTTCCAATTCCCGGTCAATAACCCCAGAAGCAGGCCGGATCTTTGATTGGCGTCTTCCAAAATGGAAAGAACTCCAGGTAAAAGGCGGTAACCTGGAGATGTTTGGACCTCCTCCAACAAATAGCGTAAATAGGCATTCTGCAACTCTTCTCGTTCTTTGGGACTTGGCTCCCGCTGCAGCTTTGTTTTGAAGACTTCCCGAACAATAGCAGGATCGGTCTTGCCATCAGGAGTGATTGACTCCATTGCCTTGAAAATTTTAAACTTTTCATGAAAGGCACGATTCAGTGCCCGATTCCCTGCACCTCCGAAAATCAGGAGCGTGCCATCAATATCAAAGAGGAGGATAGTTTTTGATGTCTGCATCTGTTTTTATTTCTCTCAAGGGGTTATATTTTTCATGGCTGATCTTCCTTTTATACCACAGAACCGCTCCTTTATAAAGCGGCAGGATGCCGCTTCCACTTTGTCTCCCCGTTTTTTTCTATAGGCCTTTTACTTTTGTTCTACTACATAGCAGGTGCTGTTCACTTTGCGCGCTTTGCTGTAGAAAAAATAATCTTTAGCAACTGACAGTTCTTAAGACCTATTATGAGGATTTGGGTTGTACTGTAAACGGCTTAAAATTAAACTTTTGTATAGAATTCAGAAGTCAGTAGAAAGACAGCTTTTATTCTGACTCCTGAATTCTGACTCCTGAATAAAAGTCCAATATTCATCCGTTCGCAGTATAATTGGCAGTTAACAAAAAAGCAGGGCCATCACTGACCCTGCTTTTTCTTTCTTTGTTAAGCGGTTTATCTTGTAGCTCAATCAATCAGTTTATCGCTGTGGCATCATACTTCTGACCGCTATCTATTGCGAGACAGTCTTTCGGAGATTGATCATGAGGCACCTTAACCATGACGCTTCCCATACTCTGACCGCCCCTTCCATCGCTAGCCGTAAATTTGATGACATATACCCTGCCGTCGGCTTTTCCTGATCGCTCTACCCTTAAAATGGGAGTATTTGTACCAATACCCGAAGCATCCGGGGCATCTTTTGAGCTGCCTGCTCCCTTATCGGAAGCTGTGGCTTCGTCACTGGTGATACTGGTAATAGTAATGGTCACTGGATCACCATCAGGATCAGTAACGCCAAGGATACTCACTGGAACCATTTGATGATTTGGTGGCCAGAGACAATCCGAACTTGGATAGGCATTAGAGACATCTGGTGGCGTATTGGTTGGTACTATGACAAATGGATCAGAATCAGATGAAGGCAGATAATAATCATCTCCAGCAAAAGAGCTGTCTAGTGTGTAGTTGCCAGCACTCTGGCTGAGGGTAAGATTTGCAGTCCCAAGGCCAGCAGCATTGGTTAAAGCGCCGGCTCCTTGAGTGCCAAGAGTAAAGGCAAGGGTTTTGTCAGCTATTGGGTTACCTTCATCATCAGTAAGAGTAGCCTTTAGCGTTACAGAGTCGCCATAGAGACCTGAAGTATCTCCTGAATAGGTTAATATGGTGACTTCCGGGAAAACCATTATTCTTGACGAACCAAAACTTGGTAGATACGGCTCTGAACCGGTAAAATCAACTTTGGTCGAATAGACACCCTGTGCCATCGAAACCGTGAAGGGTAGTGTAGTCCAGCCATCCGCTCCTGTGACTGCAGAGCCTACCATCTCACCAGTGCCGTAACTGCCATCGCCATTAAGGTCAACGTAGAAATTAAGGGTCTTACCCTCTATGGCCGTACCAGTGGAAGTAGTCAATTCAGCTCTAAGGTCAACGTTATCACTGTACCTGGCGTCGTCTATTATCTTCACGAACACGGTAGTGGGAATCCCTTTCGTCACTCCCACGGTTGTCCATTTGGTATTGGTCTCCCCAAACCTGTCCGTAACCCTGAGAGCAATGTCGTAGGTGCCAGGCGTATTCCATGTCCAGGTAGCCACGATGGTGTCAGCCTCATCAAAGTCATAGGGAGCCTCACCGTCCAACTCCCACTCATAGGAAGCGATGTGATTGTAGAGCGGAGAACCAGCGTCAGGGTCATAGGAATCCGCGCCATTGAGAGTTACGGGCACACCTACATAGCCTGAATATGGTCCGCCAGGATCAGCTACAGGCGGATGGTTGTCCAGACTGATGGTAACTATAGTGCCGGACATCAAAGAGTAGAATAAATTTTTCATTCCCAATAAGTTACATTTTTTCTCAAGATAAATCATTGTCCTCCTGAGCACTCTCAAGCTCATCATCAATAGCC
>Ga0307378_10010040_pt1 | contig 12350 bp, 10 predicted proteins | sample UN1MG_FD_202238 | JGI IMG/M metagenome (GOLD analysis project Ga0307378, IMG submission 202238) | Soil microbial communities from Risofladan, Vaasa, Finland - UN-1 | ecosystem: Environmental > Terrestrial > Soil > Coastal area > Acid sulfate soil | place: Finland: Risofladan, Vaasa | collected...
GTCATCGTGATATACTATCTCTATTTCTTGTTTCGCTATCTTTCTCTCTGCCGCCTAATAAATTTACTAAAACTAATCGGCGAGGGTATTTCAGCATTGCACAGAAGAAGTTACAGGTGCCGGAAAGCATAGAAGCCGGCTTCCTGTATTTGCAAGACAGGATTACCTCAGACTCGCAGGTTTTCAAGCTCACGGTTGTCAGCCGTTAATATCCGGTCCAGAGATATAATAGCTGCGGCGTACTAAGCTCGTACAGCGTGGCTCTGTCGAATTTTAGAATATTTTTGCTACGTAAAGTCAAAAAGCCGGCCAAAGAGAACGGCCTGCGATATTCCACAACCTGGGCCTTTTCAATCTTTGCCAGCGACTTAACCAGCTCTATTGCCTTATCCAGATAGCCCACATCGTCTATTAGCTCTTTTTCTTTTGCTTCTATGGCACCATAAATGCCGCCGTCAGCCAGCCCTTTGACATCGCTTACATTAAGCGACGGCCTGCCCTCGGCAACTACCTGTACGAATCTTTCAAAGGCGGGATTGATTAGCCTGTCCTGTACATATTGCTGCTGTTCTTCTTCAAACGGCTTGAACATGCTGGGCCAGCCTTTTTTCGGGCCTGACGTGATAATGACCGGCTGAATACCAAGCTTGTCCTCAAGCAATTGCTGCAAAACAAAGTGTCCAAATATCACGCCAATCGAGCCGGTAATCGTTGTTTGCTCAGCTACGATTTTATCGCATGCAACGGATGTATAATAACCTCCCGAAGCAGCCACGCCCTGCATAAATGCCACGACCGGCTTACCTGCTTCGTCCCGGTACTTGCGGATTTCATTATATATTCGGTCGCTGCCTGAAATCGTGCCGCCCGGCGAATTTACACTAATAATCAATCCTTTCACACGCCTGTCCTCTCGGACTCGTTTCAGTTGCCTGTACACATTATTAGCTTGAAAGCCGTCTATTATGCCCTGCACTTTGATTATCACAATTTTGTTTCCTCGCGGCCCGGCTTGTATCACTTCCTCAGCAAAAAGGTCTCGTTGTCCTGTCGCAAAGAGCGCAACTACGCCCATCAGCATGAAAAGTAGCGCGATATTGGCCATAACCGACAGTGCCAAGACAATGCCCCAGAAGATTTTCCAGCCGCCCCCTGTCCTCGCTGGCCCTATTGTCGGCCCGCTTAAAGCCGCGCCGGGAATTGGCCCTGCCGGCTGCGGCCCCGTTGACCCCGATTGACTATTATTCTGCTCAAAATCCATAATAAGCCCTTTCCAAAATAAATCCTTTCCAAACACTTACGCCTACAATGTAGACCCAATCAACGCCGATGTCAATCTTCGTATTTACACGATTATCCCACGCCGTCATTGCGAGGAGCCCTGATTATAGCAGAAAGTAGGTAAAATGGCGAGCGAGGAGCCCAAGGGCGTAAATGTCTATTTTGTAATAGGTTAGACTAAATGTCACGTTGTACTATTGGGCCTTGACAAGCGCAGGGGGCCCCGAGTTTTTTGGAATATCCAAGATCCACCTTTGAAATTTCCCGGTCTGCGAAGCGTGACCGGAGCAGTCGACCTCTACGACGAGTCTTGACCTACCGCATGATTGTGGTGTTCAACCTCGTGGGCGATTAAGAACTGTAGTGCCCGCCCGCGAGTATCGTAGACTCGACGTCCGTTGATGAACACCGAGGGCGTACCATCAACGCCCAGGCGAATGCCCAGGTCAATGTCCGCTTGGACTTTGGCCAAGGCTGTGTCTCCGCGGCTGTACGCCTCGAATCGGTCGAGATTCAGACCCAAATGCTCGACCAGCAACCTCAGGGTCATCTTGCCTTCAGAACGCGGTTTGAACAGGGCTTCGTGGAAGGCCCAGAACTTCCCCTGCTCCCGTGCGGCCTCGGCGGCCCGCGCGGCTTCACAGGCTCTTGGGTGCAGTTCCTTCTTGACCAGGGAATTGCAGACACTGTCCAGCGGGAAGTGCTTGAATACGATTTGCAGGGTGTCCCCGAACTTGCTCGCCAAGCCGGGGATCGTCTGTGCCAGTTGTTTGCAGCCGGGGCATTGAAAATCGTTGAACACGACCATCGTAACCGGAGCGTCCGCCGGGCCAAGTTGCGGGTCGGAATCACTGACGGGAATCTCGTGTTGCAGGCCCGACTCGAACAGGGCGATGGTTTGCCTCGGATCGAAGGGAGCTTCCGCTGCACGAGTGTGAAGTGCGTACTCAACGAACACCCACTGGTAAATGACCACGGCTACCAATCCCGACGCCAGGAATCCTACCAGTTTCCACCGAGTCGTCACCGGATCGGCCGTCTTGCCTCCGACAAGGTACCTGATTGCTCCAGCTACTGCCTGAACCAATTGGACCACAGGACGCCCGGTCAGTCGCTTGAGCGGAAATAGGAGCAACAGATTGATCGCGTGCACCACGGCGCACATGGGGCAAAAAGGCGACAAATCGGTGACCATCGCGATAAACAACGCAATACTCCCTAAAGCGGCACCCAAAGCGAGAAGCAATGCGGCTGTTATCGCCTCGAACCGAAACGTTTCGCCGACAGTCCATCCCAGCAGCAGCAACGAGGCTAACGTGCCGTAATAAACCAGCCCCCAACCCGCTAAAGGAAGCCCCAACTGGACAGCCAGCGGACTTCGCAACGCATCGTCACAACTTGTGCCGAACAGGGCCGAGCAGAAATCTGTTCCTGATTGAGCAGAAAGATCGGCCAGCGCAAAGTGGCGCAAGAGCAAGTAGCCAGAGATCGACAAGCCCAGCACAACCAGCAACAGAAGTACCAATCTCATGTTGCGGAACCTCAAATCCGAAAGAGGCTGTGGGAGCGGACTCCCACAGCCTCGTCTTGGATACGATTCTCAATGGCCAAGTCACTACGGCAGCGGTACGACGACATAGCAATCCGCGGCGGGAAGGTTGGCACCGGCCTCTTGGAAGGCTGCAATTGGGCCTGCTGCCACGTCTCCTCCGAAGAACGTTGTGGAATCACCATGTGCCTCGTGTGCAGGCACAGCAGCCGGCGCGACGCTGATCTCTTTTCCAAAGTAAAGCAATACGGTGGGAGGGCCTTGGAAACTGAACGGAATGACGTCGTTTGCCGCGATGATATGGCAAATGGCGACCTTAGCCTCCGGCTTCGCCATCGCCGAATGCGACAGCGGCAGTGCAGCAATGAATCCTGCTACACAGACTACAATAAGTAAACGCTTCATAATCAATCTCCTTCAAAGTTACAAAAAACGAAATTCACCCCCACTTCCCACGGAAGTGTTTCGAGGCGTGTTCTAACCCTAAATTGTATTACTGCTCAAGGCCGTTTGAGTCCTAATTCTCCTGTTGGTTTTTTGGGATTGCAGGTGCTGAAAAACATTGTTTGTTTCCTGTAACAATAACATGGCTGCATCCTAATAAGTATAAAATCAACGAATATCGAGTTTAAAGCAATTGTGGAAACTATGTATTTTTTAGGTTTTGCCTTACTCAAATAATATACGTCCGATTTCCATTGTGAAAAACACACGAAATCAGTCGTTTAAACAATTCCTATGTTCCATTATCCTGTATATGTTTTTCCTCAAAAAGCCTGCCGTCCTCTGTTTTCCGATCAAAACTGACGTTAAAGCCGGAAATTAGACTATTCTGAGTTTGGCATGAACACTATTGGTTGTCAAGCGAAAAATCGAAAATCTTCAAGGTTTTTTGCGTGCTTGTTCGCACAAAGTAAGATTCTTTTGCTAACCTGTCCCTACCGAAAATTCGGCCCTTCTTTATTAGCAAGAACTTATGATAAGATGGTCAAGAAAGCATGGCTTGTATGTTCTCTCCTTTTAGACAAGATTACCTTCAAATTGCAACCCATTTTCGCGTAAATGTCTATTTTGTAATAGGTTAGACTAAATGTCACGTGGTACTATTGGCCCTTGACAAGCGCAAACTGTCCTCTGTAGTCTGCGGCTAAAATCCGTGTCAATCAGTGAAATCCGTGGTTAATTGTCTTAGTCTTCTCCGGGCGTTTTGGACGTATTTAATAAGCTGCTGAGCACGGCCAGTTATTTGACCCTTCCAGAGCCAATGGATAATCTTTTCAATTTTGTCAACATCTAATGTTCGCCAGTCACCAAAACATAAATCAGCAGGCAATTTGTATTCATTCGCCTTTTCCAGCATCTTTCATATCGCTGCCGACCTATACAACAACGCCGCGTTTCATCGCTTAGTTTTTCCAGCCTTATCTTGACGCCGTAGATATTTTGCCCTCAAATACCGCCTCCAGACTTCGTGGGCCCGGCGTTTTGTTCCCTCCCCGTCAACCAGGCCACAATCCCGCCAGGCCGACGCCCAGTCACCCGACATCCCAACCTTTATTTTCTCCCAAAGTGCATCATAGTCCCGGTAGAGAAAGGCAATCACAAAACGATACCGTTCGCGACAAGCTGTGCTCAGAAGTGTTTCGATATACTTCGCCTGACCTTGAGGACTGCCCGGAAGGGTCACGTTAAAATCTTCGAGGCGTGTCGGCTCAGCAGGAAAACCCGTCTCAGTAATGGCAATCGGTTTATCGCCAACAAACTTGCGAATCCAGTCAAAGGCTTCGACGGGCCGTTCCGGATCGCCCAGAGTCTTCATAAACGGGTAAAAGCTTATACCGACCAGGTCAACCTCCGTAAGAAACTCCCTGACCTTTTTCCGCTGCGTCTCGATGTCGCTCCAGTTCTCCTGGAGCATATTGTGCAGCGTAAAAGTGGCAAAGATTGGCATTTGTGGATGGTCCCTCCTCAACTCACCGTAAACGTATTTGTACAGTCTGACAAACCCGGGCCACTTACCGGCCGAATTGTGGACCAACTCATTGACCTCAATTCCAATGGCAAGATAATCAGGACTGAAGTATTCAACCGCACGACGGCAGTAGTTTAGATATGCCTTCATAACATCAGGGTCATCAAACGCCTTGCCCTTAAATGATTTTGGCAAAGGCATATTCTCCTTCTCGCCGTGATACAGGGCCATACCCTTTCGGAACATATCCAGAGGCGTCACCGCGACGAAGACCTTAAAATTCTCTGGAGTACCATCTTTTCGTCTCTTCCAGTTACTACGTACCTGCGCCGAAAACGGCTTGTCCTCTAGCGCTTCCGGCCACGGCACGCCACCATCAAAATGATGACAAATGATATCTCCGTTTGCGATAATGCCTTTATAGGTGCTATTCACGGCTGCCGGCGTCGTGTCCCACGGAAACGGCGTAAATCCCATAAAAAAAGGCCTTTCTTTTACAACCGCCGGCACTTCCTTCACCTCCTCAACTGTTCTTGTTTCAGTTTTACTTGTCCGGCCTGTATAAACAAGAGACAAATCGTCGATATGAACGGCAGAAGCTTCGGCTCCGACACCCGTAGTACCAAGAATCTTGAACGCGGCAAAAATAAACTTATCTTCCTTCCTCACCGGCATAGTCACATTAAACGCCTGCCAGTCTGCCACACCGCCGCGAAGAATCGTCTCGACGTTCCATCGGCTGAAAGTATCATTGGCCAGAATCACCTGAGCACTGAACTTCGATTTCAATGACGATGTGTTAATAAAACCCGAAAGTCTTATGGCATCAGCACCAACCAAAGTGTATTCACCGCAACCGGCAACGATAAACGTACAGGCATCTTCTGCGGTCCCGTCGTCTTTGACGTTCCAGCCGATAGGACTCCACTCGAGCGAAAATGCACCGCTCCTTGTCTTTTTTCCCGTAGCCGCAATCGCATTACCACCGCTGTTGGCGCTAAACCAGGGATACCGCCCCATACCATTATTTGCCGCCTCCGAAAGATCCCCCTTCTCAAAACCATCATTGGAAAGTATGTTGCCGGAATTGTAGCCATTCGCCCACGCGGCAGATGCCAAACACAAAGTGATAATCAAGACAGCCGGCAATGGCCTCATGATACCTCCTCAAATTCAAAACTTTACCTTATTGCACTTCGTCAGAGAGTTGGCAGTTCGTAACCCTTGCGATATTTCTTCGTCAGATACCTGTTTGCCTCAGCATCGTCTATGAACTGTTCCCGCCTGGCATCGAATTTGAGTCGCCTGCCAACGCGCATCGCAATGTTAGCCATGTGGCAGAGCGCGGCAGAGTGGTGTCCTTCCTCGACGTCGGCGTTCAAGTCACCGACTTTGCGACTCCGCACAGCCTTTATAAAATTGTCGATGTGGGAACCATCACCACGGGAACCGCCCGGGCCCTTTTTGCCGTCCTTAAACGTCACCTGCCAGCCCTCCCTGCCGATAGACACCGTCCCTTTGTCACCATAAAATATATTGCCGTTGTCGTGTCCCTCATATGGATAGGGCGTCCACAGCCTCATCTCATACATCAGGTAAACATTGTCATACTCAAACGTAGCTATCTGAGTATCCGGCGTTTCATGGTCGTCATTATAGAACAACTGCCCTCCGCTGCACGAGACGGCCTTGGGCAGCTTAACATCGAGACCCCACCGCGCGATGTCGATTTGGTGAACACCGTCGTTACCCGTATCGCCCGTCCCATAGTCCCACCACCAGTGCCACTTATAGTGGAACCGATTACGGTTGAAAGGCCGCTTCGGCGCCGGCCCCAGCCACAGATCATAGTTCACATTTGGCGGCGCCTCGCTGTCAGGCTCACGGCCAATCGGACCACGCAATTGGCTGTTAATCGCCTTGGCCATACGAATCTTGCCCAGCTTACCCGACCGGACGTACTCGATTCCCTCCATCAGCCCTTCCAGGCTCCGCGACTGCGTGCCATGCTGGATTATCTTACCATGCTTACGGGCCAGATTAACCAGCAGCCGCCCCTCGAAAATCGTGTGACTGATAGGCTTTTCAACGTACACATCCTTGCCGGCGACGACCGACCAGGCAGCCAAAGGTACATGCCAGTGGTCCGGCGTCGCAATGGCCACGATGTCAATCGACTTGTCTTCGAGCATCTTTCGATAGTCGATATATGCATCGACCTTTTCATTGCGGTCTTTGAATCTCTTGACCCGGCCTTCAAGAACCTTTTCGTCAACATCGCAGAGCGCAACGACGCGCACTCCAGCAGCATCGTGAAAACCTCCCACAAGCCCCCAACCTCTGCCACGAACGCCGGCTACTGCAACTCGGATGTCATCGTTGGCCCCCCGCGCCCGGGAAAACGGCAATGCCAATGTAACACCAGCCGCAATCGACCCCTTCACAAAATCTCGGCGTGTAACACTATTCATAATCAACATCCCTTCATAATCTTTGCTTGAAAAAACTACCTTTCTCTACCCGACGAAAATCATCCTTATCAGTTCAGATTTCAATAGACTATTTCACGAATTCTCTGAACAACTCTTCAATCTGCCCCTCCATTTTAACGCCCTCGTAAATAATTACAAGAAATCTAAAATGCACCGTCTCGCCCGGATCAAGTGTCAGACGAAGCGGTATCGGTTTGTTCTTTCGATATTGACGGGGCCTTTGTCTTTGAAAATCGCCCTGCCCAAGTGGATTGGCTGAAAACAAACCGTAGTCCCTGACATGCCAATAGGTCGGATAGTTTATACTCGCCGGATGGTTAAGAACAGCGATGCCGACCACCTTCCCTCCTCTCACTCCCTGCAGTGCGACCCATCGTGCGCGCTTACCCCATACATCTCTTGCCATCTCATCTCCGTTGGAGCTAAAATACCTGCCCGTCCCGCTAACGGTTTCTCCTGACACCGCCCTGCCGGGCCGTACACCGCGTTCCGCGTCACTCTCTCTCAAGTAGTCGGAAACTCTAATCGCAAGGACCCCTTCTTCTATATCTTCAAAAACCACCTTTTCTTTCTGCGCCGTCAGGTCCAGACTAAAATCTATCGCCCATTCATCTTTGCGATCACCTGCCTTAAACACCATGTTTCTCTTTTCTTCCAGCAGAAACCTGCCGCGCTTATCAATCCAGTGTGCAGCCGTTACGAGCTTGCCTTCTCCGTCGCCGCCGGTCATTTCCAGAACCTTGACGTGCTTAATTTGTGGCGTTGCTCCGCCGGGATTCCTGTAATAATTCCAGAAGTTGGTCCCGTTAACTCTATCAACAGCAAAGAAAAGACCCAAGTGGTGCAGATGGTCCATACTACCGCCTTTTAGTTCTACCAGCGGATGCCTGCGACTTACTTCTATGCCGGAAGGGCTGTGAATCGGAACGAGCACCGGCTTGGGCAGGTCGCTTCCATAAACATAACTTGTAAAGAGCCTGCCGCCTATCATCACAGAGATTTTATCCTGGCCCTTTACAAACTCCACCTTCGGCACCGCACCACTTACCGGCACTATGCAAGCCAACACAAGTATTATCAAAACCGCAACAATCTGTTTCATAATAAACCACCTTTTCGCATTGCCATTACACCACAGCCGAACTGCTTCAACTAAATAGGTTTCTCTGACGCCAACAAAACACGTAACACACAAAGCTTGCGTGGCGGTAGTTCGAAAAACACACGTGTTCTCCGGCCCTCCACTACAAATTCATCAGTTGCTAACAACTTTTGTCCTCCACCATTCCCGGCTGCGATTGTAAGTGTATACTTACCAGGGTCAAGTAAGTAAAACTCAGCCGACATCGAGCGTTTTCTCTCACCAAAGTTAAACAGCTCTGCGGTAAATTGGCTGCTTGTCGATTCAGTAACCAAGGCAGCAATATTACGAGGTGGAGTCAGCCAGCGAACCGCGTTAAGTGGGAAGTAATCGGCACCGCCCGGGTCACCGGTCACCGTTGAATAAAGCAGCGATGGGTTCGGGCTGCGAATCGTTTCGACCGGCTCGGACAACATCCCATTCCTTCCAAACAACGCCGGGAACCGTAGAACACGGTCGGTATAGCGGACTTCACTGGTGTAACCTTCAAAGTTGACCCGTAACGCTTCAGCGTTGTTGCGAAGTGCCGAAACCAGCGAGCCAAGGTCACCATGCAGCCGAAAACGCATATACGGCGTTCTCTCTTTGGCTATTAGTTCGTCGAACTCGGTGCTGCTTGTCAGGAACTTATATTTGGCGATTACACTCGATAAGCCGCCAAGTTTTGAAGCACACCAGGCTTCAGTGCCGGGAGCCGGGGCTTCGACTGAGCTCAGCCGAATGTCCTGCATTTTCGGCGGCGCCTTCAGATATTTGAAGCGTATATTTGCCATGGAACGGATTGGTTCGAGGTACTTGGCCTCACCCGTGATGTGATGGGTCAGTAACAGCGTGTGTGTCATCAGGCTCATAGCGCTTGGGTAAAGGTACAGCGTGTATTCACCGTGATTCCTGGGGTCCCACCAGTCATCTCCCAGGCCGCCGACCCTGCCGTCGGGCCAGTGGATTGCCGTAGGGACAATGCCCGCGGGCTTACCACGCTCAGCTCGTGCTGCGGCATCAACCCAGGTGTCCATCCAGGCGGCAAAAAGCCTCGTCAGCTTCGCGTCGCCTGTCCGCTGCCAGTAAAGAAGGGTCGGCTGAACCGCCCTCGGATGGTACACGGTGTCACAGGCACGCTTTGGATTCGTATCGACTTTGGTTGCGGTAAAGTAGGTGCTTTTGAATTGCAGGAAGCCACGTTCGTTTCGACCGGTCCAGAGAGCCTCCATTAGCTCGGCCAACCGAAGCGCACGCTTTCGCCAGAGGTCATCGTCCGGGTCGATGTGCATCATGGGTGTTATAACGTCGGCGGAATCTTCAGCCGTATGTTCTACATCGGACATACGGGTCGTGTAACCAAGTTTCATGTGTGGCTGAGCCATCAGCGCTGCGGAAAACCGCGCTTGTGCCCGCGTAATCTTCGGGCTGTCGAATCCGATGAGTACCGGCACCCACCACCGCCACATCTCACAGTCGTCCCCCCATCCGCCGCCGTATTCTCCGTTTTCCTGCATGCGGTTGTCGACCCACCACTCGATGATATCGGCCAGACGTTCCAGTCCTTCTCGCTGATAAACGGCCCACTCAGGCGCGCCCGACACGGCCTCGTAGTGCTTGTACGGGCCCGTAGGATGACCGAGATACATCCGGACGATTTTGTTTTTGGGAAATGCCCGCGCAGCTTTCTCAAAAAACCCACGCGCTATGTCAAAGAATTCACGTCGCCTTTCGGCAATGCTCCAGACGCCGCCGGACTCCATCGTGTACCAGATGACCATTCTGCCACGATACAGCCACGTCAGTGGATAAAGCGGAGAGCTCTCGGAAATCTGGAAATCAAAATCCTTCTTACGGCCTACCTCCCGGCCAAAATAGGCCAATCGTTCTTCGTGCACCCAGCGTTCAATCTGGTTGATGAGTTTAGTAAGGTCTTGCTTGAGAGACGCATCCAAGCCTGGTTGCTTCTGGAGTTTTTTCAAATAGTCTAAACGCTGTTCATCGCTGTCGGCATTACCGGCCTGTTGAATAACCGCCTGAATCCGCCGGGAGGCGTCCTGTGGAGAATCATCCCCGGCCTGAGCTTGTGTTGCAGAAAATACGACCGTTAATCCCCCCACGAACCACACAACTATAGCCAGCCATCCGTGTTTACCTTGTCGATGGGCGCCGACCAGCTCCATTTCTTGTTATCTCCCGTGAAATCTATAGTGCTTTTAAGAGTTTTTCATCGCCATCACGCTCACCTAAACTGAGCGACTCAACGAACTAAAGCGGCGAGTGTATTCGGCGTTTTCCACTGCCTGGTCGCTATAGCGGTCATAAATACCTATGATAACCGCATCGTTGGCTTTGATGGACTGGAACGTCTCCCGGAAAGCTGTTTCCACCCATTTCTTGCGTTCCGACAACCGTCCGGCAGCAAGAATCTTGAAAGCCAGGCAGGGTCTGCGGGTCTGCCGCATCACCTTGAACATCCGTGGCGGGTCTTGTTTCAGATACACTTCGCCCACTGGGATTGGCACTTGTCCAAGCAACTTTTCCAATGCGGCTGCGCTGCGATGCCGTTCATAAACACACGTCATATAAAAGTCCACGTCCCAACCTTTGTCCTCTACAGTTTCGACCACAGCCGGCATGTGAGTGGACACGCCAACCATAAGGCCGGCATCGCGAACACGTTTCAGGTAATCATGAATCTTGTCAAGCTGGCCTGCTTTGAACAAGCCGTCGGTACGTTCTCCATGATGGGCGATTCCTATAGCGCCGGCCTTGGCCAATTCTGCGATGTCGGCTGGGTTGGAGCTAATGGACAGGTAGTGCATTTTGCCGCCTTCGTCTATAAAACGCCGGTACAATTTATAATTATCGCCACTACCCTGCCAGCAATTGATACCCACTTCCCGGCAGCGGCGCAGAGTCTTGAGGACTTGTTCCGGCGTGTAGTATCGCCGCATCTCGTGGTTAACGAATACAGACAGGTGCGAGCCGGCGTTGAAAGGATTGGTTCCACATACCAGCCGGGACAGCGAATACTTCCCGAACTTGATGAAAGGCAGCCTGGCCTCGGCGGAAGATACAGTACTTACTTGCCCCGCGGCCATCGCAGCAACCGGCAAAACGCCCAGCCTTATCAGAAATTCGCGACGAGAGGTTTGGTCGTGTTGCGCTGGACTACGTTCGCCCTTGGCACCGTCTTGATTTAGAGTAAGCATATTGCACCTCCGTAAGAATCGCTAAAAGACCGCATTTATGCTCATGACTGGGAATTGGTATGAGAATATGAGTCCAAATCTTTGGCCAGGCACCTTTTATGGTTTTTAGGCCTATCAGGATTCTTTCCATCTCTGACGGCTTTCAACAGTAAGGTCCTGGCCGTTCCATATTTTTTGCCCAAGCCAAGCACTAATCCTCCTCCTGTAACTGTAGGAGGGAGCCGGATTGTTCATCTGGCTCCCTCCCAAATAAATACTAACTTCTTCCCGGTTCCGCCTATACGTCTTCAGGCTCTTCGTCTGGTGTTTCTTCAGATTCTTCCTCGGATGTCTCTTCTGCATCTTCCTCTTCCGGGACTTCAGGTGTTTCTTCACAAACCATAGAATTCACTCCTTTCAAAATAAACTCAACTTGTAACATCATCCTTACTTACAATAAATGATTTACCATTATCCCAAAAAAAGAATACTGGTCAATAACTTTTTTAGATAATTGCCTGCTATTCGACAGAATTTTAGTCTCTATGGCCTGCAAATCAAGGAAAATATAAGCCAATTTAAGAATACTCCCACCAACTTTCCTGCTGAGGACGGCAAATTCCTATGGCCGGAACTACTCTTGACGTTTCCTCAAAACAGCAGCCAGGTGCAGGGAAGTCTGTGTTGATACAGCGGGCTTGAAATTCTGTCACTTATTATGTAGAATGTGTACTCGATATAA
>Ga0307378_10010041_pt1 | contig 12350 bp, 9 predicted proteins | sample UN1MG_FD_202238 | JGI IMG/M metagenome (GOLD analysis project Ga0307378, IMG submission 202238) | Soil microbial communities from Risofladan, Vaasa, Finland - UN-1 | ecosystem: Environmental > Terrestrial > Soil > Coastal area > Acid sulfate soil | place: Finland: Risofladan, Vaasa | collected...
TTCAGGTCCTGCAGGATCATGGCCGAGATTTCGGGCGGCGTGTACTCTTTGCCGCGGGCCTTGACCTTCACGAGTTCCTGGGGCCCGCCCGTGATTTCGTAGGGGACGAGTTTCTCTTCCGCGGCGACCTCGTTGTGCCGGCGGCCCATGAACCGCTTGATCGAGAAGATGGTGTTGCTCGGGTTCGTCGTGGCCTGCCGCTTGGCCACCTGGCCGACCATCCGCTCGCCCTTGTCGCCGATGGCGACGACCGAGGGCGTGATGCGGCTGCCTTGGGCGTTCGGGATGACGGTGACCTTCTCGCCCTCCCGGACCGCCACGACCGAGTTCGTGGTTCCCAGGTCGATACCGATGATCTTTTCGCTGGCCATGTTGTGACTCCTTTGGGCGCCCGGTTCGAGGGGCGCGGCCTGTCCTGTGTGTGTACGGCCTTCACAGGTCAAGGGAGCAAACGCCGTGCCACGCTTGGCCGGGCGGGCCGGGGTGCCCCTCAACGCCCACAATTGGCATGATACGGCCGCCACCAAGGGGGTGCAAGGGGCTTGCCGGTACTGCCATTGCGACAGGTCCACCCCCACTGCACGGGCCGGACTGCCGTTTTGGCAATCGGGCAAAGGCACACGCCGGGCAAGCCCGGCGGCTAAGTCGGTTCGTCCGAAAAACGTTGACCCTTGGCCGGGGCCCTTCTATAAGGGCCTTGCCATGACCCGCGTGCCCCATCCTGCTCTTCTCTGGACGGCCAATCTTCTCGTGCCGGGGACGGGGCTGGTTCTGCTGGGACGCCTGGCGACGGGGGTTCTGTTCGGCATCGTGTGGGGTCTGGCGCTGGCAGCGCTGGTCCTTGCGACACTGGTGTGGCCGGATGCGTTCACGACCGACCGTCTTATCACCGTCATCGTCGTCGCGGTCGCGGTCTACGCCGGGTCGCAGGTCGTCCTGTACCTTCGGTGGCGGGCCATGGGGCGACACCTCAAGGGAGACGGGCGCGACGACGCATTCAGAGAGGCCCTTGTGGCCACGCTCCAGGGACGTCTCGACGATGCCAAAGCGGTTTGCAGGGCCCTGTTGCGGACCGACCCCGACGACGTGGAAGCCACGCTGCACCTCGGCACGCTCGCCCGTCGGCGTGGGCGTCGCGAGACGGCGCTTCGGTACTTTCGGCGGGCGCGGTACCTTGACGACGACGGTCGGTGGGACTTTGAGATCGGCCGCGAGATCGCAGCCCTGACCGAGTCCGGCCGGTCGGGCGCCGCGCCGGCCGAGGCAACGTCTCATGGGGGGGCGGATGAGCCGTCCGGCTCCTGATGGTATCCGCTGACCTCGATGTCCCCGCCTTCGAGAAGGGTCTGCACGCGGGACGCCTCTGAGGCCGGGAAGGTCAGGGCAATGCCGCAGTCGGCGCTCAGCCACCGGGGAACCGGAATAAGCCTGGCGGCGATTTTCTGTTTCTGAAGCATCCTGGCGGCGCGCATGCCCTCCTGGGTCGTGTGGAACGTCGCGATACGCTCCCGGTCAGCCATCGCGTGCGGCCCGTTTGCTCTGACGTTCTCGCAGGCTCCACCCCAGGACCAGGCAGATGACGATGCCGGCCGCCACGACGATCTTCCCGGCGACCGGTACCCCCGCGGGGGATGCAGCCAGGCCGGCGTTGTGGGCAACCGCGGCTCCCGCGAACATGCCGCAGATCGCTGCGAAGGCGCCGCCGTCCCCTTGACCTGCCAGGATTAACTGGCGGAACGGGCACCCGCCCAACAGAACCGACCCGAGACCCACAAGGGCCATGGCGAGCAGGTTCCACAGGTGGTCCGTGTGGGCGATGGGCTGGTCGGCCAGGCCGAGTCGGAACTGGCCGAGCGCCATCTTCGTTGCCGCGCCCGCCACGATGATGGCAGCAAGGCCCACCAGCAGATGGGGATTGCGCATGAGAATCATGTCGCGGATGCCCCCCACGAAGCACAGCCGCGACCGCTGGGCCAGGACGCCGATCAGAAGGCCGGCGCCAAGCGAGACCAACACGTGCGGGGCCATGCTGCCGGGCCCTTTCGCGCTGGTGCTGATGAACGAGGGCTTGAGAAACATCAGGACCAGCAGCCCGACGGCGAGGATGGGCAGAATGAGGGTCGGCACGAGGCGGCCAGCGACCGGCCGGCCGAGCGCGTAGCCCCGCTTCAACAGTTCGGCCCCCGCCCAGATGCCGGCGGCAAATCCCGCCAGACCGACCAGCGCATTGAGGTCGCCGCCAGCCAGCCGAAGGGTCATCCGCGTCGGACAGCCGAGAAAGACGAGCGCCCCGGCCATCACGAGTGCGCCGAGGACGAACGAGACGGCGGGCGCTGCTGCGCTGCGTCCTTTTAGTTCCTTCCCGAGCGCCGCCGCCAGCAGGGCGCCCAGGACGATGGCGGGTATCTCGGGCCGAAGCCGCTGGACCGCGGCCGCCTGATGCATGCCCAGCGCCCCGGCGATGTCGCGCTCAAAGCATGCGATGCAAAGGCCCATGTTCGGCGGACTGCCTGCTTCGACGAGGACGGCGGCCAGCACGCCGACGGCGGCGCCGGCCAGGATGACCATCGGCGGCGCCAGGTTTTTCCAGTCCCGCGTCATCCGTCCTCTCCCCGCCGTCCGCAGGGCGTTCGGTGGCTGCTACGCCGATAGGCTACGCCACCTGTCCTAGAAGGCAAGCACGAAAGTGACGCGGTGCGCGTGAGGTCCCGCGGGCTCGGGCACGTGGGATATCCCCCAAAAACCCGCTCACGGCCCTGCTATCCGGGTTTTGTCTGCGATGGCGGTGCGATTCTGACGATAGAACATCGGCGGGGGCCGTGCGTCTAAACGGGCGGCCCCTTTGTCGGGGTTGAACTGTCGTGCGTGGGTGGCTACAATAAGGTGTGGACGAGGGGCCCAAGCGCGCGGGCCGCGGAGCCGAATGCGGCGGTCTGTGCGCCGTTCATCTGCGAGGTCTGAGCATGTTCGAAAGATTTACCGACCGAGCCCGCAAGGTCATGGCCCTGGCCAACCAGGAAGCCCAGCGCTTCAACCATGAATACGTTGGCACGGAGCACGTCCTGCTTGGCCTGGTGAAGGAAGGGCAGGGCGTGGCGGCCAACGTGCTGCACAACCTGAGCGTCGATCTGAAGAAGATCCGCCTCGAGGTCGAGAAGATCGTCAAGAGCGGCCCGGCCATGGTCACGATGGGCAAACTGCCTCAGACGCCGCGCGCCAAAAAGGTCATTGAGTTTGCCATCGAAGAGGCCCGCAACCTTGGGCACAACTACGTCGGCACCGAGCACCTGCTGCTGGGCCTGCTGCGCGAACACGACGGCGTGGCCGCCCAGGTCCTGATGAACCTCGGCCTCAAACTCGACGAGGTCCGCGCCGAGGTCCTTAATATCCTCGGCGCCTCGATGGAAGCGGAAGGCGGCCTGGCGGAGGGCGAGGAGCGGCGCGGCAAGTCGAAGACCCCCGCCCTCGATTCGTTCGGTCGGGACCTGACGGCGCTGGCCACCGAAGGCAAACTCGATCCCGTCATCGGACGCCACGCCGAGATCGAACGCGTCGTCCAGGTCCTGTGCCGCCGGACGAAGAACAACCCGGTGCTGCTCGGCGAAGCCGGCGTCGGCAAGACCGCCATCGTCGAGGGCCTGGCGCAGCAGATCGTGGGCGCCGAGGTGCCGGAACTGCTCCTGAACCGCCGCATCGTCGTCATGGACCTGGCGATGATGGTCGCGGGAACGAAATACCGCGGCCAGTTCGAGGAGCGGATCAAGGCCGTCATGAACGAGGTCCGCCGCGCCGGCAACATCATTCTGTTCATCGACGAACTCCATACGCTCGTCGGTGCGGGCGGAGCCGAGGGCGCCATCGACGCCTCGAACGTCCTGAAGCCTGCGCTGTCGCGCGGCGAGATCCAGTGCATCGGCGCGACGACCCTCGATGAGTACCGCAAGTACGTCGAAAAGGACGGTGCCCTGGAGCGCCGGTTCCAGACGATTATCGTCGAGCCGCCGTCGCCGGTGGAGACGGTCGAGATCCTCAGAGGCCTGCGCGACCGCTACGAGGCCCACCACCGCGTGGAGATCACCGACGGGGCGATCCAGATGGCCGTGGACCTGGCGGAGCGGTACATCTCCGGCCGGTACATGCCGGACAAGGCCATCGACGTGATCGACGAGTCGGGGGCCCGGGTGCGTCTGCGGGCGATGACCCGCCCGCCCGACGTCACCCAACTCGAGCAGGAGGTGGAGCGGCTGAATCAGGAGAAGGAAGAGGCCGTGGCCGCCTCAGCCTACGAGCAGGCCGCCGAACTCAGAAACAAGGTCGAGGGTCTCCGTCAGAAGAAGGAGAAACTCCTCGGCGAGTGGCGCGAACAGGGCCACGAGACCGAAGGCGTCGTGGACGAGGAAGTGGTGGCCGAGGTCGTCAGCCGCATGACCGGCGTGCCGCTCCAGCGCCTTGAGAGCGAGGAGATGGAGCGGCTGCTTCGGATGGAGGACGAACTGCACAAACGCGTCGTCAGCCAGCACGAGGCGATTACGGCGATCTCGCGTTCGCTTCGCCGCAGCCGCAGCGGCCTGAAGGACCCGCGGCGGCCGATGGGCTCGTTCATCTTCATCGGTCCGACGGGCGTCGGCAAGACGCTGCTCGCCAAGGCCCTGGCGGAGTTCATGTTCGGCGACGAGGACGCCCTCATCCAGATCGATATGTCGGAGTACATGGAGAAGCACAACGTGTCGCGCCTGGTGGGTGCCCCGCCCGGCTACGTCGGCTACGAAGAGGGCGGGCAGTTGACCGAACGCATCCGCCGCCGGCCGTACAGCGTGGTGCTCTTGGATGAGATCGAGAAGGCCCATAGCGACGTCTACAACATGCTCCTGCAGATCATGGAGGAGGGCAACCTGACCGATTCGTTCGGCCGCCGCATCGATTTCCGCAACACCATCCTCATCATGACCTCGAACATCGGGTCCGACATCATCAAGAACCAGGCCGGCCTGGGGTTCCGCAGGAAGACGGCCGAGGCCACCTACGAGCAGACCAAAGAGGCCCTGATGAAGGAGGTCGATCGGCACTTCCGGCCCGAGTTCCTCAACCGCGTGGACGACACCATCATGTTCCGCCAGTTGACGCGCGACGACCTGAAGAAGATCGTGGATATCGAACTCGCGAAACTCCGCCAGCGACTGACGGTCCAGAACCTCGGACTCACCCTCACCGACGAGGCCAAGGAGTACATGATCAACCAGGGTCACGACCCCGATTTCGGCGCGCGGCCGCTGAGGCGAGCCATCGAGCACTACATCGAGGACCACATCTCCGAAGAACTCCTCCGCGGCGCCTACAAGGGCAAGGACCTGATTACCATCAGCGTCAAGGACGAGCACCTGTACTTCGAGGCGTCCAAGTCGAGCGCCGCCAAGCCGGTCGAGGTCCACAACGGGACGTGACCCCGCCAGTCCGAGGCAATCCATCGGCCCGCGGCGCACCGGTATGCCGCGGGCCGTTTGCTTGGCCGCCCTGCGGTTGGGGGCAGGTGATCTGCCCCGGCGCTTTCAAACGGCCCGGTTGTAGGGTATAATTAGGGAAGCAGGCAGAGGATGCCGATACAAAGGGGGGCAGCACGAGTCCCGACCCGGTCTTGATACCGGAGGAGGGGGATCATGAAACGGCTCGACATCGTCATCACGCTGGCGGCTTGCGCCGCCCTCAGCCTCGTTGGTGCGGACGCCTTCGGCCAGTACTACACACCGCTGCGATACGACCTGCGGCACACGAGCCCCACGTACATTCCCAGCGGCACCATGCGGTTCGGCCCGCCCGCCCGATACGACCCGTACCGGTTCGGGAACTACAACCCGGGCAACCTGTCGATCACGGGCAACCTGCGGCTGGGCAAATCGTTCCAGGGCACGTCGCCGTACCGCTCGACGGGGAGCCAACTGTCGATGGACCTGCCTTCGACGCGCCTGAGCGACTTCCGGCGCGACACCATCGGCATCGAAGACGTCGGCACCGGCCTGGAGTACGGGCAACTGGGGGCCTTCTACCCCGGGTCGGCGAGCGTTACGACGCCTTACACCGCGGGGATGCGTTTTGCCGTGCCGACGCCGGGAGCACGCGCGCCGTACGTCCCGCGCAACGTGAACGTGCCGGTCCTGCCGCAGTGGTCGGCACATAGTCAGGCCTTTACGTCGGGCTACGGCATGGGCAGCATCACCCCGACGATCGAGGAGCCCATGACCGCCGGCGGCCTGGCGATTCCGCCCAGTGTCCTGACGCACGCGGCGGCTTTGCTCGACGGCCGCATCTCGCCCATGCCGGAGGACGTGACCGCGCCCTTCGCGCCGAGTGAGGTCGAAGACCTCGTCAAGTCGCCCTACGAGAGGTTCGGCCACAAGTTCGAGTCCGAGCCCGCGAACATCTTCATTCCGGACGACGCCGGTGAACACGCCGGCGACATGACGATGCCGGACGATCTCTCATCCATCTTCTGGCTGGATCGCGAGACGGCCGGCGAACAGGACGTGTGGGCGCCTCAGCCGGGGGCAGAGGGGATTGTGACCCCCTGGAACGCGGTACAGGACTCGCCCGGTGCCGAAGCCGCCTGGCCGGAGGAGACCGGCGAGGACGAGACGGAACCCATCGTGACCCCCGTACTTCCGCCCTCGATGCCGGTCTCCACGTACGCCGTCTATGTCATGCGCGGCCACGCCGCCATGAAGGAAGGGGACTACGGCAAGGCCGAGGCCCTGTATGCGGCGGGCGTGGCGCTGGAGCCGGACCGTCCGGCTGCCTTCTTCGGACGCATCCACGCCCTGCTTGGCCGGCGCCTGTACCTTCAGGCCATCGTCGTGATGGAGCGCGAACTGGCGCAGCATCCGCAGTGGGTCAACGTGGTGCCCAGCCTCAAGGGTGTCTACGCCAAGACGGACGTGTACGACCGAATCCTTGAGGAACTGCAGCGCGAACTGGAAACCAAGCCGAATGATGTGGGGCACAACCTCCTCATCGGGTACGTGTACTACAGTGCGGATGAGAAGCGAAAAGCACGGCTGCACCTCGAGAAGGCCGCTCGGGCTCGCGACGCCAAACCGGGTCCCGAGAAGGCGATCCTCGCGGCCATCGAGGGCGGATGACGCGACATAAACAGACGTGCGGTTCGGGTCGGGCCGGGGGTCCTGCCGGACAGCGGGCTCCCGGCCTTTCTCGTGCTGCGGGCAAAACCGATTGAAGGTTTCACCGCGAGTCGATACAATTCCCGCGTTCGTACGCAGGGGCGGACACCGCTGCGAAACCTCCGCGTGGTGGACTTCCCAGGCCACCACGCCGAGCGTTGTCACAGGTTTCGCGGCGGCCTGGGAAGGCCGCCGCGCGGGAAAGGCCATCCCGGCGCGGCCTCTCAGCCGTCCAGACCGGGCACAGGGAGTGCGTCTTGACGAATGAAGGGCAACCCGAGGCTGCTGCGGCTTCGCCCGAAGGGTCTTACCGGCAGGAGCCTTCCGGTGCCGGTGCGCCGGTCCCCGATGCCGACCGCGCATCACCCGATGCCGGACCGGCCGAGGTGGCGGCGCAGCCTTCGTCGGAAGCAGCCGAAGCCGACGTTGCGCCGGACGCGGCGGAAGGTCGGCCTTCACCGGATGCCGCCGAACCGACTTCGGCTCAGGCCGCCGAGCCGGCCGCCCAGGAAGACGAGACCGCGCCGGCCGACGCCGCGGATGCCGAGGTCCCCGACGACGCGGAGAAGCCCCACGCGGAGGACGCCGAGCCGTCGGCCCCCGCCGGCGACGAGACGCAGGCCCACACGCCGTCCGAGGAGGTCGAAAAGGAACGCGAGAAGCCGAAGCGGCCTACCCTTATCGTGCGGTATGGCGCTATGGGTCTCATCGGCCGGTTCATCTATTCCCTCGAGCGGTGGCGCCGTGGCCAGCGGGTCGTCATCAAGTCGGACCGAGGCATGGAAATCGGCACCATCGTCTGCCGCGGGAGCGACTCCGACGACGGCGGGCCCAAACTCAGGGGCGAGGCGCTTCGCCTCGCCACGCACGTGGACGAGATCGAGGAACGGCACCTGGCCGAGGGTGCCCAACGCGAACTCGAATTCTGCAGGAAACGCGTCGCCGAACGCAAACTGCCCATGAAACTGGTCGAGGCCGAGCACCTGTTCGGCGGTGACCGGATCGTCTTCTATTTCCTGTCGGAATCGAGGGTCGATTTCCGGGCCCTGGTGCGCGACCTGGCCCGCGAGTTCCAGACGCGGATCGAGATGCGCCAGATCGGTGTCCGCGACGAGGCCCGCCTGCTCGGCGATTACGAGCGATGCGGGCGGCCGCTTTGCTGCCGCGCGTGGATCAAGGACCTTGAACCCGTCTCGATGAAGATGGCCAAGGTCCAGAAGGCCACGCTCGACCCGACGAAGATCTCGGGCCGGTGCGGCCGGCTCATGTGTTGCCTGCGGTACGAGCACGCCACGTATCATGAACTTGCGAAGAACCTGCCCCGCAAGAACACGATCGTCGGCACGGCCCAGGGGCGCGGCAAAGTGGTCAGTTCGGACGTCGTCACGCAGATGGTCGGTGTCCTGCTGGAGGCCGGCACGCGCGTCAACGTGCCCGTCGAGAGCCTGATCCCGCCCGAGGAGGCGCCGGCGCCCGGGCGCGCCGCGCAGCGGCCCGAAACGGTGCCACAGACCGAAGCCCCACCCCGGGTCGAGGCCGTTGCCGAAACCACCGCCGAGGCGAAGCCGGAGACCGAGGAAGCGACGCCCGCCGAAAAGCCGAACACCGCCGGCAACGGACCCGAACGCAAGAGGCGGGGGAGCCGGCGACGCCGGTCGAAGCGCGGCGGCCGCACACGCGGGGGTGGCCGCAAAACGTCGGATGCGGCGGGACGCACACCCAACGCCGCCGGGGAGAAGCCGCATGCAACGCCCCACCAAGGCGCCAAGCCGCGTGACAGCCAGGGGACGTAGATGAGCAGGCGCATTCTTATCACGGCGGCGTTGCCGTACGCGAACGGCCCGATCCACATCGGGCACCTGGTCGAGTACCTCCAGGCCGATATCTGGGCCCGGTACCAGAAGTCCTGCGGGCACGACTGCCTGTACATGTGTGCCGACGACGCCCACGGCACGCCGATCATGCTGCGGGCCCAGGCCGAGGGCGTCGAGCCGCAAGCCATGGCCGAGCGGTACCATGCGGAGCACCAGCGCGACTTCGCCGGCTTCGACGTGGGGTTCGACAACTACTACACGACCGATTCGGCCGAGAACCGCGCCCTGGCGGGGCAGTTCTTCGAGCGGACGCGGGCGCGCGGCGACATCGAGAAACGCGAGATCCGCCAGGCCTACAGCGACGCGCAGGGCATGTTCCTGCCCGACCGGTACGTCCGCGGCACGTGCCCGCGGTGCGGGGCCGAGGACCAGTACGGCGACAGTTGTGAGGTCTGCGGCGCCGTGTACTCCCCGGCCGACATGACGCAGCCGCGCTGCGCCATCGATGACTCGCCCGTCACGTTTCGGGCCTCACAGCACTACTTCTTCCGGCTGTCGGCCTACACCGACATGCTGCGCAAGTGGGTGAGCGAGGAGCACCTCCACCCGCACGTCGTGGCCAAACTGCAGGAATGGTTTGACGTGGGGCTGCAGGACTGGGATATCTCGCGCGACGCGCCGTACGTCGGCTTCACGATTCCCGGCGAGACCGAGAAGTACTTCTACGTCTGGTGGGACGCGCCCATCGGCTACATCGCCAGCACCGAGCAGTGGTGCCGGAGGAACGGCCGCGACCTGGCCTCGTACTGGATCGACGAGGATGCCGAACTGTACCACTTCATCGGCAAGGACATCCTCTACTTCCATACGCTCTTCTGGCCGGCGATGCTCGTCGGGGCGGGGTTCCGCATGCCGCAGCGCGTCTTCGTCCACGGTTTCCTGACCGTGGACGGGCAGAAGATGAGCAAGAGCCGCGGTACCTTCGTCAATGCCGCCACGTACCTGAAGCACCTGGACCCCCAGTACCTGCGGTACTACTATGCGTGCAAACTGGGTCCGGGCATCGACGACGTGGACCTCTCGCTGGGGGACTTCGTGGCTCGCGTCAACGCCGACCTGGTGGGAAACTTCGCCAACCTGCCCAGCCGAAGCGCGGGCCTTCTGGCCCGGAGGCTCGAGAACCGCCTCGGCACGATGGATTCCGACGGTGCGGCTCTTGTGGCCGGCATGGAAGCGGCAGCCGGCGAGATCGGTGCCGCCTACGAGGCCTGCAAGTACGCCGACGCCATGCGAGCCGTCGCCGCACAGGCCGACTGCCTCAACCGGTACATGGAGCGGGAAAGGCCCTGGGAGGTCGTCAAGACACAGCCCGACCGGGCCCGCGTCGCCCTGACGGTGGCCCTGAACGGTGTCCGTCTGCTGGCGGCGTACCTGGGCCCCGTCCTGCCGCGCTTTGCCGGGAAGGTCGGCCGGCTGCTGGGGTGTCCGACGCCCGATTTCACGAACCTCGGCGAGCGCCTCGGGGACCGGGCCGTCAACGAGTACGAGCGGATCGCCGAACGCGTGGACCCGGCGGCGGTGGACGCGATGATCGAAGAGACCCGGGCCGAACAGGCCGCGCACCCCGATAAGGCTTGACCCGAGATGGACGAACGCAAATCGCCCGACGAAATGCTCGATGCGATCCTGGCCGGCGACCCGCGCTACGCGCGCGACGCGTACGTCTTCGTATCCGAAGCCCTGGGCTACACCGTCCAGAGGACGGCCCGGTCGGGACACGTGAGCGGCCGCGAACTGTGCGAGGGTCTCAGCGAGTTCGCCCTGCGCCAGTTCGGCCGGCTGGCGCGAACGGTCCTGGAGAGTTGGGGCATCCGCTCATCCGAGGACATCGGCGAGATCGTCTTCAACATGGTCGAGGTCGGCCTGCTCCGGAAAACCCAAGAGGACAGCCGCGAGGACTTTGCCGGGGCACTCGATTTCGACGAAGCCTTTGACCGCGGGTTCCAGTTGCGCCTGAATGCGGGAGGCGCCGATGAGCACGACTCCGAGGCCTGAGACGAGCCTCTGGGACAGGTGGCGGACGGACGTCCTCATCGGCGTCGGCGCTCTTGTCGTTCTGCTGCTGTCGTATGCCTTCAGCGACATCCTCGCCCCCCTGGCCGTGGCGTTGGCCATCGCGTACATCCTGAACCCGATCATGCGATGGGCCGAGCGGCACCGTGTTCCGCGCGGCCTGGCGGCCACCTGCCTCTTCCTGCTGCTGTTGGGTGTATGCGTGGCCGTGGTGCTGTTTGCCGTGCCGCCGCTCGTGGCGCAACTCTACGACTTCGGCGTGTCGATGGTCGGCGAGCCGGCAGACGCGGACGATCCGCTGGGCTACCAAGACCTCAACGCCAACGGCGAGTGGGACAAAGGCCATGTGCCGGCCCTTCTGACGTGGGTCCGCGAGGTGTCCTCGCGCCTTCAGACGGGCGAGGGCAGTTGGTACGACCGCATCCTGAAAGCCATCAGCGACTCGGCCGGGGCCAAGGAAGGGCTGGCGAAAACGGCGCTCGATGCGATCAAACTCGCCGGCGAGGGCTTTTGGGACTTCCTGCGAGGGCTCCAGGGATTCCTCGTGGGCGCGGCGCTGACGGCGTTCTATCTGTTCTTCTTCCTGATGAATTTCGACCGGATGGTCGGGGCGGTCCGGCGGCGCCTGCCGGGCAAGTACCGGGAGCGGACCGAGGGCGTCGTCCGCAAGATCGATGCGGCGATCGCCGCTTTCCTTCGCGGGCGCATCCTGATCTGCGCGGCCATCGGCGTGTTGACGGCCGCCGGCCTGGCCATCGTCGGCGTGCCGTACTGGTACCTGATCGGTGTGGCGACGGGGTTGGCGGGCGTGGTGCCGTTCATGCCGATCTTCGTCGGTCTGATCCCGGCGGTGCTGGTGGCGTGGTTCGACGCGGGGAGCGGGTGGGCCGTCGTCGGCGTCACCGTCGTCTTCGTGATCGTCCAGACGCTCGAGGGCTGGGTCCTGACGCCGCTGATTCAGGGCAAGGCCGTCGGGCTGCATCCCGTGACGTTGACGGTGGCGCTGCTCGTCGGGTATCAGGTGTTGGGCCTGTTCGGCCTGATTGCCGCCGTGCCGCTGGCGTCCACGGTGAAGATTCTCGCCAGGGAATTCGTGCTGCCGAAGGTGGAGGAACTCGCGGATGAGCAGCCCGACTCCGCAACGTAGCCGCCCGCCCCTCTGGGTTCTGGTCCTGGCGGCGGCGGCTTACGCGGTCTGGATCGTCTTTCTGGGGACGTTGGCGGTGCTGCACAGGTTGGGGTGAGGCTTGGCCTGTGCGCCCCCCGGCGGCATGGACGTAGGGGCGAGGCATGC
>Ga0307378_10010042_pt1 | contig 12349 bp, 8 predicted proteins | sample UN1MG_FD_202238 | JGI IMG/M metagenome (GOLD analysis project Ga0307378, IMG submission 202238) | Soil microbial communities from Risofladan, Vaasa, Finland - UN-1 | ecosystem: Environmental > Terrestrial > Soil > Coastal area > Acid sulfate soil | place: Finland: Risofladan, Vaasa | collected...
TTTCGAGAAAACGCCCATTCTACAGGCACTTTCTTGCAGCGACTACACAAACGAAACACCGGGTTGTTGTAACCAGTTGCTATTGTTCAACTTATAACCGGACAGCAGTGGGCCCGTCCATTCTTTGTGATGACGGTAACGGCTCGATCCCCGAGATAGTCAACCGCATGGTGGTGCAGTCCCAACCGGGTCTGCTGCGTCTGCTGCCCGCCATTCCGGATGCGTTGCCGCAGGGCACGCTTAGTGGCACCCGGGCCCGCCGGCAGATCGGTATCGAGGCCGTCCGTTGGGACATGAAAGCCGGCACCTGCCAGGCGACCGTGACCTCGGACATCGAGCAGGCGATCCGGTTAGTCATGCCGCGAGACATGGTGGTGGAGTCCATCAGCGTTGATGGCAAGGCCCAAGCGCTCGTCGACCAGGGCGTGGCCAAACGCGGCGCCAATCTCGTCTTGCCCAGGGGCAAGGCGGTGAGCATCGCGGTGCGATTCAAGCCGGCGACGTGAAGGCCCCATCCCCGGCTGCGCGGCAGACGTCGTGGTACGGGTCGTCGTTCGTGGCCACGGCGATGCGGTTGGAGGCGGCCATGCACCCGGCTGAACGGGATACGACCTTTCCGGAAACGGCACCAGGCGAGGCCCGGCCGTGGGTCACGGTACAGTGGAGACGAGCACATGAGTATGCCAGACTTGGGAATGGGCAACGCGAGTTCTCAGGCGATGACGTGGCTAGGGCTCATCATGCTGGTGTCGATCGCCGTCGGCGCCCCGGGACTGGCCCGAGCGGCGCGCGGGGCGGAAGGGCCCGGGCGTCCCCGCCACTACCGTTTCGACCGCACGATGCCCCGCGAGGTGCTCGAGAACTACCTCGCCCGCTCCATCTCGATGGAGGGTCTGCTGAACGGCCGGGGCGACCTCGATGACAACATCCGGATGCTCAAGACGATGGGGGCCAAGTTCATCGGACGCAGCCTCTGTCTGTGGGGCGGCGAGGCCAAACTGATGAGCAACCTCCAGCGCGCCAGGCGCCAGGCGCCGAGGCTCCACGAGGCCGACCCGGACATGATCCTCCAGGCCTGCATCTTCGAAATCGTGACCACCCAGGTCGACCAGGTTCCCGTACCGGACTGGGCCTTGGCCGCCTTGGGGCAGCCGGTGGAAGAACGGAACTTCCGGTACGCCGACATGCTCTACCCCGACGGGCGATTCAAGGATCACTGGCGGGCGGGCAACTCGGTTCCCGACGTGAGCCGGCCGGAGACGCAACTCTGGTTCTATTTTCTCGCGGCGTCGTTCATCGATGCGGGCCTTGAAGCGATCCACTTCGGGCAGACGGAACTGATGAACCACAATGACCGGGGGCTGGAGCATTACGGCCAGGTGCTCGCCCTCATACGGTCGTATGCGGCCCAACACGCCCGCAGGCACATGGTAGTGTGCGATTCCCACGTGCCGAGCGGCGGCCTGGTGCGCGACGGAAGGCTGCTCATGGATTTCCACTCGTTCCCGCTGCGCATCATGGAAGTGCCCGACAAGCCGCAGGAGGCCGTCCTGAAGGTGGGGTTCTCCGACGGCATCTACGGCCGGAGCAAGGGCGGCATGACGGCGAGCGGCTGGGCGTGCGAGCACCTGCCTTACCTGGTCGAGATCGACAACTGGGGCGTCAGCCGGCAACCGGGCCAGCCGAGGGCAGGGGGGATCTGGGTCTGGGGCTATGACGAGATCACCTGGTTCGCGCACCAGAGCCAACCGTATCGGGCCCAGTGGCTGCGCTACGCCTGGGACTGGGTGCGGCGGACGGACCCCAACGGTTATCTCCAGATGCCCGGCAGCCGCACGGCGAGGTCGCCGGACACGCGCTGGTACTTCGCCAACAATCCAAGCCCGGCCGTCCCCGACGGGCTGGGCGACGAGGAGGCGATTCGTGCCGTCTGGGCGGCGGATTCGCCGTTGAACCCGTAGGTTTCGCCGGAGATGCCGAGGACGCGCCGCGCGGGGCCGGGGATGGCCTTGACGGGCTCCGGCGGTGCGGTAAAGTCGTCGGAAAGGCCCGCGAGGGTTGCGGGCAAGCGTCCCATGGGAAAGGTCGGTTGGGAGACTGCCATGTGCTGCCACGGCGTGAGTCGGCGCGAGTTCTGTGCGGTGACGGCCATGGGCCTGGCCGGGGGCGTGCTCGGGTTGCCGTCGGCGCTGGCCGGCGCCCAGGCGCCGGCCGTCGAGCCCTGGGACCCCGACAAGCCGATGGTGGTGACGGGCAGGCCGCTGCGCGTCCAGCCCATCCTGATTCACGCCCGCTTCGGTCGTCGCGAGAAGACCTCCTGGCGATCGTGGAGTCGCATCACCGACGACCAAGCCGCGGCCGAGGAGATGGAGCGAATCCGCGGCGAACTGAAGGCCCTCGCGGCCAAGGCCGACTTCCCGCTGGAACTGCTGGAGCCGGCCCGGGTCACGTCGCCCGACGAGGGCGCCAAGGTGCAGGAAGGCGACTTCGACGTGGTCTTGCTGTACGCCGCCACCGACGGCGGAGGGCTGTTCAAGGCCGCCGTTGCCAAGGCCCCCGACCGCGACACGATCGTCTTTCTTCGGCACAAGTCCGGCCCGACGTACTACTTCTACGAGTGTTTCGGCCGGCGCATGGCCGCCGAGCGAACGCCGGAGGCCGCCGCAAAGAACAGCGCTGCCCACCACGGCGGCGTGACCCTCGACGACGCGGTGGTGGACGACTACGACGAGGTTCTCTGGCGCCTGCGGGCGCTGTACGGCCTGAAGAACTTCATCGGCCGGCGGATCGTCGCCCTGGGCGGCGCGCAGGGCAAATGGGACGGCAATGCGGTCCAGGTCGCGCGCGACAAGTACCGGCTGGACATCGTCGAGGTCACCTACGCGGAACTGGCCGGTCGGCTGAAAACCGCCCTGGCCGATGCGACCCTCATCGCCCAGGCCGAGACGTGGACCGATCGGTACCTGGCTGTGCCCAATACCCGGCTGGAGACCCAGCGGGAGTACGTCCGCAACGCCTTCGTCCTCTACGCCATCTTCAAGGACTGGCTGCGCCAGCACCAGGCCGCCGCCTTCACCATCAACCAGTGCATGGGCACGGTCATCCCCATGTCAAACACCACCGCGTGCATGGCACTGAGTTGGCTGAACGACGAGGGGTACCTGGCCTTCTGCGAGTCGGACTTCGTCATCATCCCGTGCGGAATCCTGTTGCACTACGTGTCGGGCAGGCCCGTCTTCCTGCACAACTCCACGTTCCCGCACAAGGCGACGGTTACGTGCGCCCATTGCACGTCGCCCCGGCGGATGGACGGCCATCGGTACGAGCCCGCGCGGATTCTGACGCACTACGAGTCGGACTTCGGCGCCGCCCCCAAGGTCGAGATGCCCGTGGGGCAGGTGGTCAGTTTCATCGACCCCGAGTACAGCACGGGCCGGTGGGTGGGCATCAAGGGCGTGGTGCGCGACAACCCGTTCTTCGCCATCTGCCGCAGCCAGCAGGACGTGGAAATCCTGGGCGACTGGAAACGCCTCCTGCGCGAGGCGCGCGACTCGCATTGGATGATGGCCTACGGCGACTGGCTCCGCGAGATCGACTACGCCGCCTGGAAGATCGGCGTGCGATGGGAGAACGTCTCGCAGGAGGCGTAAGGGCCGTTCCTGCCGAGAACTCCGTCCGCGCCGATGGGGGCGCTGCGCGGTTGCGAGTAGCCGATCGAATGGGGAATCCCGGTTTGAGGAACGGTTCATGAGACGATACCTGGCTCTTATCATGCTCCTGGTCGTTGCACCCGCGGCTTCCGCCGAGAACATCGTCTTCCCTGCCGATGCGGGGGCCGTCGACGTCAAGGCGGTGTACGGTGCCAAGGGAGACGGCGTCACCGACGATACCGCCGCGATCCAGAAGGCCATCGACGAGGTCAAAGGCATCCCCGACGCGCTCTACTTCCCCAACGGCACGTACCTCGTGAGCGACGGCGTGGGAATCTTCAACGGCAAGGCCCACAGCCGCGACCGCTTCCTCACCTACCAGGGCCAGAGCGAGGCGGGAACCGTCATCCGCCTGAAAGACAACTGTCCGGGCTTCGGAGACCCCGCGAAGCCGAAGATCGTGTTCTCGGTCTATGAGGGCCAGGGCACCGGCGACGTGATGCACAGTTACGTCCGGAACCTGACCGTGGACGTGGGCCGTGGCAACCCCGGCGCCGTGGGCCTCCGGTTCATGTCCAACAACTCGGGCGCCATGTATCACGTCACCATTCGAAGCAGCGACCCGAAGGGCGCCGGCCGAATCGGACTGGACATGCGGCAAGGCCAGAACGGCCCGTGCCTCATCAAGCACGTGACGGTGGAAGGGTTCGACCACGGCGTGGAGACCGGCGACACGTTCGCCCTGGTCTTCGAGCACCTCACGCTCAGGAACCAGAACGTGCTCGGGTTCTTCAATGTCACCAGCCGCACGACGATTCGGGACCTGAAGAGCGTCAACCGCGTGCCGGCAATCCGGAACAAGTGGGAGAGCCTGACGCTGGTCGAGGCCGACCTCACCGGGGGCGGTAAGGACCAGACCGCCATCCTCAACGAGAGCCCGAAGTTCTTCGTCCGCGACATCAGGCAGAGCGGTTACGGCCACCTGCTCAAGGACGCTGCCGGCCAGATGCACGACGGCGCGAGCCTCGACGAATGGTACGAGGGCAAAGGGCACGCGCTGTTTCCGTGCGACCTCAAGAGCCTCCGCCTTCCCATCAAGGAGACGCCCGAGGTGCCCTGGGAGACGGACCTCGCGAAGTGGGCGCGAGTGGACTGGTCGAAGGCCGGCGAGGACATCGGCGAGGCGCTCCAGGGCGCGATCGACCGCGCCGCCAAGGAAGGCAAGACCACGATCTACTTCCCCCGCCGCCCGCGCACCTACGACTACCCAAAGTTCACGCGGCCGATCCGGGTTCACGGCAGCGTCAACCGCATCATCGGCATGTCGAACATCATCGACATCGCGGACCCCAGCGGCACATTGCAGCGCGGCGAGCAGGCCGTGTTCACCTTCGAGGACCTGACGAGCCCGGCCGTGGTGGTCGAGCGGTTCTTCCTCCTGGGCGGGTGGAAGGGCCCGCGCAAGGCGTACATGTTCGACAACAAGTCCGGCAAGGCGCTGGTCCTTCGGAACATGGGGATGTCGGGCCTCATCAAGAAACCGACGCCGGGCGGCGAGTGCTACATCGAGGACCTGCCCGTATCGGGCCTGTTCATCGGGCCGGGGGAGACGTGCTGGGCCAGGCAGTACAACCCGGAGTCGCCCGAGGCCAACATGATCGAGGTCGACGGCGGGCAGTTGTGGATCCTCGGCCTCAAGACCGAAGGCCGCGCCCGGCACATCGTTGCCCGCGGCGGCGCGCGGGTGGAACTCCTGGGCGGCGTCAGTTACCAGTCCTGGGGCAAGCAGTCCCTCGATCCGCCCATGTTCACCGTCGTCAACTCCGACGCCTCCTTCACCTTCGGGTTCTACCACTGGGATTCGCCGTTCACAAACATCGTGGCGGAAACCGCCGGAAGCGAGACCCGAACGCTGCCGCGCAAGGACCTCACGCAGTACCATCTGCCCCTGTACGCGGCCCGCGGCGCCGGCAAGGCGGGTGAAGGACGTGACGGCGACAAGCCCTGAACGGAGCCCTGGGAAACGGGGTCCGGCCGCGACGGTCTATGCCACGCCGGTTCCGTTGATCCACTTGACGACGTCGCACTGCCGCGGCACCTGGCACTCGACGGTGCAGGCGTCCGTCCGCCGCACGCCGGGTTTCTGGGCGGCCGCGTCGGCGGCGGCCTCGCAGTCCATCCGGATCGCCACGCGCATCGGCAGCGCGGGCTTGTACGGCGCCGGTCTGGTGTCGCGCACCATCCGGACCGCCTCATCCACGCTCGCCGCGGTCAACCGGCGGGCCTCTTGGGCATCGGGCCCCGTGCAGCGGTCCGGGGCCATGGCGCGTTTCACGCATGCCGTCAGGGCGGCGGGGAACTGCGCCCGGACCTCTTCGCACATCGCCGCGTCGCCCTGGGCCAGGACGAGTGGAACGCCCCAATGGCCCGCGAAGCAGGCCTCGATGCCGATCTCGCCCACGCTCTGCCCGTTGATGCGGAAATCGGACCACTCGAGCGTCCAGGTGTGAGGCAGGAAGGCGCCGGGCGTGCCGGCCTTGGCGTGATGGCCCATGAGCATGAGCCCGTCCACGGTCGCGTCGAGTCCCGGCATCCAGCGCAGCGACCGGCCGTCGTGGCCGCGGCTCTTGTCGAGATACGTGATGCGCGGGTCGGCGAGCATCTCCCATCCGCAGAGGCGGCGTAACGTGGGGCGGTGGCGGGCGGCGTCGATCAGGGCGCTGGTGGTGGGGAAGTCCCACACGGCCTTGGCGATGAATGCCTTGCACAGCGCCAGGCGGTCCTTGGGCGGGCAGCCGTTGCCGACCCAGCGGTAGGCCGCCAGGTGCGCCCGCGGTGCGCAGGTCTCGCAAACGGCTACGAACTCCCGGTGCTTCTCGTCGAGCTCGCCCAGCTCGTCTTCCAGCATCGGAAAGAGCCAGGCCTGAATGGACTGCCACAGGTTGCCCAATTCCGCCAGTTGGCTCATGGTACGTCTCCAGGGTTGCTGGTGTGTATCACCAGATGGCGGGATTGTACCACAATTTTAGCAGCGTAACTACTTTCCTCACAATATCTTACAGATATTATTGGGGGGGGGTAAATCACTGGACAGATTCAGCAAAGTGCGGTATGCTTCAGCCAGTCTCAGGCATGCTCTCCGAAGACGCAACGGCGGGCGTTCCGCCAAACTTGGGGGGTTTTGCAAGAGGCTCGTGGTATCAAAGAAGTAGTGCTTCGAGCTTTATCCGGCTTCATGCTTGGTTCGCTGTGAACCGGCGGTCGGATGAGAGGTCCGTGCAACGGGCTCTGGAGTCCGGAAATGGCAGCAAAGCGAAACCATGATAGGCTGTGTAACATGCAATCACGACTGACAATACTGGGAGCGTTTATGATAACTGCAGGTATTTCTCTTGGCATCGAAGCAAGCGGAGCGGACAAGACGACACCGGCAGACTTCCCCGCAACGGGCGCCCTGGTGACGATCGCGGAGGGTGACCCTCGCATCACGACCGCGGATGGCGTTCGCGAAGGCAAGTGGTGCGGCGTGATGTTTTGCCCGTTTGCAGGCACCAGCGTGAAGTTGATCGGCAACTCCGGGCCGAGCGGCGGGATGGCCGACATCTATGTGGACGGCATCTATCAGAAGACGGCGGACTGGTACAGCGACAAAGACCTGAGCAACGTGACGGTGTTTGCGGCCGAGAAACTGCCCGACGGCAAGCATCTGCTGGGGGTTTTGACACGGGCCACCAAGCACGCCGAGTCCAAGGGCACATCCATCAACTGGTCGCGCATCGAATTCATCGCCGGAGCCCATCCCGACCGGTTCGTGCCTGTGCGGCGCACGCGGTTCGATCCGAACGCTCCGCTGTGGCTCGATAATCAAGGTGAAATCCTCCAATGCCACATGGGCGGGATCATGTTTCATAAGGGGAAGTATTACATGGTGGGGGGCGACTGGCGGGGCGATAAGTTGCCCGGTTATCCATTCGATTGGGGTAAGAACGTAGGCATGAGCATCTACTCGTCGCCCGACCTGATGAACTGGACGTACCACGGCAATTTTTGCGGTGCGTCCAACGACCCGGCCCATGTACTGCACGACGAAACGCTCGGCGCGGGCCGGCCCAAGCTCATCCGCGCCAGGGGGACCGGGAAGTTCGTCGCCCTGTTCCAGGTCGTGGACTCCGGGTTCAGAAAGATCAACGTCACCGCGGCCGCGGTCGCCGACAAACCGGAAGGGCCATATCGTTGGCACGGCATTCTGGAGTACGACGGCAAACCGATGCAGGGCGCCGACACCGCGGTCTTCACCGAAGACGACGGATCGCAGTACCTGATCACGGGCAAACATCATCCGAGCCAGTGGAACGTGGCCGACTGCCTGTACCAGCTCAGCCCTGATTGTCTCCACGTGGAGAAGGCCGCGGTCTTGGGCACCGGAGGTGAAGCCCCGGCGATCTTCAAGCACGACGGCGTCTATTACCTCCTGCACTCGCATCTGACCGGTATGGGGGTCAACGAGAACTTCTATCACACGGCAACCAACATCTGGGGGCCGTGGCAGGCCAAGGGAAGGATCGCGCAAGGAGCACACTCCGACCGCACCTTCATGACCCAGACGACCGACGTAGTGCCGGTGGCGGGGAGGAAGGGCGCCTTCATCTGGATCGGTGACAGCCTCCGCAACAACGGGCCGCCCTACACGCGCACCGTCTGGCTCCCGGTGACGCTCAAGGGCAAAGGCGAGATGGAAATCCGGTGGCGGGACAACTGGGACCTGTCGGTATTTGACGGGGCGTCGGGAATGAAGAAGGAGTAAACCCCCCGCCCCCCGGCAGAGCCGCCCGCCGGCCCCAGGGGTAGCCGCAAAATCAAATTTCCTATCAGTTGAATGAAGATGCCGTCATACAGGAGAAAATCATGCGTAAGGTCTGTTTGCTGTCGTTGGTTCTGTGCGGGCTTTGTGCCGGCTTGGCCGGCGCCGCCTTCAGGCCGGCCGCGCGCCACAGCGTGGCCAGACTGATGGAATCGTTGCCGCACGTATTGTACCCGTAGACGTTGAAGACCTTCACGGGGTCGAGGAGTTCGTTGTTGTCGCCCCCCGAGTGGTGGCGATGCCGGATCTCCTGGAACCAGAGCGCCATGGCCTTCTCGGCGTCGGTCATGCCGGGCGAGACGGCGGCGGCGACGATCTCCTCGACGGTTCGGAAGTCGTTGCGGCCGTTGGAGAGCCACGGGTTGACGACGTCGGTCGCGCCCACGTTTTCCATCCGGACCGACCGGTTGGATTCCCACGTCTGGACGAAGGCCCCCTCCCGGTTCATGCCGCACCCCATGGGCGACCGGCAGCTCCGGCCGTCCATGGTGCCGCCCTGGACGACCGTGTAGACGTGCGGCCCCGCGGTGATCTCCTCACGGTGAGACTTCGCCACGTCGGTGGGAAGCGTGTCCGCCGACCGAAACGTCCCGGCACCGTCCGCCCCGGCTGCCAGGATGCAGATCATGGCCGCACACACGAAGAGTTCATGCATTGCCGTTGCCCCCGCTAGGAGTCCTGTCCGCCGGCGAATCCTGCGCCGGGGTTGCGCATCCAGAATAGCGGTTATCCGGTCAGTGGCCAATGAGATTCGGCAGCGCGGGGGGCCTGGCATCCTAGGAAAGTGTTACCCATGTGCCCGGTCTATTCTGTAACCTATCCTACCGGTTCGTGCCTGTTTGCGCGGCGGGTCCCCGCACCCGCCGCGCTTAAGGTCCGCCTGCGGGTAGGCGCGGTGGGTACGGGGACCCACCGCGCACAAGCAGTGGTGTGCGTACGCAATCTTAAAACGCTCTGGCGTCATGGAGTTCGTCGAACCGCGGAAATGAGGGTGACCATGAGGACCTGGTCGATTGCGGCCGCATTTCTGATCGTCGCCTGGGTCTCGTCCGCGGCTGTCCTGGCGGCTGAACAGGGCGCCGGGGACAAGGGCGACGGCCTTCGGGTCATGCACGTGGGGAACAGCCATTCCCACGCCCTCAGGTTCCTCGAACCGCTGGCCTGGGCCGTCGGCCACAAGGGGCACAAGGACGGCGAGGTCAATATCCTCGGGGCGCCCCTGCGATGGAACTGGGACCATCCGGAGCAGAACAAGTGGTCCGAGAAACTGGGGGCGGATAAGTCCTGGGACGCCATCACGCTCCTGGCGTGGGCCGGCGACGACGCGACCTACGCGCCGAAGTTCGCCGCCGAGGCCTTCAAGGGTAACCCCAAGTGCCGGGTCCTGCTCTACACCATCTGGCCCGACACGTACATGGACTTCGAGAACCCCGGTCCCATTCGCACGGAGGCCCACACCGAGAAGGTGGCGGCGGTGCTCGAAAAGGCGTTTCCCGACGCGCCCAGGCCCCGGGTCATCCCCAGCAGCCTCCTCATCCGCGAACTGGGCCGCATGGCCGACGCCGGCCGCCTGCCCGGCGTGGCCAACCGGTACGTGCTGTTCTCCGACGGCGGGCACCTGAGCGAGGTCGGCATGTACGCGGCGAGCGTGCTGGTCTCGGCCATGCTCTACAACGAGTCGCCGCTCGAGTACCCGAGCCGCTACGGGCGGATGGACGCCCAGGGTAAGCTGGTCCGCGGGTGGTACGAGAGCCTGGAGATTCCTGAGGAGACCGCTCGCGTTATCCGGCAGACGGTGTGGGACGTCCTGCTCACGTATCCTCCGGCGGGCATGGCCACGAGCCTGGTAATCGCCGATCGGCACCTGCCGCCCGCGGTCGTCGGCCAGCCGTACAAGGCCGAACTCAAGGCGCTGAATGTCCAAGGCGCGTGCGCGTGGACCGTGGCCAAGGGCCGGTTGCCGGCGGGCATCCGCCTCTCGGGCGACGGCGTTCTCTCGGGGCAGGCGTCGGCGAGCGGCAACTTCCCCCTCACGCTGAAGGTGGCCGACACGAAGGGGAGTTACGAGCGGACGCTCGAGGTGCGTGTCAGCGAAGACCGGCCGCCCGTCATCCGCGAGACGGCCCTGAAGCCTGCTGCGCTCGACGATTATGTGTTCCAGGAGATCAAGGCCGACGGCGGTGTCGGCCCGCTCCGGTGGGACGTGGCCGAGGGCAAGCCGCCCCTGGGCATGCAACTCACCGGCAACGGAATCCTGCTGGGGACGCCGGGAGAGGCCTGCGAGTTCCGCTTCACCGTCCGCGCGACGGACTCGCACCCGGCTGGCGGCCGCGCGGCCATGCGGGCGCTGGCGTGGTCGATCGGGCCGGCTTCGCCCCAGGCGCTGCTCGCGAAGGCGCTCGGGCTTGAGCGCGGCGCCAAGCTCTCTGACCTCGTCAAGGTGGACGGGAAACTGGCGGAGCCGTTCTGGAACCTGGACCAGCCGATCGCCCGGAAGGTGGCGGGTTCTCCGGCCAAGAAGGCCAGTCTCGGGGCCTTCTGGGTCGACCGGGGCAAAGGGCAGGGCGAGGCGGTATACGTTGCGGTGAAGGTGACCGACGGCCCCGCCGGCAAGACGCCCGGGGACGCCGTCCACGTGTACCTCGACGGCCGGCATAATCGCGAGGTCATCTACAACGCCGATGATTTGCACGTGGTGATTCCCCGCAAGGGCCGGCCGAACTTCGTCCGCTCGCACACCCCCTGGTGGTTCATGGAGACGGCCGTTGCCGAGACGGGCGACGGGTACGTGGTCGAGATCCGGATCGGGTCGGCGTATTTCCAGGGCAAGGGCATCGCCACGGTGTTCGGCAGGAACGTCGTCTACGGGTTCGACGTCGCCGTCGACGAGGGCGACCAAGAGGTCGCCCGGCAGGTCTGGCGCGGCACGGAGAAGAACGACGAGGACACGAGCGGCTTCGGCAGCATCGTGCTCACGGACGTGCCGGTCCGGTAGCCGGCTGCCGCGTCCTGGCTGGTTGCGCGTTCGTGGCGATGAGCGGCCCGGAACCGTCCGGAGGGGAGGGCAGCCGCATGCCCTGCATCCAACCCGTGGACCGAATGGAAAGGGACATACCGTGAGCATTCGCCGCCTCTCGTCGCCCCGTGGTCGCTGCCTCGCGGCCGTGGTGGCTGTCGCGCTCCTTCTGGGCGGGTCTGCCGGCGCTGCCGAGCCCTGGTCCGCGGTCATCTCGCCGCGGAACTCGCTGGAGTTCGGGTTCGTCAAGGACGACGTGCCCGTCTGCCGGCTCTCCCTGGGCGGTTGGGGGCCGAAGTGGGCCTGGGTCGGCGTGGAGGCCAAGAACAAGGCGGCGGGCGACACGCTCACCGCCACCGTGCCCTTCGTCGTGAACAAGGCCGCCGGCGAGGTCATCGACATCACGTTCGAGGCCCGCAAGAGTGGCCCGCGCCAGGTGGCGTTCCGCTACAGTCTCACGGCGGCCAAGGACGTGCCGGTGACGATGGTCATCGCGGGCCTCGGCGTCCTGAAGCCGTTCGCCCAGGGCCGGGTCGTCCTCACGCACGCGGACGGCAAAGAGACCCCGATGAAACTGCCGCTCGGCCGCGCGGCCACAACGCCCCCGGTCGCCAAGGCCGAGGTGGCGATGGAGAAGGCGGGGGCCATCCAGTTGGCGTTCGATCCGCCGTGCCCCGTCTCATTCGACGGCGACATGCGCATCATGCTCGCCTCCGAGGTCTTCAAGCAGGGGACGCGGAGCATCACGCTGACGGCGACGTTTCCCGCCGACGTCGCGCTGCTGGCCACGCAGGAAGCCGTGGACCGCCTGACGAAGACGAT
>Ga0307378_10010043_pt1 | contig 12348 bp, 8 predicted proteins | sample UN1MG_FD_202238 | JGI IMG/M metagenome (GOLD analysis project Ga0307378, IMG submission 202238) | Soil microbial communities from Risofladan, Vaasa, Finland - UN-1 | ecosystem: Environmental > Terrestrial > Soil > Coastal area > Acid sulfate soil | place: Finland: Risofladan, Vaasa | collected...
GATTCTTATCCTGAGCAGAGGTCAAGATTTGCACAGAGGATGACCGTTCATTTTCACTTTTTTCACATCAGTCTCTCGCGCTGCTCTTGAAATCCATTTTTCTCTGAGGTACAACCGGCCCATGGGGCAAATTGATTTTCCTATCAGTGTTCCCGGCGGAGCCGACTCGGGCAGCGGCAGCACACGCTTGGCCAGCATCGGCTGCACCCAGAAAAGGAGCAGCGAGCCAGTGAAGATGTCGGCGGAGTAGAGAAGGGTGAGGCGGCGCTCAGGCATGAAGCCATTATACACAAACATCGGGGCCAACTATAGAAAGCCACACTTTTTTATTTCCCATTTACTTGATACGTATTCTCTAATGGGAGCTGCCGATTCCTCCGGCACAATTTACTCACAGTAATTGACATGGGATTGGAATTTACATAGAATTTTCGAATGGGGAAGAACCGTTTTTCGCTTAGTTCTTTAACTGCCGAGCGGCTGGCCATAATCATGATTCTTATGCTTGCGGCACTCCTTCGTTTTGTGGCTCTCGGTCGTGATGGGCTATGGACCGATGAGTGCCACGGCGCTGTTCGAACCGTTCTCCCGCTGTCACAACTGGTTCCGCAACTTGCCGCCGAACACCAGGCCCCGTTGTATTACTTGGTTCAGAAGCTTTTCGTCTCCGCCACAATTCAGTCGGAATGGTGCATGCGTTTCTCTTCGGCACTTCTGGGAATCTTGGCTGTTGCCCTGCTTTGGGCGACAACACGGAAAATCGTATCGGCCCGCGCCGGCCTTATTGCGGCCTTTCTATTGGCGGTGAGCCCACTTCACGTGCATTACAGCCGAGAGGCGCGCAATTATACTTTACTTACTCTTGCCACGCTTATTGCGCTGTGGGCAATTGTCCATCTCGCCAGGCGTCCGACAATGGGAACTGGAATCATAGCCGGCATGGCCATGCTTGCCGTTCTATACACCCACGACATTGGAGCCGTCTATGCGGCAGGAGTCCTCGCTGCTGGCCTCGTGCTGACTGTTCGGGCGCCACAAAGGCGAGCCGCCTTTGCCGCGCTCGCCATGGCGCTCGCTGTGGCAGCAGTGGGCTACCTGCCTTGGCTTTCTTCGGTGATATCGCGGTCTGCAGCCATTTCCATTGAGTATAATTGGCTCCATCCGTTATGGCAGCACGAGTTCCCTTGGCAAATTGGACGCTCACTGGCAGCCCTTTCCCATGGGGCCATGCCCCCGATACGGAACCACGTGCGGGATCTGTACTGGACCGTCTGGCCAGCCCTGGGGCTCTCAGTGCTTCTTATCGGGTTGGGCTTCAGGCATCGTGAAAGCTGGCGACTTCCTGAGGGCGCAACGGCCTTGGTTCTGGCCTCGTTAACGCCCCTGTTCGGAATCTTTGTCTACTCCCTCGTTATCTCGCCGGTCTATATTGTAGGGCGAGTGGATTCCGCCGCTCTCCCATTTTTCCTTATCTTGATCGCTGCCGGAGTAGCGGCGCTGCCTTGCCGGATTGCTGTTGGCACCTTGATTGCCTTTGTCGGGTTAGCGCTATTGCCGCTCCAGGTCGATCTCAGATTGGATACCCGATCCCAGGAGCGGAACATTGCCAAGTACCTTGCCGCCACCCTGAATGATGGCGACGTGCTCGTGATGGCTTGCTCTTATCGCAGCTCCCAAGAGTACTACCTGCGGTTTTGGAAACCACGTGCAGTAATTCAGTCCTTTCCGATCATCCGGGATCTCCATCCTTTTTGGATTGACTGGAGCCTGTATCCGGGAACTACTCTCGATCTCGAGGCGCGCGCCGTGGGCAAGAGCGCAAGGGATACTATCATGAAGCATCGTGGAAAGTGTGTGTGGGTTATGTTTGAACTAGATCCGCACAATAAGGCCCTGTTACTTGAGTTGGCTCGTACAATGAATCCCGGTCCGGTTATTGACCTTGAGTATATGGGGCTTAAGTTAACTTGCTTTCACCTTGAAAAAAGAGATCAGGCGTGAAATAAAAGGAAGGCATGAGGCATGAGGGACGGACTATGAAAAAGTGAATTTGTTTGATAAGAAATATGAGAAAACCGATTAAAGATATTAATGTGGGGAATTGGCCAGGGAAAAGGTTGCGAGCGGAACTAAGATTTAATATTGATTTTATTTAAGTCGTCGTAAATGTCTTTGCGGTGGCCGATTTTTACCACCAAGAGCAGCAGTTCTTCTTTACGAAAAGTATAGATAAGCCCAAGCCCCATGTGCTGCTGGTCTCGCTGATGGCCGAGGACCCCTACAACAACTTCCTGCCCTCCACCGGCCAGATCAACCATTTTTTCCACTACTCGACCATCCGCAACGTCTTCAAGACCACGCTCTACACCGGGGCCCGGGTCACGCCGATGTATGATCCGTTCATCGGCAAGATCCTGACCTATTCCGTCTCTTTGCTCAAGATCGACAGCCTGTTCTACTACAAGGAGAAGCCGGTCAGCGCCTCCAAGTCCGGCGTGGTCAAGAGCTTCATTCCCGGCTACATCAAGAAGATATTTTTCAGCGTCCAGGACCGGGTCGAGGAGAACGACATCGTGCTCATCCACGAGGCCATGAAGATGGAGAACGAGATCCGCGCCCCCAAGTCAGGGACCGTCAAGACCCTGGGCGTGCACGAGGGGGACAACATCTTGGCCAACCACCTGCTTTTTGAAATAGAGTAGGCCGGCCCGATCCTTTCACCGGGATTGATTGCGGCCGGTCCGGCTTGACTTGCCGATGCGTTCTTCATACAATCTATCCCAGGTGAAGAAATTGTTCCTGCAGAAAAACGGACAAATAAGGACCGCGGGCAAGCCGTGAAGACCGGGGCCTGCTTTTTCCTTTGCCTTGGCCTCCTGGCCTTTTTTCCTTTGGCGAACCGGTCGCAGACCGTGACCGTCCCCGCCGAATTGATCACCTCGGACTCGGGCATGATGGCCGAATGGGTCTTTTCCATGGTACAGGACCGGCTTGGATTCATCTGGTTCGGCACCAATCTCGGTGTGGTGCGTCACGACGGTTTTCATTACAAGGTTTTCCGCCGCGCCAACACGCTGCCCCTCCCGTTGAGCAGCGACTTTATCCTGGCCATCGACGCGGATGCCCAGGGAGACCTCTGGCTTGGTACCGCCAAGGGCCTGAACCGTTTCCATTTCGCCAGCGAGACCTTTTCCACTTACCTGCACGATCCCGGGGACCCCGATTCTCTCAGCGGGAACAGCGTCTTTTTCCTGTGCAACTGGAAGGCCAGGCCCGGTTTCCTGTGGGTGGCGACCGCAGAAGGCGGGCTTGGCCTGTTCGACACGAATACGGGAAAATGCAGAAGCTTCCGCAGCGATCCCGCGCGGCCCGGCACCCTGAACAACAACAGCGTGCGCATGGTGCTCGAGGATTCCCGCCAGCGGATATGGGTGGGCACGGCCGACGGCTTCCATCGCTTTCTGCCCGAGTCGGAGCGGTTCGAGGTGTACCGGCATGACCCGCAAAACGCAAACAGCATCGGCGATAACAGCGTGTATGAGATTTTTGAATCGAAAGGGCAGCCGGGAATCATCTGGGTCGGCACAGACAAGAACTACCTCCAGCGCTTCGATCCCCAGCGCAATTCCTGGCAGCGGTTCCGCTTGCCCGCCGCGGAGAGGCCCGATCCTTATTCCAACCGTGTCTATTTCATCAACGAATGCCCCAATGAACCTGAAATGCTGCTGGTGGGCACCCACCTGGGCCTCTACATGTTCCATATGCGCCGGGGCTCCTGGCAGCGGGTCGTTCTGCAGGACCAGTTCAACGGGGAGGGCAACCGCCGCGATGAGGTCATAAATGGAATTTTTTACGACCGCTCCGGGGTCTGCTGGGTCAGCGTCCTCGGCCGCGGCATCCTCAAGTTCAAGCCTCAACCCACGCTTTTTCGCCAGCACGTGAATTTCAGCCCCGGTCAGGACGCGCCGGGGCAATTCAGGATCAACGGCCTGGCCGAGGACCCGGGCGGATGGCTCTGGATCGGCGCCGGCCCCGCCGGGCTCTATCGCTACGACCCCGCCAGCGGAGCGGCCGAGCGTTTTTCCCTGGATGCGGCCGGCCCGGGCCCGACGAATTTTAACACTGTCGGCCTTCTTTGCCTGACCCGCCAGGGCGAGCTGTGGGCGGCCACCGCAGGCGGCCTTGTCCGCTTCGATCCCCAGACGGGAAGGAAGGAACTATTCCCGGCCAGGGCCGATGATCCCTCCACCCTTGGCTTTACCCATGTGGCCTCGATCCGGGAAGATTCCCGGGGCGATGTCTGGATCGGTTCCGATTTCTGCCTGCTGCGCTGGCAGCGGCAGACCCGCACTTTCAAGCGCTACCGGCACGCTGCCGCCGATCCCGGCAGCCTGAGCAACAGCCATGTCAATCCCATCCTGGAGGATCGCGACGGCAATATCTGGATCGGCACGGAGAGCGGGCTGAACCTGTATGATCGGGACCGCGACAAGTTCGCACGCTATTTTCTCGATCCGCCGGACCCGAGCAGGGAGACGCAGAACTACGTAATGATGCTGCACCAGGATGGGCAAGGACGCCTCTGGGTCGGGACCTCCAACGGCCTCAACCTGATGATGGCGGCGAGCGACGGCATGCATTTCGAGCATTACAGCGCCCCCGGGTCCACGCTGCGCAATTTCATCCTGGGCATTGTCGAGGACGATGCCGAGAACCTCTGGATCAGCAGCAGCGGCGGCCTGTCGCGCTTCAACATGCAGACGCGGACCTTCTCCGAGTTCGACAGCCGCGATGGCGTCCCGCCCATCCAGTTCATTTACAACTCCTGCCTGCGCCGGCAGGACGGCGAGATCTTTTTCGGCGGCTCACAGGGGCTGCTTTCCATCAAACCCTGGCAGGCCCGGGCCAACCGCTACGTCCCGCCCCTGGCGTTCACCGAACTCCGCATCCACAACCGACCGGTGGCGATCGGCTCCGCGTCACCGCTGAAAAAAGCCGTCAGCCTGGCGGAAGAAATTGTTTTGCCCTACAACCAGAACAGCCTGACCTTTTCGTTCGCCGCCCTGAGCTATATTCGCCCCGACAAGAACCAGTACGCCTACCGCCTCGACGGCCGCGACGACGCCTGGAACGACCTGGGCTTCGACCATACGGTCACCCTGGATAACCTGAAACCGGGCCGCTACCGGCTGCGGGTCAGGGGATCGAACAATGAGGGAATCTGGAACGAGAACGGCATCTCGCTGGCCCTGCAAATCCGCTCGCCTTTCTGGCATACGTGGTGGTTCCGGGGCTTGCTGACGCTGGCGGCCATCGTCCTTTTTATCTATTGGTACCGCACCCGCATGCAGCGCCTGGCCGCGCGCATCAAGACCGAAGCGGCCATGGATCATTATTTCAATAAGCGCCATATTTCAAAAAGGGAAAAAGAGATCATCCAGTTGCTGCTCAAAGGCAAAAGCAACAAGGAGATCGAAGACGAGCTGTTCATTTCCCTTGGCACGGTAAAGAACCACGTGTACCGAATATTCCAGAAACTTGAAGTAAAGAACCGCAGTCAACTGGTCGCCCGGTTCAAGAATCTCCGGATCAAGTAAAGATCTTCGGGAAGTGACCCAGAAAATTCTTGTCATCGAACCGGGATAGTTTGCTGGATTCGCAGGTCTTGTCAATCTGCAGGGGAAACAGAAAAAACAGGGGCGGGTTTTTTAAGACCCGTCCCTGTTGCAAATCGCTTCGTTTATTCCGGTAATTCCAGCAGCCGGCCCGGCGTCCAGGGAGCGCGGGCGGCGTCCAATTCCTTTTCCAGCTTGGGGAGATCTTCCTGGACGATGGTTTTAAGCTTGAGCAGCAGCGGCGCGAGTTCCTCCTTGACGATCTCGACGCCGTCCTTCTGGCTTTTGCCGGGATCGGCCGTGGTTGCGTATTGGTTGTAGATGATGGTTGAGAGACGCGACCAAATAGGCACGTGCGTCGGCGGAATCTCCTCGTCGCTGGCCTTGGGCTCCAGGCCGCGGATGGCGTATATGATTTCATCCAGTTTCTTTTCAGCGGCCGTTGCCTGGGCCATCAGCGAGGCTGTGCCCCTGGGTATGGTCACCAGGGTCTGCTTGATGCGCGCCAGCTTTCCGTTCAATTCCCCGGCCAGTTCCATGGCGCCCTGCAATATCCGGGTCAGTTCGGCTACCTGGCGCTGGAAGCGCACCAGGGCGGGCCGGTCCGGGGCCGCCAGGGTCACATTGGCCAGGATTCCGGCCGCAAATTCCTGGTTTTCACCCAGCGGTGTGACCACGTTGTCGATCACTTTGGCCACGGTCACTTTGTACTTGCCGGGTATGGCCATCAGGCCGCTATCATCCTTGGCCAGGGGATTGAATTTGCTTTCGGCCTTGGTTGGGAACGGCGAGGGATAGCTCAAGTCCCAGGTCAGGCGGTTGATGCCCTTGGCCGGTTGGGCGCGCAGTTCGCGAACGACGTTGCCTTCGGCATCGCTGATGGTGAATAACAGGTAGGGTGCGGTCTCCAACTCCTCCAGGCGGAGCTCTTCCCAGCTGGGATTGGGTATGGGCTTGCCTTTTTCGAACAATTCCTTGTCTTTTTTCTGCCGTATCTGCTTTTTGGTCTGATAGGCCTCCTTTAGATAATAAGTAAAAGTGGCGCCATAGTCGGGATTGGGAGCGGTGAAATAGGTGGCGCCCTGGCCGTACTTCATCGAGGTCTGGATGTACATCAGGATGTCCTTGACCGGGAACAGGTGAATCTCTTTTTTCTGGATTTCGCTTTGGAAAAGGCGCAGCGGGGTGTAATCGTCCAGGACGTAGAAACCGCGGCCGAAGGTGGCCAGTACCAGGTCGTTCTCGCGGCGCTGGATGGCGATGTCCCTGACGGCGACGGTGGGGATGCCGGCCTTCAGCTGGGTCCATTCCTTGCCGCCGTCGGCGCTGAAGAACACACCGAATTCGGTGCCGGCAAAAAGCAGCTCGGAGTTGACATGGTCCTGGGCGATGGTATGCACGGTGCCGTTGGCCGGCAGATTGGCGGCGATCGACTTCCAGGTTTTGCCCTTGTCGCTGCTTTTCAGGAGATAGGGCTTGAAATCGTCGCGCAGGATGTTGTCGAAAGAGGCATAGACGGTGTTCTCGTCGAAGCGGGATGGGAGAATGTCACTGACATAGGTGTTGGCGGGGACGCCGGGGAACTTGTCGGTCTTGCGCCATTGCTTGCCGGCATTTTCGCTCACCTGGATCACGCCGTCATCGGTTCCGATGTAAAGGAGATCTTCCTTGAGGGGCGATTCATCGAGGGAAACGATGGTGCCGTAGAGCGAGGTGGATACGTCCTTGGCTACGGCATCGGCGCCCCAGTATTTGCCCATCACCGGCCAGGTATTGCGGTCGATCTGGGCGGTCAGGTCATCGCTGATCACCTGCCAGGAATCGCCGCGGTCGTCACTGCGGAATACCTTGTTGGCGGCGCAGTAAAGGCGGGTATTGGCGTGGGGGCTGAGCAGCAGCGGCGTGTTCCAGTTCCAGCGGTAGGTTTTTTCGTCCTTGCCAGGCTGGGGTTTGATGACAAAACTTTCGCCGCTTTTGCGGTCATAACGGACGATGTTGCCGTACTGCCACTCGGCGTAGACGATGTTGGGATCCTGGGGGTCGATCTGCGAAAAAAAACCGTCGCCGCCGCAGGTGACGAACCACTCGTCGGAAGTGACGCCGTCGGAACTGGTGTTGCGCGAGGGGCCGCCCATGCTGTTGTTGTCCTGGGTGCCGCCGTAAATATAATAGAAAGGCAGGGATTCGTCCACGGCCACGCGGTAGAACTGGGTCACCGGCAAATTGTTTTTGAACAGCCAGTTTTCGCCGTCGTCATAGGTTTCATATATGCCGCCGTCGCCGCCGATCATGAAATGGGCGGTGTCGCGGGGATCGATCCACAGGGCGTGGTCGTCCACGTGCCGGCATTTCAAGCTCAGGCGGGTCCAGGTCTTGCCGCCATCGGCCGTTACCCGGGAAACGGTTTCCACAGAGTAGACTTTGTTCACATCGCTGGGGTCGCAGTATATCTCATTGTAATATTGACCCTGGGCGGTATGCGGGCCCATCTTGCTCCACGATTCGCCGCGGTCATTGGAACGAAAAAAACCACCCTCGTCCCCGGCCGCTTCGATGATGGCGTAGACCACGTCGGGATTGACCGGGGAGATGGCCAGGCCGATGCCGCCCATATCGACCGCAGGCAGTCCCGATGTGACCTTGTGCCAGGTGACTCCGCCGTCGACCGTTTTGTGAATGGCCGATTCCGGACCGCCGCCGATCTTGGTGAAGACGTGGCGCCGGCGCTGTTCCGAGGAGGCAATGATCACGTCGGGGTCGCGCGGATCCATGACCATGCAATTAATGCCGGTGTTCTCGCTGATGTGCAGCACTTTTTTCCAGTTCAGGCCGCCGTCAGCGGTTTTGTACAGGCCGCGGTCGCCGCCCGGACCCCAGGCTGACCCTTCCGCCGCGACATAGACGGTATCAGGGGTTTTGGGATGAATCAGGATCATGCCGATCTGGCGTGAATCCTTCAGGCCCATGTTCTTCCAGCTTTTGCCGCCGTCCACTGTTTTGTAAACGCCGTCACCGTAGCCCAGGGCGCGTTGGTGGTTGTTTTCGCCCGTGCCGGCCCAGACTACGCTGGGATTGGTGGGGTCCATGGCCAGGCAGCCCATGGCGTAGGCTCCGTAATTGTCGAAAATCGGAGTCCAGGTGATGCCGGCGTTTTCGGTCTTCCAGATATGGCCGCTGGCGACCGCCACGTAGTATTGCTTGGGGTTGGCCGGGTTGACGGCGAAGTCGGCGATGCGGCCGGACGTGTAGGCCGGGCCGATGGAGCGGAACTTCAGCCCGGAGAACGGGTCGGAATTCTTGGCCGCTTCCTTTTTGGCGGGTGCGGCCGCCAGCAGCAGCGTGGCCGCCAGCAGAACGGTCGCGCAGCGGAGAACTTGCTTTTTCATATTACCTCCTTTGATTTGAATGGGTTTGGAATTTTTTTTATATTGATGGGTTGCATGGGAATACGTGCGGCGCTGAGTTGATGAGTCTATAGTGTTCAATTTGATTTCCGAAGAATGTGTATACGTGCCGCGGCATTTTTTGTTCAAGCATGTCCCCCGTCCTTCACCGCGTCTTGTTTTTTGCCGGTGCTTTGACTATGATGGTCGGCGACGGGAAAACATGGCGGAAAGAAAAACAAAGTCCGGCTGCTTGCCTTACGGTTACCGCCGCGGTGGGGTGGTCCGACCGCGGCGCGGGGTGATCGTGTATCATTTGGGGTTGGGATCGAACCAGGGCGACCGTGGCGGACACATCGAAAAGGCCGTGGAATTTTTGCAGGGCTGCGGCCGGGTGCTGAAAAGGTCGGCTGTCTATGAAACCACGCCGCTGGGCATGCCCGGCTCCGGGCTGTTCCTGAACATGGTCCTGGCCCTGGAGTCGCAGCTGGCCCCGCCGGAACTGCTGGCGAAATGCAGGGAACACGAGGCGGCGCAGGAGCGCGACCTGGAAAATTCCCATTACCGGGACCGCCCGATCGATATCGATATCCTGCTGGCCGGCGACCTGGTCATCGCCACTCCGGAACTGACCGTGCCGCACCCGCGGCTGCACGAACGTGGTTTCGTCCTGGTGCCGCTGTTCGAGATCGCTCCCAAGCTTGTCCACCCCGTCGAAAAGGTCACCGTGGCCCGGCTGCTGTCACGGCTGAAGGGAGGGGAAACGATCAGGCGCCTGTGACAGTTGCTCAGTCGGGCCGGAAGGCCTCCAGCTTGCGCAGGTGGGCTTCGTTGCCCGAATTGAGGCTGGTGAAGAGCTTTTTGACCGATTCATCCATAATCTTGATGAAAAAAGTGCCGTGGCTTTCGACCAGGTGCTTTTCCAGGTCGATGGCCAGGTTCAGCAGGTCCCTGGGGCGCATGTCGGCGTTGTGCTGGATGAAATAGTTCTTGATCATGTCCAGGTTCTGCAGGAATTCGCCGATGACCCTCTCGGCCTCCGCGTCCTCCAGGAAGGCGTCCTTGCTGTCCAGGAAGATGCGCTGCAACATCTCGATCTGCCGGGCGTGCACTTTTTCCTCCTCGGCCAGCTCGTTGAACAGGTCGGACAGTTCGGGGCGGGTGATGGCCAGGCTCAGGCCGACCATGGCGTACATTTCGCTGGTGCGCAATTCCGCGTCTTTCAGCATATAAAAGGTTTTTGTCAGTGACATCCAGTGATGGCGACCGTTATTTGCCGCGGGTGATATACAGGTAGCGCTTGACCTTGTTGGTCGGCGTCTTTTCGAAGGGTTCGGGATGCTCCATGATCCTGGCGATCTGCGAGAAAGCCGGCAATTGCAGGTTGATGCGCTGGCGCGCCTGTTCCAGGATGTCCTCGGTCAGCTTGCCAGCTTCGGCATCGTCGAGCTTGCTGCGCTCGAACTCGCGGTCCAGGACGTCATAATCGAGGTAGGCCTTGACCAGCAGCCGGCCGTTGTCCTCGAAGAGCACGACCTCCTGGAAATAGGGTTCCTGCAGGATCTTTTGCTCGATGGCCTCGGGATAGATGTTTTCACCGGAAGGGCCGATGATGACGTTCTTGCAGCGGCCCTTGATGAACAGGTAGCCCTCAGCGTCGAAAAAACCCAGGTCGCCGGTCCGCAGCCATCCTCCCGGCAAAAAGACCTCGGCCGTGGCGTCGGGGTTCTTGTAATACGCGGACATGACGATGGGACCTTTCACGATGATCTCGCCGATGCCGCTCTGGACGTCGGGTTCGTGGATGGACATTTCGATGCCCGGGATGGGTTTGCCGCATGAACCTACTTTTACCTGGCCGAAGGGGTTGATGGTCATGATCGGGGCGGTTTCGGTCATGCCGTAGCCGGTGGAATAACTGATGCCGGCGTCGCGCAGGAACACCTCCACGTCTTCGTTCAGGGAGGCGCCGCCGAACATGAAAAAACGCAGCTTATTGCCGAAGGATTGGACCAGTTTTTTGCCGGCCACTTGGTGCAGTTTTTTGCGGAAAAAGGCCAATGGATATAGCTTGTTGATGATGAGCTTGCTCTGGATCTGCGGCAGGATCTTTTTGCGGAAGATCTTGTCGATGACCAGGGGCACGGTCAGGACCGCGGTCGGTTTTACGGTTTCCATGGCTGCCAGGAGTTTTTGCGGCGTAGGCAAACCCTGCATGTAATAGATGCTGGCGCCGATGGCGATCGGGCAGAGCATGCCGCCCGTGGCTTCGAAAGTATGGGCCAGAGGCAAAATGGAGAGGAAACGGTCGTTGGCATTGATCGGGAAGCGTTCGATGCCGTTGACCACATCGAAAACGATGTTGCGCTGGCTGAGCATGACCCCCTTGGAATGGCCGGTGGTGCCGGAAGTGTAGATAATGACCGCCAGGTCTTCGGCCTCGGGTTCGGCCACTTCGACCTGGGCCTCGGTGTCGGCGGCGCTCTTGGCACGGCCGCGTTTGAAAAGCGCCAGCGTTTTTCCGATCAAGCCGGCATGCGGCTTCTGCAGATCTTCGAACTCCATGTTCTCCAGGTTACAGATGAACTTCAGGGTTGAGTCGTCCATGCCTTCCAGTTTGCCGTGCTGCTTTGGCTCGATGAAGATGCCCTGGGCTTCGGAGTTGCGCAAAATATGGCGGGTATCGGTATCGGGGAAGCCGGTCAGGATCGGTACAGCCACGGCGCCCATGGAGGTGATAGCCAGGTAGGCGATGACCCAGTTCGGGCAGTTTTCGCCCATGATGGCCACCCGGTCGCCTTTCTGGATGCCGCGCGCCAGCAGGCTGGCGGCGACTTCCTGGATCTGCTGCTTCAGCTGCAGGTAGACAATGGGCTGCTCGCCGGCGAAAGCGATGGAGGGCATGCTGCCGTATTGATCGAAAGTCCTTTCCAAAAGACATTTAACCGTTAATTTTTCCAGTTCTACGATCATGGGGGCTCCTTGCCTTGAATAGTAAGTATTTGGGGAATGAATGTCAAACACCTTGGGATGTTGAAGGGTTGAAGTGTTGAAGAGTTGAAGGATTCAACAGGGAAAGTAACTTTCGGTTGATTGCGTCTAACCCTTCAACCCTTTTACCTTTGAACTCATTAACTTCAAGCTTCCATCAAATCGTGAATCACGCTATTTGTTAAATATGTCGCTGAAAAAGTAAACGGGAATGGGCAACCTTTCCTTCAATTGCAAGTAGCAGCCGGGGCAGGAGGTGACCACGGCGGCGGCGCCGAGCTCATCCAGTTTGTCAGTTTTTTTGTCCAGGATCCTTGCCGAAGTGGCCGGGAAACCGACCTTGAAAATACCGCCGAAGC
>Ga0307378_10010044_pt1 | contig 12346 bp, 12 predicted proteins | sample UN1MG_FD_202238 | JGI IMG/M metagenome (GOLD analysis project Ga0307378, IMG submission 202238) | Soil microbial communities from Risofladan, Vaasa, Finland - UN-1 | ecosystem: Environmental > Terrestrial > Soil > Coastal area > Acid sulfate soil | place: Finland: Risofladan, Vaasa | collected...
CTTTTCCTTTTTCTGCGTCGGCGGCCAAGCCAAGTACATACAGCTCGACCGGCTTCCAGTCGGTATCCTGCTGCAGATCCCGGCAGAATCCCGTCAGGAATTGCTTGGCCTGCTCGTTAATATCCGCGCGGCCGGATGCAAAATGGACGTTGGCTACTGTGAAACGGGTGCCCTGGGCCATGATTTGGGAAGGCACAAGGGTGGCCACCTGCCTGAGTTTCTCAAGGATTCGCTGAAGCTCCTCTGCTTTGGCGTCGATGGTTCTGCGGTCGGACGATTCCTCCGGCTCCGGCACGAAGTGCTTGGTCTTGCGGTCGCCGAGCGGCGGCGTTTGGCTCTTTCCGAGGAGCGATCCAAGTCCGACGTACGCGATTGATTCCAGGAAGGCATCTCTGCCTTTGTTGAAGAGTTCCGGATCCTGGACGTCGGCCAGGCTCAAGAGCATGACGAAGAAAGTCAGCAGCAACGTGACCATGTCTGAAAAGGTGACGATGTAGGCCGGGACTTTAGGCCCCCCTGCTTCATTTGTCCGTCGCCGCAACCTCAATTTAAGATACTCCATTCCAGCAGAAGGATTTCAACCGTACGTTCAGATTCTGACTGTCCTGAGTCCGGCCCACCCTTTCGCGGGTCTTGCTGCATCGCGGCGCCGGCTGCGGCGATGTTGAAGCGGCCGCTGTCAATCTCCTGCTCTGCGCTGAGGTACTCCGTGATCGCCCAGGCGCGCGGCAGGCCGAAATACTCACTGCCGGAATTGTTTGACGGTCCGCTCTCGGTGATGATGATCCGGCTGGGTACGCGCCTCAGGAAGGAGGCCATCGTGTTCATTGTGCCGCGTCCTTCGGCCGAAAGGACCGTCCCCGCACCCCAGAAAAGCCTCTTCGAGGGGAACCGGAATGCCATTGCTCCGTGAAGGTCGGCAAGCCTGGTCTCTTTCATCACGCCATCCGCGAGTCCTTCCTCAAGAGTCGGTTTCTCGCTGCCCTGATCGAGATCATCGGTGTATTTGACTCGCGGCAGAAGCAAGAGCGAATCGCTGTCAGTGCCTATGACCGGGGTGATGCTGGCGAACGCTCGGGAGTAAATCACCTTCAGGCGGCGAAAGACGCGGTCATCAAACGATGAGAAACTCAAAAGAAGCACAAAGAACGTCAGCAACAGCGTCATGCAATCGCTGAACGTGACCATCCATTCCGGCGCGCCGGGGGCCTCGTCTGCTTCTTGTTGTTTTTTTGCCCGCCTCACTATATCTTCGCCTTGACTTCCTCGCGCCTGCTTTGGGAGATAAACGCCTGCATTTTTTCTCGAATAGCCGTTGGATTATCCCCCTGGGCCATCGAGCAGATGCCTTCGACAATCATTTCCCTTGCGGTTGCCTCGGCTCTGGAGTAGATTCCCAATTTTCCGGCGAGCGGGATGAAAATCAAATTGGCGGCAAATGCCCCGTAGAACGTGGTCAGCAGGGCGACCGCCATGCCGGCGCCAATCTGGTCCGGCGAGGACAAGTTCTTGAGCATTTGGACCAGGCCGATCAGCGTCCCAATCATCCCGAAGGCCGGGGCCGCCGCACCCATGAACTCGAGAATCTTTTTGCCGTTGTTATGACGGTCCTGGAGGTTTTCGATCTCCAGCGTCATGAAATCTCTGATGGCCTCCGGATCGTTCCCATCGACGAGCATTTGCAGGCCCTTGACGAAAAACAGATCACTGACCTTGGGTATCTCCTGCTCCAGAGCCAGGGCTCCATCGCGCCTGTTGATCGCCGCAAAATTAACCATATTCTGGACGAGATCCGAGGCCGAAGGGATCTTTGTGACAATCGTTTTCTTGACCACCGAGAATATTCCGAGAAATTGAGGCAGAGAGAAATGGATGAGTGTTGCGCATAACATTCCACCGATGGTTATGGCCAACGAGGGCAGGTGCACGAACGATTGCCACCCGCCGCCGACAACAATGGCACTGACAATGACAAAAAAGCCAAGAAGAATCCCGATTATGGTCGCAATGTCCATAGGACTACGTTCCCTCAACGATCTGCTTCAATCTCTGGCAGAAGGCCGCGGCCAGAGCAGGCTCAGAAGCGGCCAGCTCCGCCAGCAGTTTGGCCTTGGGTCTCTCGGTCATGTAGTAGAGGATCTTGACGGCATCATCAAAGCTGCCGCCTCTGTTACCGCTCTGTGTCTCGTCGCCCCCCGCCGCGCACATGTTCGTGAGGATATTGCCGGCGCTGGTCGCCTCCATCTTGTCGTAGGTAGCGGCTATAGAGACCAGATTGACCCGTTCCGCCTGGTCAATCTCAAGCCTGCTCTTGAGCAGCCTGTCGCGCTCACTCTTGAGGTTGGCAACCGCCGAAGCAAGCTCGATCCGCAGATTGTTCAGCTTGTCGATGTCTTCTTTGAGCACGTCCTGAGCCATCTGGAATCTCCGTTCACGCACGGTCAGTGCCTGGAGCCGGTTGTCATAGTCCCGCATTTTATCTCGGATGTCCTGAATGAGGTTTTTGAGCTGCTCTTCCGTCATGGCTTTCTTCATGGATCCGGAACCCGCCTCGACGGCGCCTGCGAATGTGGCTTCCGCCGGCGATGCGTCCCGTTCGGATCGACCGTCGGTGACGGGTGGCTGCTCTGACGTCTCAGGATGATTCGCCGCAGACGAATGTGTGAGCCAGGCGAGGACAAAAGCACCGGCAAAACTGACCACTCCCGCGGCGGCCATGAGGATCAACTTCTTAGTCATAGGTTCTCTCCAAACTTTGCGCTTTGCGGACAAATGAGACGCCGGCCCTCTCATCCAGCTCTTTTTGCTCCAGCCTCTCCTGTTCTCTGATAAACTGCCGTTTCGTCTCTGCTCGCAATTGTTCCAAACCCTGCCTGAACTTCCGAAGTTTCAACACCTCGGCGATTTTCTCTTTCTGGTGCGACTCCAAAGCGTGAAGTTTCTCTTTGAGCTTCTTGATCTGCTCGTCGCTGGCCGCCGAATACCTTAGAAAGAACTCCTGGCGGCCCAATCGCTTCTTGGGATTCTCTTTGGCCAGGCCATGGACTATTTCTTCCAGCATCTTCTGCCGGCTCAGCAATGCGCCTCGCGCTTCGGCCAATTTTTCCGTCAGCTCGAACAACTGTGCCCTGGCTCTCTGCTCCTCCTTCTGCTTAATGTCGAGGACGCGCTGCAGCCGCCATACAAAACGTTTCATTGAGTTTCCAATTCTTCATTGAACTTCTCCAAAATTGGAGTTAGGCATACTTTTGGAAAGAAAAAATCTTGTTCTTCAGTCTCACGTCAGTCTATTGTCCCTGCGAACCCAACAGGTCATCCCAGGCCCGGGTGATGCCGGTCAGACGTTTGACCGTCTCCGGGAAATCCGTTCTGTCCCGGACCGGCTGGACCAGGAAGTTCCGTATCCTGTCGATCAAGGCCACGGCTCCGTCGATGCGCCGGTTGTTGCCCGGGGCAAATGCCCCGATAGTTATCAAGTCTTCGGCATCACAATAGACGGCGTATATTTCCTTGAGCTTCTGGGCCGCCAGCTTATGCTCTTTGCTTGTCACCGCCGGCATCAGCCGGCTGATACTCTGGAGAATATCGACGGCGGGGTAATGGCCCCTTTCCGCCAATTTCCGTGACAAGACGATATGTCCATCCAGCAGGCTTCTTGCACTGTCCGCTACCGGATCCGCCAGATCGTCGTTCTCAACCAGGACCGTCAGAATACCCGTAATGCTGCCGCGTTCGGCGCAACCCAGACGTTCGATGAGTCTTGGCATCAGAGAAAAGACGCTGGGGCAATACCCCTTCGTGGCCGGCGGCTCGCCCGCGGCAAGGCCTATTTCACGCTGCGCCTGGGCAAAACGCGTCAGTGAGTCCATCATGAACAGGACGTTCTTGCCCTTGTCCCTGAAGTATTCGGCGATTGTAACCGCGACGAAGGCGGCCTTGACCCGCTGAATCGGCGGCGAATCCGACGCGGCGACGACAACAACGCTCTTCGCCAGGCCCTCTGCGCCGAGATCTGTATCGAGAAACTCCCGAACCTCCCGGCCACGCTCGCCGATGAGCGCCACGATGTTGACATCGGCGTCGCTTGAGTTGGCGATATCGCCGAGCAGGACGCTCTTGCCCACGCCGCTGCCCGAAAAAATACCGACTCTTTGTCCCGTGCCGCAAGTCAACACTCCATCTATCGAGCGAATTCCCAAAGCCAGAGGACGAGTGATTCTCTCCCGGCTCAGAGCTTCAGGGCTGCTTGCGTCCAGGGCCTTCTCGTCGCGTCCGGCCAAGGGGCCTTTGCCATCGATGGGCTCTCCAAGCCCGTTGAGGACCCTTCCCAGGACAGTGTCGCTCAGGGCGATGTGCCTCGGCGTGCTCCTGGCCGTGACTGTATTGCCCGGTGATATTCCCTCGATGTGTTCCAGGGGCAGTAAGATCAGGTGGTCATTGTGGAACCCGACCACTTCGGCCAGCACGCACCGCCCAGGACGAATCTGGATGCTGCAAAGCTCCCCCAGCCCGAGGGCCGGGCCGGTAGATTCAACGGTCTGGCCGGAAACCCGCACGACAAGACCCTGACAATCCAGCAACCGCACGCCGCTCAGCGCCGAGTGAAACTTCGCAAAATCGATCAGGCCGTGATGAGCTTCACTTATAGTCATGCGTTATTCCGCCTTCCTGAGCGCTTTGCCAATTCGTTCCAGATTCTCGTCGATCAAGGACTTGATGATCCCCTTTGGGCTCTCGATAAGGCATTCCGCCCGTCCGATGTTCGGGTCTGGTACAAACTCAATGCCGGCCAGGACACCGCCTTGTTCATCATGCTGCTGCGCTTTTCGGCACTGTGCAAGGTCGTCAGGATTCAAATGCACCACCAAATCATGACGGCTTGGTGCGTGCATGAGTGTCTCTTTGACGATAGATTCAATTTCATAGTCCCCGTTGTCCACTTTGTGCATCAGGATCTTTCTGGCGATTTCCACCGAGAGCCTGGCGATTTCTTCTCTGTGCTCGCTGAATATCCCGGCGTACGATTCGTTCAGCTTGGCGATCACCCCGTTCAATGTCTGGCACACCTGCGAAAATGCCGCTTTCCGGGCATCTGAGTCACCGGGCACGGTAGGCTCCGTCTGTGCGCTCGAATTCACAGGGTCGTGAGCGGGCGAAGCGCCGCCGGCGCTCTGAGGATAACCATCCAGCAGTTCGGCAGAGACAATCGGCCTATCCAGAGAGAGAGCCGCCGCCTGTGACATTGTCCTATCGCCCTTTCATCCTGAGTTTGCCTTCTTCATTCGCCTCTCGGAGCGGCTTAACGACTTCTTCTCTGGCGTCGAGCACTTCCTTTTCCAGCGGTTCCTGCATCAATGAGACTTCTTCATCCAGCGTGGCCATGGCCCGCTCGGAGATGTTCGACCGTATCTTCTGCACGATGTCTTCGTCGGCTCCGTGAAGCGCAATGGCTAATTTGCTCGAGTCCACGGTCCGCAGAGCCTCCTGCAGGGATCGGTCGGCCACCGAGGGAATGTCTTCCCATGTTATCATCAGGCACCTTACCATAGTGGCGGTTTGCTCATCCTGCTTGGCGATTTCATCGAGCAGTTGGTCCCGCAGCGCTCTGTCCAAACCACTAAGCATGATGGCGAGTTTCCGCAGCGTCTGCTCCGGTTTCTCCACGAGGGTCTCGCCTTTAAGGCTCTTGAGCCTTTTGGTGATGGTCGATGCGATTTGCTGCTTGACTCGGTTGCCCACCAGTTCCGGATTCGTCATCTTGCATACGGCTTTGAGCCGTGCCTCTTCTTTCAACAGCGCCAAGACCTCCTGGCTTCTCTTCGGCGCCAGCTCGGACAGCACCACGGCAATCGTCTGCGGGTGTTCACCTTCCAGGGCGAGAACAAGCTCATCGGTGCCGGCCTGGCGAATATCCGCAAACAGATCTTTCTTCTCTATCGTTTCTCGAATCTCGGATTGAATCTGGTCGGCTTTGTCTTTATCAAGGAGGGTGAGAAGCATCTCATTGAGAAAAGTCCTCACGCTGAATCTCTGGGTGTGTCTTTGCTGAAGCGTGTTGCAGAATTCTCGGGCGACCTTCGCCTGCAGCTTGATGTCATGCTGCTCCGAAGCATCGATTCGCGCAAGCTCCATCGCGATTTCCTGGACATCATCGGGGGCGAGCCCTCTGAGCAGTTCCGCGGCGGTAGCGGTATCCAGACTCATCAACAACATTGCAGCCTTCTGTTTGCCCGATAGCGCCATCTACTCAACTCCCCTTGTCCTCAAGCCAACTGGCAAAAAGCTGTCGGGCCCGCTCCGGGTCCTGTTCCAGCACACCGGCGATCTGCCGGCGCAAGAGCGCCGGTTCCGGTACTGAAGTTCCGCCCGGAAGGAGACCGGAGAACCCTTCTGCTCCCGACATCCGGTTCGCGGCGGCCTGCAGCCCCGCCTTTTTCCTGGCCCCTCTGAACATCCGCAGAACCAGAAGCGCGCAAACGGCCATGATCCCTAACGAAGCCTGTCGGGCGACCGCCACAAAATCAAGACCACCGTCTGTTTCCTCGCTCAATAGTGGTGCAGCCGGATTTTGAAACTTCACGTCAACCACCTTGAGCGAGTCTGCTCCGGCAAGGTCCAGGCCCAGCGCGTTTTCAATAAGCTTCTCAACGTCATTTGGATCCATGATCTTTGCCTGCGCCTCATTTGCATCGACGGGGGACAAATCAACCACGGCGGCGACCGATAAAGACTTAATCTCGCCCGGCAGCACGACCTCCTGTGTCACCGTCTTGCCGACCTGGTATTCGGTGACAATGGTCTCATCTTTCTTGGTGGTGCCCGGCTTTGCCGAATTGCCGGCGGCCGTCGCGCCGTTGGCTCCCGTCTCGGAACCGGTCGTGATTTCTTCCTTTGTGGCCACACCCTTAGGCTCATATTTTTCCGTGACGGTGCTGACGCTGTTCATGTCAAGCACGGCATGAATCCTCACCTTGGCCCGTCCGGGTCCAAGGACCGTGGTGAGCATCTGCTCGACCTTGTCCTCCAGGTTTTGCTCCACCCGTTCCCGATAATCCTGAACGGTGCCTGCCCCGCCGGCCATCGTCCGGTCCGATTCGCCGGACAGAAGACGCCCCTGACTGTCGATCACCGTCACGCTTTCGATACTGAGCCCCTCGACGCTCCCGGAGACCAGATGGGTGATGGCTGCGATATTCAATGCGCTTAATCGATAGCCCGGTTTGAGACGCAGGACCACCGACGCCGTCGTCTTGCCCGCTTCGGAGGTGAAAAGCGTTTGTTCCGACCGGACGATGTGGACCCGTGCGTGCTCCACGCCGTCGATCATTTGGATGCTCTTGGCCAGCTCGTCCTGGAGGGCTCGGTTGAGATTGACGCTTTGAACGAACGGGCTAATGCCGATTTTCTCATTATCGAATATCTTGTACCCGCCCTGGTCGCCCGTCGGGAGTCCTTCCTTGGCCATATCCAGGCGGAGCTGATAGACGTGTTGTTTCGGAACGTAGATGCTCGTGCCGCCGTTTCGCAATTCGTAGGCGATGGCCTTCTCACTGATTTTCTCCGTAATCTGGGCGGCTTCTTCGGGGGCAAGATCCTGGTAAAGCACTCGCATATCGGGCGTCTGTGCCCAATGGATAAGCAGGCCGCCGACAATCACAAACGTCACTGCGATGGCGACAAGCAAGGCTCGTTGAACCAGCCCTATCTTCTCCCAGATTGCCCTTATCCTGTGGAAAAACCCCATGAAGCCCCTTCATTGGTTGACGGCCCGCGAAGTCAAAAGATGCCGGCGCCCGTCACCATGGAACAACCGATCATAGCGGCATGCTCATTGTCTGCTTATATGCTTCAATTAACTTGTTTCTGACACCCACAAGAAGCTTGAAACTCATATCCGCTTTTGCCGCGGCCGAAACCACCGACGCGATATCCTCGCTCTTGCCCGACAACAAATCCTGAATGGACGTATCGGAGGACTGCTGAAGATCGTCGACCTTAGAGATGTAATCTTTGATGGCATCGGCAAAGCCGGTTTTCTTGTCGTCCGAGTTTGCCGTCTTCGATGTCCCTATGGCATCAGGACCGTTGCCCGGCCGCACGGAACCGGGGCCCCAGGGCCCGTTCGCCGAGTTCATCAGTCCGCTGACGGTCGTAGTTGGATCAATCATTCATTGTTCCTCAATTTATCGAAGTAACTCGAGTGTGGCCTCAACCATTTGCTGATACCGTTTCAAGACGGCGACGTTGGCCTGATAGACCCGCGTCGCAATATTGAGATTCATCATCTCGACGGGCAGATTGATATTCGGCATCGCTACGTACCCGGCCTCATCCGCCAGAGGATTGCCCGGATCCATGACTCTTAGAAAGTCGCTCATATCCGTGACGATCCTGTCGAGCTTGATGCCGCCGAGACCCTCTTCCGACATGAAAGCGGCCTCGCGCCGGCGGTAGGGTTCGCCCTTGCCGGCATCGACCGTGCGGGCATTGGCGACATTCGATGAAATCACTTCCATCTGTTTGCCTTGCGCCCGCAAGCCGGAAATCGCGATATCTATGGGGCCGAAGCTGTTATTGACTTCCATTGCTCTTTTTCCTTTCCCGTCTCTGTCCTCTGCGGACCCTTATTGGGTCCGTTGAGCAGAGGCAACGAGCACCCCGCCGTTACTTTGACCCAATGGCCTGATCCATCTGGCTGTATTTCTTGCTGAGCAGGCGGACGAGCGTTTTGTGACGAATAGCGTTCTTGATCATCCGGCCCACTTCCCCTTCGTAATTGACGTCGTTGCCATTCGATTTCACGGGCGTCTCTTGGGGCTGATATATCTCCGGCTTTATCTTGCTCAGATCGACCTTACCCGATGAATCGAGACACTTGGCGAGCAGCTCCTCGAACCGGACATCAACTCTGCGATACCCGGGAGTCTCAAGATTGGCGACGTTATTTGCAATCGCTTTCTGGCGGAGGCTTTCGGCTCTTAGGCCGGCCTCGATGACGTCCACGATATTGTTCATTCCTGACATCGCAAGCCACTCAATATCCGTACAAACATTGTCTGTCCAAAGTGAATCAGCAAGAATCGTGCCAATTGTTCACAGCCCGGCATTTTCGGCGTGCTAACCCCGATCCCGTGCCAAAAAACCCATTTATGGGGGTGTCCCTGATATCAAGAGCGGTCGTGATGTCAGGATTTTATACAATGACGTCTGGTTCTTGACATCGGGCGATGCTTCGTCACGGGTGTTTGAGGTCCTCACGCCAGTGCACTCAGAGACCAAGCAAGCGGCATGCGATCTCCGCTGGGTTCTGATCCGGAAGTTCTTTCCTGCACCGCAGGAATGTTTCTCCGGGAGTATGGCCGCGAGCCTTGCCATTACGGGATGCAAGTGTTCTTTTTCAATCCATAAGTGTTTAACGCTACACGAGATAGAATCTTGTTGGGGCGCCGTGCCCGAGTGTTGGCACGGCAGTTGCTAATTTTGAGTTTAGTCTTACTGGGACGACTTTATGAACGATAGCATACTGACAATCGACAACAGCTTTGTCGCACCCGTTGGTGCGTCCGGGGCTCCACCGAAAGCTAATGCAAGACACGCAGAGAAGCCGTCTTTCCCGGTTGCAGATGAGAAACCACCCCAAGTGGATTCTGCGCCAGCCGGAGTGACCGATGATGTTCCGATGGATACCCCCAAGGCGATTGCGGAACGGCCGACGCGAGAGTTTCGTCAGGTGCTTCGCGAAAAAACCAGGACCGATTCGTCCCCGAAGACTCAGAATGACAACGAATCGACGGAGCAGAGCGCCGTCTCGGCTCTTATCAAGCCGAAGCAGGTTCTACAGATGTGGTTGGCTGAGAATGCCATCCCCGTCCCCCAGAGCAAAGATGCTGCAGCGGCAAAGGTCGAACCTAAAGCCGGGTGTGAACTGGGCCAGTTGATCGCCGGTTCGAAACCTGAGAAGTCCCCTCCCGTTACCGGGCACGCCGCGAAATCGGCTCAGATCAAGGCTCTTCATACCACTGAAAAGGGGCAATTGGGGCTCAAAACAGTTTTGCCCGAGAAGTCCAACGGTGAGAACGGCCTCAAGGTTGTTTCGCCTGAGGGCTCCGCGATGGCTTCTGCTGTCAAGGCCCAGCCGGCGGCGAACGTAAGGACCGATAAGATAGTGGCACTGGGTCGGGCAGCGGTCGATGCAAAAGCCCTCGGCAACAAGGCGGATGTCAAAGAGCTGGTTCCTGAAGCGTCTGCCGCTGCCGGCGGCAAAACAGCCGCTGCCAACGAGAAGCTGCAAAGGGTGGATGCTTCTGCCCATTCTGACGCGACAAAAGCACCTACGCCAAATGCAAAGAAAGACTTGGTGTCCGGTGCCTTCGCCGATGGGGACGGCACAAAGATGAGTGCCGATGGGAAAAAGGCCCCTCCGAGCACTGCCTTGCCCTCAACGGCGGCCGATCTCGCCGAGAAGCAATCTCAGGCGGCGCCAAGTGACCGGGGGAAGGATGTGCCAACTGTAAGAGCCGGCACGCGGCAAACGCAGGCTGAATCATCCGATGCAAACGGCAAAGAGTTCGTGGGCGGCGGCAGCGATACGGCCGATGCCCGTGGTTTTGCGAAGTCGAGCACGACAGAGGTTCAAGTATCCGACGGCCAGGGCAAGAGTCGAGGCCGATCGGCGGCCGACCACGGTGCGCCCCAGAACATTGAGCAGATACTCTCGCACAGCAATCCGCACGTCCCGACGGCATCGCAATCCGCCACCCCGGCGGCGAACGCCAGGCCGGCGAATTTGCCCGGGCAGAGTGCGCCTGCGGATGTTTCTGCGGATATCGGCAGGCAAATTCTCGAATCCATTCATGGCTCGCCGTCCCAACAAGGAGCAGAGCGGCAAATTACCGTTCGCCTGAATCCGCCCGAACTGGGCCAGGTTTTCATAAAACTCCAGGAGCACGAAACCGGATTGACGGGTATCCTGGAGGTCAGCCGATCGCAAACCCGATTCGAGATTGAGCACGCCCTGCCGGAAATCATTCGCCATCTTGCAGATTGCGGCATCCAGGTCAGACGGTTTGACGTCGTGCTTTCGGAACAGGGACGCTCGGAACAAGAGGCCTTTGGGGGCCAGTCGATGCCAAACAACGGGCGCTACGAACACAATCCGGCGGACCGGGAGGCTTGGGCCGACGAAGCGGACCTCGGCGCGCCGAGCGACTGGTCGCCGAACAACTACAGCCAGCCGAACTTCTCTGAACTGCAGGAATCGCTTATGACCGACGGTTCCATCAATATGCTGATATGAAGTGCAAACGCATTTGTCTTCGCCAAGCTCAAAATTAGAAGGTTCTGCACAAATCTCGGCCGCTGCCGAAACCGTGGATTGTCCCGCCGAACACCGTGACGGTGTGAGTATCTATGAGGCCGAGCAGTTATATCGGCAGGTTCTGCAGAGCCATCCCAACGATGTGACCGCCCTGCACGCCCTGGGAGTCATTGCTCACCAGATGGGAAACCACCACGAGGCTGTCGCGCTTCTGACCAAAGCGATTGCAGCGGACCCGCTCAGGGCGCAATTTCACAATACGCTCGGACTTGTCTGTGAGGCTCTTGGGGACATTGAGCAGGCATTGAATGCCTATCGGAAAGCGGTGTCGGTTCAGCCCGATTATGCCGAAGGCTACCACAACATGGCCATCGCACTTCAATCACGGGGGCAGTACGCCGAAGCGGTCCAGCAGTGCCGCAGAGCAGTGTCTCTCAAGCCGGACTACGCTCAGGCGTATAATACGATGGCTTTTTCGCTGGAAAAACAGCAGTGCTACACGGAAGCGATTGGAAGCTATGAGCAAGCGGTGCGGCTCAACCCGGATTTTGCCGAAGCCTACAATCATTTGGGCGTCGTACTTAACAAGATGGGTCGGTCTGCGGAGGCAATAGCAAGTTACAGGCTCGCGCTTCGAGCCGACCCGGACTATGCCGAGGTCTACAACAATCTGGGCATTGCCCTGAAAGACCGGGAACACTTTGCCGAGGCGATCTGGAATTTCGAGCGGGCCTTGCGACTCGATCCCGATTTTGCCGAGGCGCACTATAACCTGGCCAACAGTCTTCGGGACGAGGGGCGATGTGCTGAAGCGCTCGCCGGTTACAAACGTGCCATTCAGTTGAAACCGGATTACGCCGAAGCGCATTGGAACATGTCACTTGCTCTTTTGCTGAATGGAGATTTCATCGAGGGCTGGAAAGGATACAAGTGGCGGCGCAATGCGGAACTGAAGATTATCACCGACCGTCATTGCTCCAACAAGCCCCGTTGGGATGGAGGCTTGTTCGAAGGCAGACGGCTCTTCGT
>Ga0307378_10010045_pt1 | contig 12345 bp, 8 predicted proteins | sample UN1MG_FD_202238 | JGI IMG/M metagenome (GOLD analysis project Ga0307378, IMG submission 202238) | Soil microbial communities from Risofladan, Vaasa, Finland - UN-1 | ecosystem: Environmental > Terrestrial > Soil > Coastal area > Acid sulfate soil | place: Finland: Risofladan, Vaasa | collected...
ATCGAGAAGCTGATGCGCTCCCAGGTGGGTCACGGAGCCCAGAGCATCGGGGCGCTCCTGCGCGAGCTCTGCTTCAACCTGTACGACGAGCGCCGCATCCCGCCGACCCGCGACGGGGTCAACGAGCTCTTCTACCTCATCGAGGGCAACGACCTGTTGAAGAACCTGGTCGCCCGGGGCGACTACTACCCGCCGGAGGTTACGCGTCGTCTCGCCGCCTTCTACCCGACGCCGGCACCCGACGATGCACAGACCGACGATGGGGAAAATCTGGAGACCGAGGCGGTCATCGTCACCAACGTCTCCAGCTCCCGGACCCAGGAGATGATAGCCCACACCCAGGTGCTGTCGGCGTTCCTGGCGTCCGACGTACCGCGGCTGGAATCGCCGGTGACCGTGGCCGACCTGGGGCGGACGGCCTTCGACGTGCTGCGGGACTACCAGCTCGGTTGGATAGCCTGGGGACTCTCCCGCGACGCGCTGTACCGGGGGTTGGATCTGAGCCGGGAGGAGGCCCTGCTCGCGCTACGGGAGGCGGGGCTCGGCGAGCCGGTCTCGATGGACGCCGAAACCATCGCGGGCACCCTGACCCCCTGGTTGGAGAACTACGTGAAAAATTCCGGCGACGTGCTCCTGGACGACGGGCCCGCGTTGGAGCGCCTGGGAAAAACGGTCGCCGGCGTCTGGCGGCCCGGCGGGGACCTGTACCCCGACCCGGCGGAAATCTCCGCCGCCATCGAGGGTGCCCTGCCCGAAAGCTACCTGGCAGAATACCCCGACGACCCGGACTGGCTCGCCGACATCATCGCCAAGCGGACGACCCACAACATCCAGAACGGCGTGGTGGACCGCTGGACGCAAAAAGTGCTGGGGAGGCTGCCCGAGCCGTTCTCCGCCGACGCGGAGTTCGTCTCCGACCTGCGCGGAGCCCTCTTCGAGCTCACCGACCGCACGGCCTACGTGCCGTCGGACATGGCCTGGCGCCTGACCGGGGAGCCACCGAAGGAAATCGTCCCCCTGCTCGTCACGCAGAGCGGCTTCCCCCGCATCTTCGGCGTCATGGAACAAAAGCTGGTGGATAACCAGAAGGTCTCCATGGCCATCGCCTACGTGCTGGTCTTCTTCCTCCTCCTGGCCGTGATGCGCAACATCGTCGGCGGCCTGCTGGCCTCGATTCCCATCCTGCTGACGATTTTGATAAATTTCGCCATCATGGCCCTGTGGGGCATCCCGCTGGACTTCGTCACCATGATGATAGCCAGCCTGGTCATCGGCATCGGGGTGGACTACACCATCCACTTCACGGAAAGTTTCCGCCGTGAGCTCGGGCGGTCGGAAAGCCCCGTCGCGGCGCTGGAGCGGGTCCTGGCCACCACCGGTCGCGCGGTCATCATCAACGCCACGAGCGTCGCCGCGGGCTTCCTGGTGCTCCTCGCCAGCGAAATAATCCCCCTGCGCCAGTTCGGCGTACTGGTGGCGGTGACCATGATCGCCAGCTCCCTGGCGGCGCTGGTCATCCTCCCGGCCATTTACTTCACCTTCCGGCCGAAATTCATCTTCAACAAGGGGCTTAAGCCCCTCGTCCCGGAGAAGGAGAAAGAATGAAATCCTTAGCGGCAATCACCCTGACCCTGTTCATCTTCACGTGCGCGCCCGCCCCGGCCGTTACCGCCCAGGGGATTCTGGACAAAATAGCCGACACCCTGACCGGCGCCCAAGACATGACCGCGGTTTATAAAATAACCGTCACCGATGCCGACGGCTCCAGTCAGACCTCGACGATTAAAATCTGGACCCTGGGCGAAGAGAAACGGATGATCAAGTACACCTCCCCGTCCTCGGTGAAGGGCATCGGCTTTCTGGTGCTGGGCGAGGACGAGATGTACTTCTACTCCCCCAGCCGGGCCGACGTCCGCCGCATCGCCGGCCACGCCCGCAACGAAGGCTTTCACAACACCGACTTCAGCTACGCGGACATGGCGAGCTACGACTACTCCGCGGACTACACGGCGGAGCTGGTGGAGACCACCGACGCGCAGTACAAGCTCAAGCTCGTCCCGAAATCCGGCGCGGACACGGGCTACTCGAGCCTCTACATGTGGGTCAACCGGGATACCTGGGTCTTCGACCGCATAGACTTCTACGACTCCTCGGGGCTCGTGAAACGCATGACCACGGGGTCGGTATCGGTGAGGGACGGCTACACGACCCTGGGCGCCCTTTTGATGGTCAACCAGGGGAACGGCCACAAGACCCGGATAACCATCTCCAGCGTGGAGTACGACACCGGCCTCGAGTCGTCCTTCTTCAGCCAGCGCGAACTCAAGAAATAAACGGGGGTATCCATGAAACGTTTACCCATCGTGTTTTTACCGGCGCTCCTGGCGGCCGCCTCGACGGCACAGGAGGGCGAAGTCGAGTACCCCGACGAAACCGACTCGGGCGCGGTGGTCGAGGACTCCGGCCTCGTCCCCGAGATAGAGCTGGGCGCCGTCATCACCGCGGACCTGCGCCACCTGACCGAGCCGCCTCACACCTTCACCTACAACGAAAACGACGTAAGCCTCTCCGTCGCGACCAAGTGGGAGAAGGCCGAGGCCGCCGGCAGCCTGCGCCTGCGCGGGCTGGGGTTTTCCACCGCCTCCTCCTCGGCCGACCTGGAGTACATCGGCTACGTGGACCCGTGGAGCCTGGAGCTCGAGAGCGCCTACCTCAACCTCTACGGCCTCCCCCTGGACCCGGTGGACATCTCCATCGGCAAACAGGAAATCGGCTGGGGGGTCGGCGACAAGCTGCGCACCTACGACGAGGTCAACCCCGGCGACTACGAGGACCCGCTGGATTTCGGCGAGCACCTGGGAGTGAACATGGTGCGCCTGACCGGCTGGTTCTCGGGCACCTGGTTCCTGGAGGGCGTCTTCATCCCCGGCTTCACCCCGGCCCGGCTCCCCGCCGAGCGGTGGCAGGAGGTCCCGGAAATGGACCTCGGCGATTACATGGGCTTTCCGCTGTGGCTGTCGGAGCTATCCACACCCATCGAGCAGCCGGAATCCTCCCTGGCCGAATCGGCCCAGTACGGCGCCCGGGTCAGGGGCAGCCTGGGGCCGGTGGACCTCGAGCTGGCCTACCTCTACACCCGGGAGCACCTCCCCGTGGCCACCGGCATGACCGTTGATGTGACCGTGGACCCCGACGCACCGCCCTTCAACATTCCGGTGAACGTCACCGCCCGGGGCACCTTCCCGCGGCGGCACATCGTCGGCGCCTCCTTCGCCGCCGACGTTTTCGATCTGGGCCTGTGGGGCGAGGTGGCGGCCTACGTCTACCCCGAGGACATCCTCCAGACCCAGACCAGCCCCCTGGGCACCACCGAAACGGTCCTCTATCCGCAGGGCGCCTTCTTCAAGTGGATGGGAGGGATTGATTACAGCTTCGACGGCTGGTACACGCAGCTCCAGTACGTCCACGGGCTGTACGACGAGCGCGGCGCCGCCGAAATGGGCGACTACTTCGTCCTCGCACTGGAGAAGGGCCTCTTCTACGACGTGTTGAAAATCCGCCTGGCCGCGGGGGTGGAGGTGCCCGACTTCGAAACCTTCGACGAGAATTGGGGCTTCATCCTGCTGCCCGAGCTGACGTACTCACCGCTAACCGGTCTCGACGTGATCCTTGGCGGATACTGGCTCGAAGGAAAAGGCGACTCCAAGTTTGCCGGGATGGAGACCAACGACGAGGTGTACCTGAAGGTCCGTGTGGATCTGTAGCTCGATATTCGATAAAAAAGCGGGCCCCGCGGCCCGCTCCGTTTTTCGGAACCGTTCGGCTCACCAGAAATACGCCGGCTGGCGGTAGGCGACGGTCCGTTCCAGCACCCAGCCCACCGGATCGCCGTTGACGGTGGCCGGACGCCACAGCGTTTTGGCGAAAAATGCCAGGGCGTCCAGGTCGGCCTCGCGGCGGCCCGAGCTCTCGATAATCCACACCTTCCCCGGCCGCCCGTCGGGGGCGACGTAAACGCCCACCCTGACTTCTCCTTCCCAGCGGCGGTCGTTCAATTTCAGGGGCGGGGCGTCGGGGACGAAGATACCGGTCGGCTCGACCACACGGGCGGTCGAGGGCGTACCGGAGGAGGGATCGAGGTCGGTCTCTTCGATCGGCTCGCCCAGGCCGACCGGTTCGGTCGAGAGCGGCCGGGATCGGTTTTCCGGTGAAGCCGCGGCCGCCTCCGTCTCAACCGAACCAGATACGACCGGGGTCGCCGGGCTCAAGGCCTCGGGCATTCCCGGCGGCTCGACGACCGCCTCGGAGGATTCGAGGCTCACCGCGATGGGCAGCTCGCGGCAGTTCCTGGCCGGCGGCTCCACGGAGCCAGGCCCGGCCACCAGCCCCCGCAGGAGAAGCAGGTGCGCCAGGACGGACAGGAGTATCCCGCTCCGCAAGACACCCGATTTCACGCGGTTGACCTCTCCCAACTGCGGCCGGTGGCGAATGCTGAAGCATCCCGCCGGTCTTGGATAAAGCGCAGGCGACGTCCGGTCTGATTTTACACTAAAAAATCAGCCTTGGTCGGCTGCCGTTAAACCGGACCGCGCCGTCACAACGACCCGGTCAGAACCCGGCCCTCTGGTAGGCCTGATCGTAGGGCACCTTGACGAATAGCCGGCAGACTGTGGGCCGTCCGTCCACGGTGGCCGGCCGCCACTGGGTGTCGCGGTAGCAGACGAGGGCGTCCCGGTCGGCGTCCTCTCGACCCGAGGACTCCTCCACCCACAGGTCCACCATCCGCCCCTGGGCGTCTATCAGGAGACCCAACGTGACCGTACCCTCCCACCGGGAGCTGGCGAGGGACTCCGGCATGACCGGGTCGTGTCGCCCGCCGACGAGAACAGGTTGGACTATGACGGCCGGGATGTTGTAATCGTAGCGGAAATCGAAAGTCTCCACGGCCGGCTGGGATTGAGCGCTCTCGGCCTCCGGCTGCTCCTCCTCCTCGACGGTCTCGATGTCCCGGTCGTTGACCACGATGGGCTCGGTGATCCCGTCTATCAGTTGGCGGATGGTCGCCAGGCGCTGCGGCTCGGTATCCCGCTCGGTGAGGATTGACAGAACGGTGACGGGCCCGCCGCTGCGGTTCGGCGGCTCCCCCTGCGCCACCCCGACCCTGATCACCCACATCATTATCAGCAGGTTGACCAGAAGGGACAGGAGCAGGAAGCGGCGAATTCCGCGCCAACCTTTATCGTCTTGTTCCATCATGTCACGGGTCTTGACAGGACGCCCCCGAGATGGGATGGTTGATCCGTCAACCCTACCGGAGGTCGCACCGTGCCGGTGAAGACCATCGCCTGGGAAAAAGACTCACTCGTCATCCTCGACCAGACCCTGCTGCCGACCGAGGAGCGCTACGTCGTCCTGGAGACCGTCGAGGATGTCCATCGGGCCATCGAGCGGCTCGAGGTCCGGGGCGCCCCGGCCATCGGGGTGGCGGCTGCGCTGGGGCTCTACATCGCCGTCCGGTACGGCGCATACCCCACATACGATAGCCTCAAAAACGCGCTTCGTCAAGCGGGGGATTACCTGGCGTCGAGCCGCCCCACGGCGGTCAACCTCACCTGGGCCCTTGAGCGGATGACGGCCGTGGCCGAGGGGATGCCCGGCGCGGAGCCCGAGGCGGTCAAGCGGGCTCTCCTCGACGAGGCGCTGGAAATCATGACTCGGGACCGGGAAAGCTGCCGCGCCATCGGGCGCCACGGTCAGGCTCTCCTCGCGGACGGTTCCGCCGTTCTCACCCACTGCAACGCCGGGGGGCTGGCCACCGTGGACTACGGCACCGCCCTGGGCGTGATTTACGCCGCGGTGGAGGCGGGGAAAAAAATACGCGTGTACGCCGACGAGACGCGGCCCCTGTTGCAGGGATCGCGGCTGACCGCCTGGGAGCTCCAAAAATCCGGCGTGCCGGTCACGCTCATCTGCGACGACATGGCGGCCGCGGTGATGGGCCGTGGTCTGGTGGACTGCGTGATTACCGGGGCGGACCGCATCGCCGCCAACGGCGACACGGCGAATAAAATCGGCACCTACGGCCTGGCCGTTCTGGCCCGGGAGCACGGCCTGCCCTTCTACGTCGCCGCCCCGCTGTCCAGCTTCGATTTCGGCCTGCCCTCGGGGGACGGGATTCCCATCGAGGAGCGCGATCCCGACGAGGTCCGCCGGTTCCGCGGCGTGCAGACAGCGCCGCCGGGGGTGGCCGTCTTCAACCCCGCTTTCGACGTGACCCCGCACCGCTACATCACCGCCCTCGTCACCGAACGCGGGGTCATCCGGCCGCCTTTCGGAGACAAGCTGAAAGAGCTGTCCGGCCGCTGACGGCCCTGTTCGACGAAAACAGGCGGGGTTTATCCCGCCCTGACACTTGAGATTTCTAGGTAGCCCGGAACCTACCGTCCCCCAAGAATTAATCCCGTCTCTCGCACCCGCGCCCCGATCGAGCCTATCACGTCCGTGCCCCGGAACCTGCCAGCCCCAACCCCGTCCTCGACCGCGTAAAATCTTCAGAGCACCGACTCCGCCGCCGGCTCCTCCGCCAGAAGCTCCGCTTCCCGGGCGTCCATCTCGGCGAAGACCCGCCGGACCATCTCCTCGGCCCCTTCTGGCATTAGCGCCTCATTGTACCGGTCCACGTAGTACCCCAGGCCGTTGTTGCCCAGCGGCACATCAATCAGGCCGCCCGTGAAGCCCTCGTGGATGGTCTTCTCCATGACGTCGTACACCGCGTCGTTGATGTTGCGCAGCATGCTGGTCAGGATGTGCCCCTTCTCGATCCAGTTCTGGTTGAGGTCGCTTCCGATGGCCAGCCGGTTGTAGTTCTTGGCCATCAGAAAGACCGCCTCGGCGCTCTTGCCGCAGAAGGCGAAGATGATGTCCACGTTGCGGCCGTACTGTTTGCGTGCCAGGAACTCGGCGCGCTGCGGGTTGTTGAGGGCATCGGGTCCGGAGCCGATGAAATCCGCGATGACCTCGATCTCGGGGATCTCCCGCCCCTCGTCGCGCAGGAGCCCGGCGGCTATCATCGCCCCCTCCTGGTAGCCGGCCAGCACCCGCCGGCTGGAGCGGTCCTCGAAGGCCCCGATGAAGCCTATCCGGCCGGTCCGGGTGGTCATCGCCGCGATGACGCCCATGGAGACCGCGGCCCGACGGCTCTCCAGGGAGAGGGCGACGACGTTGTCCATCTCGACCTCCCCGTCCACCAGGATGAAGTGCTGGTCCGGGTGGGCGAGGGCCACCGGCTCGAGGTCGGAGGGGTCGCAGGCCACCACGATGCAGTCCAGACCGTCCGCGGCCAGCTCCTCCAGGAAGCTCTGGAGCTCCTGTTGGTCGCGGGGCTCCCGTTCGGTGAGGCTGACCCTGTAGTCGCGCACCGAGCGGGACACGGCCAGCTTTATCGCCTCGTTGAAGGATTTGTCGTTGCTGCCACCCAGGCCGTAGATGACGCCCAGCTTGAACTTACCCTCCACGGTGGAGGAGTCCTCGCAGGCGATCGCGAAGATAAGGGCGCAGAGAAAGCCGACGAGCGCCAGGAGCTTGAACCTATCCGTCATTCCCGCGGCCTCCCCGGTGAGGAGCTGACAAACCGCACAGGCGCTCCAGTCGGTCCGCGATGCGGGCGGAGGCGCCGGCCCGCTCCTCGCAGTACTTTCGCGCGGCGGCGCCCTTTGATCTGGCTTCCGACGGGTCTTTTAACAACCGTCGCAGCGTTTTTTCGAGCTGGTCGAAATCCTCGACCCGCTCGGCGATGCCCATCCCGGCGAGCTCCACCGCCTCCGCCGAATTGCCGATTCGAGGTCCGAAGACCAGTGCCGCTCCGAAGGCCGCCGGTTCCAGGACGTTGTGCAGACCGCGGTCCCAAAAACCGCCGCCGACGTAAGCCACCCGGGCCGGGGAGTAAAGCTCGAAGAGGCAACCCACGGTGTCCACGAGGACCAGTCTGCCCGCGACGGCTCCTCCCCGCTCAACGATGGCCGTCAGCCTTTCGGGGGTCACACCCCGGGCGGTCAAGGATGATTCTATCCCCCCCAGGTGCCCCCCGTCAACGTGATGGGGGGCCAGGACTACCACCAGATCTTCCCGCTCGGCCAGGAGTTTCGCGAGGATGGGCAGGAGTCCCTCCTCGTCGGGGGGGTGGGTGCTGCCGCAGACGAGGACAGTTCCGGCGTGCGCAAAGCGGATGGGCGGCCCGCCGGCCGAATCGCGGCGCGACAGGACGGCGTCGAACTTGGAATCGCCGGTAACCTCCACCCCCGTGGGCGAAACGGCCCGGAGGAAGCGGGCACTCGGGGCGTCGGCGGCGCCGATGAAGCTGCAGGCGCGTAAGACCGCCCTATAAAAACCGCGCAGGAGCGGGTGGGCCATCCCGGAACGCCGGTGGACGGCGGCCGAGATCAGGGCCACGGGGACACCGGCCTCCCGAGCCGTCCAGGCCAGCTCCGGCCAAAGATCGAACTTGACGACACAGAGCAGATGGGGCTTAATAAGGTCGAGGAGTCGCCGAGCCGCCGCCGGTGAATCCAGCGGCAGGAGGAAGACGTGATCGGCCAGACCCCCGTGGCGGCCGTGTCGCAGACCGGTCTCGGAAAAGAAGCTCAAATAGACGATCAACCGGTCGCCGTGGCGCCGACGCAGCTCGGCGAGGATGGGTCGAGCCTGTTCGAACTCCCCCAGCGAAGCGCAGTGGAACCACAGTCGCGGCTTGCCCCGCCCGAGACGTCCGACGGCCTCCGTCAGCCCGGCGCGCCACCCCCGACGGGCGGCGAAACCTGAACGAACGTCGGCGTTCGCGAAGACGGCGAAGGAAGCGGCGAGGCGGACGACCGGAACGAAAACGAGGTCGTAGAGGAGGCGCCAGAATTCCAGCATGGGCGGATTATACGACGCCTCGCGGGGTGAGTAAAGGCGGCGCCGCGTCTGGGTCCCGAAAAGACCAGAGACCCGTCCGAGGGGTCGTCGTTTGGTGACGAAATTCACGATAAATTTTTTCCTCGTTGTTATCCAAGCCCTTACACCCACGCCGGGGTAAAAAACCCCACGCACCCCCTTGAGCCGTTTTTTTGGGTGTGCTAACATAAATCGCTGTTACATCTGGTGTTAACAACTTGTGGATAACTAGCGCCTCTTAGTTGACAACTCCCCCCGCTTCCGCACCCGGCCCGTATAAAGCCACGAGTTACCCAAAAATACAGCCCGCGTTTTTTGTGGACAAACGGGCGCGACGCGGCAGGCGTATATAAAATCCCCTCTCAATCAACCTGTTTCCAAATAGGCGTCAACCGGCAAACGACGAACGGACAAAGGATCATGGACCGGCTTAAGGACCTCTGGGCCCAGGTCAGCGGAAACCTGAAACCCCGAATAGACCCGTACCATTACAAATCCTACATCTCCCTCATCAAGCCCCGGTCCTTAACTGAGGACCTCGTCACCCTTGAGGTGCCCAACCAGCGCTACGTAGACTGGCTGGGCTCAACCTACCTCGAGCAGATATCGGGGGAGTTCGCAAACGTCAGCGGCCGCGACCTCGAGGTTGTTCTGGTGGCCCGGAACAACGGAGGGGGAAAGACGCCGATCTCGCCCCGTAACCCGTACAACCCCAAGTACACCTTCGAGAGCTTCGTGGTCGGGCGAGGCAACTCCACCGCCTACGCCGCCGCCCAGGCCGTCGTCGAGCGGCCCGGCCAGATTTACAATCCCCTTTTTATCTACGCCGGCGTGGGGCTGGGCAAAACCCACCTCCTCCACGCCATCGGCCACGAATCCTTCCAGACACGCAGGGAGCTGCGCACCGCCTACGTCACCAGCGAGGAGTTCACCAACGAGTTCATCGAGGCCATCCGCTACGACCGCTCTTCGGACCTGCGGGCCAAGTACCGCAACCTGGACATCCTGCTCATAGACGACCTCCAGTTCCTGGCCGGGAAAGAGGCGACGCTGGAGGAGCTCTTCCACACATTCAACACCCTCTACAACAACTCGAAGCAGATCGTCTTCACCTCGGACCGCCCTCCGGCGGAGATCAGGCTCGACGAGCGGCTGGTCACCCGCTTCGAATGGGGTCTGGTGATAGACATCCAGCCGCCGGACATCGAAACCCGCATCGCCATCATTCAGGCCAAGGCCGAAAACGAGGGCATCCGCCTCCCCGACGAGGTGGTTGACCTCATCGCCCAGCGGGTGCGTAGCAACATCCGCACCATCGAGGGGGCGATTCTTCGCCTTTCGGCCTTCAGCGCCATCAGCGAGCAACCGATTTCCGCCAAGATGGCCCGCGATGTTCTGTCCAACATCCTCGGTCGCGAAGCCCCCCGGGTCTCCATAGGGACGATTCAGCGGGTGGTCTGCGACCACTTCGAGGTCGCGCTGGGTGAGCTTTTATCCAAAACGCGCAACGCCTCCGTCGTATTCCCGCGCCAGTTGGCCATGTACCTTGCGCGAAACCTGACCAATGCGAAGCTCCACGAAATCGGGCTCCAGTTCGGCGGGCGCGACCACTCCACCGTCATCCACAGCTACAATAAAATCCGCGACGTGGTGGAAAACGATCCCGACACGGCCGCCCTGGTGAGCAAGCTGGAACGCATCGCCAGCGCCGGCGGCGAATAGGCCCTACGCGGCTGGTTTGACAATAAAAGGGGGTCACGCCCCCCTTTTTGCACACTTCTTGCGAAGTAAAAACTACGGCGTCCCGACGCCTCAGGGCGTTATATATTGGCAAAAGTCTAACTATCAGCCCTTTCGCGCTCGAAGATAAATTTGACAATTTGGTTTTTTTCCGCTAGGTTAGCTTGTGATGATTGTTAGTTTACAAAGGCAAACCTTAACGAAAACATAACCCACACCAATGGGGGTCTTATGCGGAAGATATTGATATTGTTGGTGTTAGCCTTAGCCTTCAGCTCCCTCGCCGTAGAGCCCGAGGCCAAGCTCACCGATTACCTCCAGGGCTACATGGCCACGAGTGCCGACAACGAGCTGCTTCCCTGCTACATCACCCTGCGGACCCAGCTCGACCGGGCGACGACGGCCCAGCTCCGGCTCGGCCGCACGAAGGACGAGGCCCGGGCGGCCGTTACGAGCTGGCTCAAGAACGCGGCCGCAGCCGAGCAGGAGGGCCTGCTGCGGTGGCTGTCCGCCAACCAGACCAACGATTCGGTGGGCGCCTACCACCCCTTCTGGATCTCCAACTTCGTCTTCGCCGAGCTGACCCCGGACGCGATCCGTGAAGTCGCCCAACGGCCCGAGGTGGCCCGCATCACCCGCGGCGCCGACGGCGAGGGCCAGTGGATCGGGCTCGGATTTAAGGCCGGGGAAAGCGCCGAACCGCTCACCGTTTACGACAACGGCCGCGAAATCGCCTGGGGCGTGGAACAGGTAAACGCTCCCGACGTCTGGGACCTGGGTTACACCGGCAACGGCGCCGCCGTGGTAATCGGTGACACGGGTCAGCGCTATACGCACGTGGACCTCTACAGCCACTACGACTCCTCGATCAGCTACGATTACGCGGACTACGACTCCGACCCCTACTTCCAATCCGGTGAGGAACACGGCACGCACTGCGCGGGCAGCGTCGGCTCCGACGGCACCGCCGGCACCCAGGCCGGCGTGGCTCCGGAGTTCACATACGGCGCCCACCGCCTGTACATGTACGGCAACCACACCGGAGAACTGTCCGTGTGGGCCTCCTGGGAAGGCGCCGTGGACTTCGGCGCGGACGTCGTTTCCAACTCTCTGGGCTGGCTGGACAGCTGGAATCCGGACAAGCCCACCTGGCGCACCAACGCCCAGAACACCATCGCCGCCGGCACAGCCCTGGTCATCGCCGCCGGTAACGAGGGACCCAACCCCAATACGCTCCGCACACCGGGCAACGTGCCAGAAATCATCAGCGTCGGCGCCACCGACTCCAGCGACACAATCGCCAGCTTCTCCAGCCGTGGACCCACCGACGAGTGGGGTGCCGACGACTGCATCAAGCCCGACGTGTCCGCCCCCGGCGTCAACATCAAGAGCTGCTACGTCTCCTCGGACACGGCGTATCAGGGCGGGTGGAACGGCACATCAATGGCGACCCCCCACGTCGCCGGCGCCTGCGCCCTCCTCCTGGACGCCGATCCCTCGCTGACCCCCGAGAAGCTGAAGCAGATTCTGGAGGACACCGCCCTCGACCTCGGCGATCCCGGCAAAGACAACGACTACGGCTCGGGCCGTCTGGATGTCCTGGCCGCGGTTGAGTCCCTGGGCAGTCCGCCCCCCGATGAGCCCGATTTCGAACTCGACGGCGTAACAATCACC